>WNFF01000696.1_pt1 | contig 41921 bp, 48 predicted proteins | sample 5400441 | NCBI WGS metagenome assembly WNFF01 (sample SAMN13153345, study PRJNA577476) | soil metagenome | isolation source: 120 cm saprolite under Douglas fir tree site 2 hole 3 replicate 1 | place: USA:California | collected 2015-04-18
TCCAGGCTGGTATGGGGCCTGCCCCTGGTGGGCCTGCCGGGCGCCGTGCTGATCTGCGGCCTCGTGGTGATCGCCCAGCGCCGCCGCGCGCGCTAGCGCATGTCTCGCGGGCGGACGATCCTCGTCCTGCTGATCCTGGCCGCCGGGCTCGGTGCCTTCTTCTACTACGATACCTACTCCCTCGGTCCCCGGCGGGAGAAGGCGGAGTCGGCCAAGGGCCGGATCTGGACCGTCGAGCCCAAGGACGTCGAGCGGGTCACCCTCGCGCGCAAGGGCGAGACCATGCGGCTCCAGCGCACCGCCGACGGGGGCTGGGAGATGCTCGAGCCGATCAAGACCCGGGGCGATCGCGGGACGGTCGACGACATGGTGACCGGCCTCGCCACCGCGCGGATGGACCGGGAGATCGACGCCAACCCGGCGAAGCCCTCCGAGTTCGGCCTCGATCCGCCGGAGGCGGAGGTCAAGCTCGAGGTCAAGGGCCGGGCCGAGCCGCTGGTGCTGCGAGTGGGCAACAAGAACCCGACCGGGGTCTGGGTCTACGCCCGCGAAGGCGGCAAGCCGGCGGTCATCACGCTCTCCGAGAGCATCGCGCGCGACGCGACCCGGCCGCTCGCCGACTTCCGCGACCGCACCGTCATCGCCTTCGATCGGCGCAACGTGAGCGGCATCGACCTCGACGTCAACGGCGACCAGATCGGGGTGGTCGCCGACGAGCCCGGCAAGTGGCGGATCGTCAAGCCGCGCGCGCTGCGGGCCGACAACGACCTGATCGCCGAGTTCCTCGACAAGCTCGAGGGCGCGAAGGCGGTGGAATTCGTCGACGACGCCCCCAAGTCGCTCCAGCCCTACGGGCTCGACAAGCCCTCGAAGGTGACGGTGTGGGTCGGGCGGGACAAGGACCGCGCGGCGCGCACCCTGCTGGTCGGGCGGCCGGTGCCGGAGAAGAAGGGCGTCTACGTCAAGCGGGAGGGCGAGCCCGGGGTCATCCTGACCGCGGAGGCGGTGTGGACGACCTTCCCGAAGACGGTGGCCGCGCTGCGCGACAAGATGGTCGTGAGCTACGCCGCCGACAAGCTCGCCAAGGTCGAGATCATCCACGGCCGGGAGACGCTCGGGCTCGAGAAGGAAGGCACCGGATGGAAGATCACCGCGCCGGAGACCCTGCGCGCCGACAGCGGCCCGGTCACCCAGCTCCTGTGGAAGATCCGGGACCTGCAGGCGCTGGGCTTCCTGTCCGAGGGAGCGGCGGAGGTGCCGCGCTTCCTGTCGAAGCCCGAGGTGATCGTGCGGTTGTGGGAGACGGGGGCGAAGGAGCCGAAGACGCTCCTGCTCCAGTCCTCCAACGAGCGCCGCGGTGGCCAGCCCGCCGCGCTGGCCGCGGTGCAGGGGCAGGGGCCCGTGGTGCTGGTGGAGGGCAAGGCCCTCACCGAGCTGACCCCGAGCGTGGCTCAGCTGCGCGACCGGACCGTGTTTCCCACGTTCGACCTCGGCGACGTCAAGCGCGCGCGGGTGAGCGGCGGTGACAAGCCGCTGATCGTCGAGAAGAGCGGCGAGACCGACTGGAAGCAGGTCGAGCCGGCGCGCGGCGCGACGAAGGACGGGCGGGTGGCGAACGTGCTGCTCGCGCTCAAGTCGCTCAAGTGGAAGGAGATCGCCTCGAAGGGCGGCGACGACGCCAAGTTCGGTCTCGACAAGCCCGAGCTCGAGGTGAGCGTGTTCAAGGCCGACGGGGCCGAGGTCGGCACGCTGCTGGTGGGCAAGACCGACGGGGCGGTCACCTACGTGAAGGTCAAGGCCGAGCCCGGGATCTTCGCGGTGTCCTCCAAGGACCTGGAAGACCTGAGAAAAGCCCGCACCGACATCCCGGCCTGATCCGGGAGCCGGTCGGTGGCAGAATGGAGGGACGAATAGAGCTCTCACGGCCGGCGTCGGAGGGGACATGAAGACACTGGTGGTCGCCATCGGATTCGTCATCGCGCTGACCGGCTCCGCCGCCGGAGTGGCGTCGGCCGGGGAGGTGCTGCGGTCGACCGACTTCCAGCCCAACCCCTTCGCCATGACGCCCCCGCCGACCCCGCTCGCGCCGCGGCCCGCGCCCCAAGTGCCGGCCGGGCCCCCGCCCGGCCATCGCCCGCCGCCGGTGGTGACGTACCCGTGCTGCGCGCCGGGCTCCGCGACCGGCTACTGGGCCTATCAGTGGGTACCGACCGTCGCCACCACGTACGTGTGGGTCCCGGGATACGTCACCGTGGACGGCACCATGGTCGCGGGGGGCTACCAGCCGCAGCTCGTGAGCAGCGGCTACTACCAGCCGGTCTGGGTGCCCGGATACTGATGCCCACGGGCCTCTACCTCAAGCAGGTCGAGGTGGGCCCGATGCAGAACTTCGTCTACCTGATCGGCGATCAGTCGACGCGCGAGTGCATGGTGGTGGACCCCGCGTGGGAGATCGGCGGCATCGTCGATCTGGTGGCCGCCGACGACATGCGGCTCACCGGCGTGCTGGTCACCCACACCCACCAGGACCACGTGGGCGGGCACCTCTTCGGTCACGACATTCCCGGCATCGCGGAGCTGCTGGGCAAGCACCCCGCGAAGGTCTACGTGCACCGGGCGGAGCGCGAGTTCCTGAAGGGCTTCGGCTCGGATCTGGTGAAGGTGGAGGCGGGCGACACCCTACAGGTGGGCGCGATCCCGCTCACGTTCGTCCACACCCCGGGGCACACCCCGGGCTCGCAGTGCTTCCTGGTGGACGGCTGTCTCATCTCGGGCGACACCCTCTTCATCCGCTCCTGCGGGCGCACGGACCTGCCCGGCAGCGACCCGAAGGAGATGTACACCTCGCTCACCCGGCGGCTGGGCGCGCTCCCCGACGACACGGTGGTGCTACCCGGCCACAACTACGGGGGATCCCAGACCACCATCGGGGCCGAGAAGCGCCAGAATCCGATGATGCGCTTCGCGTCCATGAGCGAGTTCCTGGGCGTCATGGGCGGCGGCCGCGCCTAGCTCCGCTCCACCGCCGCTCAGCGCACCGACATCCCGCCGTCGACGAAGAGCACCTGCCCGGTCACGTAGTCGGAACAGGTGGCGAAGAACCGCACCGCCTCCGCCACGTCGGCCGGCCGGCCGGGGCGGCCCATCGGGATCCGCGCGGCGAGGCGCCGGCCGCGCTCGCGCGGGAAGCCGGCCGGCAACAGGACCACGCCCGGCGCCACCGCGTTGACCTGGATGCGCGGGGCCAGCGCGGCGGCGAGCCCACGCGTGAGCATCACCACTCCCGCCTTCGAGATGCCGTAGGGCACGTAGCCGGGCCAGGCCCGCACCGCGCCCACGTCGGCGATGTTGATGATGCGCCCGCCGCGGCGCCCCATCGCCCGCGCGGCGGCCTGGCTGCAGAAGAACGGAGCGCGCAGGTTCACCGCGAGGAGGCGGTCGAACTGGGCGGGCGTGGTGGTCTCCACCGGGGTGCGGAAGAAGAGCGCCGCGTTGTTGACGAGGACGTCGAGGCGGCCGAGCCGCTTCACCGCGCTCGCGACGAGGGCCCGCGCCTCGCGGGGGCGGCCCACGTCGGCGCGCAGGGCCACCGCGCGGACCCCGCGCGCCTCCAGCTCGCGCACCGCCGCGCGCGCGGCCGCCGCCGAGCGCAGGTAGCCGATCGCCACGTCGGCGCCCGCGTCGGCGAGCGCGCGCGCGATCTCGAGGCCGACGCGCACCGCGCCGCCGGTCACCAGCGCGACGCGGCCGGTCAGTTCCTTGACTTGTCCAGGGCCGTGTGGTGTCATCGATCCAACATGTCGGGTAGTTTTCGCAACTGGGTGAAGACTCGCTTCATCACCGGGCTGTTCTCCACCGTCCCCGCGATCGCCACCGCCTGGCTGCTGTGGGTGTTCTGGAACGCCATCGACGATTTCTTCTCCCCGGTGTACACCCAGATGATCGGGCGGCGCATCCCCGGCCTGGGCTTCCTGACCGCGGTCGTCATCATCTTCATCATGGGCACCATCGCCCGCAACGTGTTCGGGCGACGGGTGCTGGCCCGCATCGAGATGCTCTTCGACCACGTGCCGATCTTCCGGAGCATCTACCCATCCGTGAAGCAGCTCCTGGAGTCCTTCTCGCCCCAGAAGCTCAACTCCTTCAAGTCGGTGGTGCTCGCCGAGCATCCCCGCAAGGGAGAGTACGTGTTCGGCTTCGTCACCTCCGAGGTGCTGATCGAGGGGCTCGAGGGCAAGCGGGCCATGGTCACCGTGTTCGTGCCCACCAACAACCTGTACCTGGGCGACGTGATCGTGCTGCCCAAGGAAGAGATGCTGCCCACCGGGCTCACCGTCGAGGAGGGCATCCGCATCATCCTCTCGGCCGGGACCGCCACCCCGGCCAGCCTGCCGCGCGAGCGGCTCTGATCACCGGGCGGGCGGTGCCCCCGCCACCCACGCCCGGATGGCCTCGCCGAGCGGGTAGAGCTTGCCGAAGAAGAAGTGGTCCGCGCCCTCGATGATCTGCTCCTCCGCCCCGGTGGTCCGGGCGAGCTGGTGCAGCGCCTCGACCGGGCAGTAGGTATCGCGTGTTCCCGCCACCACGAGCATGCGGCCTGGGGATGCCGGGAGCTGGAAGTCGAACATTCCGAGCGGGGGAGCGATGAGGCCGAGCGGCGCGTCGCCCGGCCGCATGGCCCGGGCGGCGGTCCAGGCCCCGAATGAATAGCCGATCACCCCGACCGGGCTGCCGGGCGGCAGGTGCCCGGCCAGGGCCGCCACCGCCGCCCGCACGTCGTCCTGCTCGCCGGCACCCTTGTCGTGGCTCCCGGTCGAGGAGCCCACCCCTCGGAAATTGAAGCGCAAGGTGGCGTGCCCGGCCTCCCGGACGACCTCCGCGGCCCGGATCACCACCGGGTTGTCCATGTCCCCACCGTAGAGCGGGTGAGGGTGGCAGAGGACGAACCCGCCCTTCGGATCGGGGACGAGGGCCAGCCGCCCTTCCAGGCTCGGCCCCCCGGGCTCCGGCACCACGACGGGCTCTTCCATGGCGCTCCGACCTTAGGGGGTCGCCGGGGAATATTCAAGGGGCAGCCCGCGTCTGAACCTGCGAGGTTATAATTTCTCTCATGACGACGCTGGGATGCCTGTGGAGCCGCCCGCGACTGGAGCGCCTGGTCGACGGCGCCCTCGGGCCTCGGATGGGGCGGGTGGCGTCCACCCATGTTTCCCGGTGCGCGGACTGCCGGGCCGAGATGGATCGCCTCCGCCGGCTGCGCGGGCTGGTGCAGAGCGTCGAGACTCAGGTGGCCGATCCCGACTGGGCGGCCTTCTGGCCCGCCGTCCGTCAGCGGATCGCCGCCGAGCGCCCAGCGCCCGTCCGGGACGCGTGGTGGCTTCCCTACTGGAAGCCGGTGTGGGGGCATCCCCGTGTGGCCCTGGGGGGCCTCGTGGTCTCGAGCCTGGCGGCGGCCCTCGTCCTCTGGCCGAGCCCCGAGACCACCAAGGCGGCGATGGCGGCCCCGGTGCAGGTGCAGGACGTGTCGACCGCCGATCCGGATCGCAGCGTGATGGTGTACTCGAATCCGGACGACGACGTCACCGTGATCTGGGTCTTCAACCCGTCCGAGCAGGACGAGCAGTCCTGACCCGGAGCCGCGCCGGGTGGCGCGGCGGTTGTTCCAAGCCGGGCTACTCCTTCAGGCTGGCCAGCCGCTCCTTCGCCAGCGGGGCCTCTTCCGACTGCGGGAAGTGCTCCACCAGGTACTGCAGGCGCGTCTGGGCGAGCGCGGTCTGCTTGAGCTCGACGAGCGCGAGCGCTTCCTTGTAGAGCGCGGTCGGCACCTTGCTGCCCCGCGGGTAGGCCACCATCACCTTGCGGAACTCCTGCACCGCCTGCTCGAGGTTCTCGCGGGCCTTGTCCGGCTGGCTCGCGGTGGCGCGCGCCATGCTGAAGTAGGCCTCGCCGATCCAGTACTGGGCGCTGTCCGCGAGCGCGGAGTCCGGGAAGCGGCGGAGGAAATCGCGGAACTCGGAGATCGCCAGCGGGTAGAGCCCCTTGCTGAAATCGAGATACGCGGCCTGGTAGCTCTCCTCCGGGGTGCCGGCCCCGCCGGACGCGCGGGGAGCCGTCGCGACCGAGCCGGACGGAGCGGCCCCGCCGCCGGAGCGAGTCGGCGGGGGAACGGGAGCGCCGCCGCCGCTCGGCGCAGAGCGGCCGAGCGCGTCCATCCGCTGCGACAGCTCGTCGAGCCGAGCGGTCATCCGCGCAACCTCGGCGGAGAGCGCGTCCACGCGCGCGCCGAGGGCCGCGATCTGCTTGGCGCTGTCCGCGTTCTGCTCGCGGGTGCGCCGGTCAAGCTGTCCCACCACCGTGTCGGTGTCCCCCCGCCCGCGATGCACCGCGAGGGTCAGCGAGTTGAGATCCTGGCGGATCTGCGCGACGTCCTGTTGCAGGGCCTGCCCGGAGACGTCGGCGCAGCCCGCGGCGGCGATCACGACCGCGGGCAAGAGGGCCCAAAATACGAAGGGGAGCCGAGGGCTCCCCTTCGCGAGCTGGCGGTGCACGGGATACGTCCCCGTGCGGATCAGCGCGCCTTCACCAGGAAGTGCGCCCGACGGTTCTGGGCCCAGCAGGACTCGGAGTGCTCGGTGCACGTCGGCCGCTCCTTGCCGTAGGAGATGATCGTGATCCGGCTCGCCTGCACGCCCTGGGCGACGAGATAGTTCATGGCCGCCTTCGCGCGCCGCTCGCCGAGGGCCAGGTTGTACTCGTTGGTGCCGCGCTCGTCGCAGTGGCCCTCGATCAGGACCAGGTTGTCGTTCGACTTCAGCCAGGCCGCGTTGGTGTCGAGCATCTTCGCGTCGGTCGGCCGGATGTCGTACTTGTCGAAGTCGAAGAACACGTCCTTGAGGTTGTCGGTGGCCCGGAACTCACTCGGCGCGGGCGGCGAGGTCGGCCCGGTGGTCGAAGGCGCCGCGGGTGACGGCGTTATCGAGGGCGAAGGCGTGGTCGAAGGGGCGGCGGCGGAGGGCGAGCCGGTCGGAGGAGGCGCGGAAGCCGCGGTCGTGGCGGGTCGCTTGGGACAGCCCACCAGGAAAAGAGAGAGGGCGAGCACCGGCACGGCGAGCAGTAGCGCGCTTCCCCGTCGTTGCGCCATGAGTCCAATCCTCCTTGAGTTCGTCAAATTCGTCATATCACCGCGAGTTTGCATTACCAGAGCATCCTATCACGGAAGGCGCGGCGACCAAGCGGCACTTGTCGATTCGCCGGGGGTTCGGGGGATCGCCTGCTGCTCGGATCCGTCCGCGAGCATGGTGAACAGCTGGTATCCGCCGGACCGGCTCGACTGGAAGACGAGGTGCCGCCCGTTGGGCGCCCAGGAGGCGCCCTCGTTGTTGCCGGGGCCCGCGGTCAGGCGCCGCAGGTTGGACCCGTCGGGGCTGACCGCCCACAGATCGAAGTTGCCCTGCCGCGAGGTGAACACGATCGTGTCGCCCTTCGGCGACCAGCGCGGCTGGGTGTTGAAGCCGGCCTGGGTGAGGCGGCGCACGTTGGCGCCCTCCGCGTCCATCACGAACACGTGGGCCCCGCCCGCCCGCTCCGACACGAAGGCGATCTCGCGGCCGGTGGGCGACCAGGTGGGCTCGGTGTCGATGCCGCTGTAGCTGGTGAGCCGCCGGAACGCCCCGGTGGCGAGGTTCAGGACGTACACCTCGGGGTTGCCGTCCCGCGAGAGCGTCATCGCGAGGAAGCGCCCGTCGGGGCTGAAGGCGGGCGAGGTGTTGATGCCGAGGAATCCGGCCACCACCTGCACCGGGCGGTTCTCGAACGGGAACATCCGGTAGAGGTAGGGATACCCGCGCATGTACGACGTGAAGGCGAGGGACCGCGTGTCCGGGCTCCACATCGGCGACAGGTTGATCGACTTGTTCGACGTCACGTGGGTGGGCCCCGCGCCGTCGTAGTCCATCAGGCTGAGCTCCTTGGCGCCCCCTCCGGTGTTCACGTAGGCGATCTTGGTGTCCGCGATGCCCGCCTCGCCGGTGAACTGCATCACCACCTCGTCCGCGATCTTGTGGGACAGGCGCCGGGGCTGGTTGGCGGGCAGCTCGATCTTCTTGGTCGCGATCAGCCGGAACTCCGGCGAGGTGAGATCGTAGAGCCGCATCTCCACCTCGGTCCGGTCGCCGCGGAGGCTGAGCAGGCCCTGCAGCCCGGCGTGGGCACCCGCCGACGCGAAGTTGGCGAAGGTGGCGCGGACCGCGGCGGGGTCGGCGGTCGGGATCGGCGGCACGTCGGAGACGACGCTGAACAGCGCGGAGAACGTGAGGTCGGCCGTGACCTGTGGGAGGCTCCGGCCGAGGCCGGCGGTGTCGGAGCCGGCCACCACCGCGAAGTTCGGGATCACGATGTTGAGCTTCTTGGCCCCGGTGGCCAGCACGTTCACGAAGATGTCGGATTGCGATCGGACCGGGGGCGGCGAGGCGAGCACCCCGGCCAGGACGAGCACGACGACCGAGGCGACGAGACAGAGCAGCGGCCGGCCCGGGCGCATCATCGGCGCGCCAGGTCGAAGCTGATGTGAAGGCGCAGCACGCTCCCGCCCGCCCACTCGTCCGGCAGCTTCGGGAGCGGGCTGGCCGCCATGACCGCGCGCACCGCGGCCTGGTCGTACACGCTGTTGCCTGAGCTCTTCTCGATCATGGGGATCCTCGCTATGGAGCCATCACGCTGAACCTCCACCAGGAGCTGTGGCTTCTGGGGCGGCTCGCTGAATTGGTTTTGTCGTTGCCACTGATCCTGCACCTTGGCGATCGCCGCGCGGACCCACCACGCGTAGGGAAAGTCCGAGACGTCCAGGGTCAGCGCGCCCTGACCGGCGGCCGAGCCCGTCGGGGCGCCGAGTGCCGCGGTCTGCGGCGGCTGGGGCGCCTCCGCGGTCTTCTCGCCCTTCGGGCTTCCCGAGGGCGGCGTGGCGAGAGGCGGCAGCTCCTTCTCGCCGGGGCGGGGCGGCGCGGTGCTGCGTGGTGGGAGCGGCTTGGCCGCCGGGAGCGACGGCGCGGGCAGGCTCGGGGCCTCGCGCCGCGGTGCCTCGCGGGGCGCGGTGGTGGCCTTGGGCTCGGGTTCGGGCTCGGGCACGCGCGGCGCCACCGGTGCCTGCGGGCGGGTCGGCAGGGGGGACGGAGCCGGGGGGGCGTTGGGCGTGCCGACCGCGGCGACCATCGGGACCAGGTTGACGACTTGGACCTTCTCGGGACGCCAGCCGGTCCACATCACGAAGACCGCCATCCCGCCGAAGACCACGACATGGGCGATCGCGGAGAAGCCGATCGCGGTCAGGGGCAGACGCGACCGTCGGAGGGCCGGTCCCGGCCGCCTCAGACCGGGGTCGGGGAGCGGGCCCATGGAATAGCGGCGGGCCGCCATCGTGGAGCTCATCGAGCGCGGGTCGGCTCCGTCACCATCCCGAGCTTCTCGATGCCCGACCGGCGAATCCGATCCATGGTCTCGACCACGAAGCCGTACTGCAGAGCCTGGTCCGCGCGCAGGTAGAGGGTCTTGTCCTGGCGATTCTTGAAGAGATCGCGCAGCGTCTGCTCGAGGGAGCCGAGCGGCACCGGCTTCTCGTTGACGTAGATGGTTTGCTCCTTGGAGAGGGTCAGGACCATCCGCTCCTCGGTCACGGTGGGCTTGCCCGACGTCTTGGGCAGGTTCACGTCGATGCCGCGGTACATCAGCGGGGCGGTCAGCATGAAGATCAGCAGCAGCACCAGGGTCACGTCGACGAGGGGGATGATGTTGATCTCGGCGAGCGTGCCGCCGATGCGGTAGCCGCCCCCGCCGCTGTCGGAGCCGTCGACCTTAATCGCCATCTTTAATCGCCATCTTTCGCCACTCGCGCCAGCTTGTGCACCGGGCGGGCGAACGCGTTCAGCAGGTCGAGGGTGAAGCCCTCCATCTCCATCGCCCAGTGCTTCGTCCGGTTCAAGAAGAAGTTGTAGCCCATGACCGCGGGGATCGCGGCGCCGAGGCCCGCCGCGGTGGCGATCAGGGCCTCCGAGATGCCCGGCGCCACCACCGCGAGGTTGGCCGAGCCCTGCTGCCCGATGCCCTGGAATGCGGTCATGATGCCCCACACGGTGCCGAAGAGGCCGATGAACGGGGCCGAGCTGGCCACCGTGGCCAGGAACGGCAGGTAGCGCTCCATGCGGGCCACCTCCGACGACCCCGCGCGGCGGAGCGCGCGGCTCGACGCCTCGAGCCGCTCCGCGGGCAGCCCCTCGTCGGCGTCGTCGAGCACGTGGTCCACGATCTCCGCGTTGCCGTACGCGGTCACCAGCTCCTGGCCGGCCGAGACGTAGAGCTGGGCGAGCGGGCTGTCGCGGTGCTTCTTGGCCGCCGCGTAGACCACCGAGAAGCGGCGCGCCTCGCGGAAGATCTGGCGGAAGCGCAGCGACTCGCGGCGGATCTTCCGGAACTCCCACCACTTCTCGACGATCAGCGCCCAGCAGACGACCGAGAAGACCGCGAGAAGGAGCAGGATTAACTTGGCGACGGGACCGGCGCTGAAGACGAGCTCTGCAACGCCGCCGTTGACGCTTCCTGACCCTGGCACTCGGAGCTCCTTATCGGGTGGATGGTGAAGGACGGGCCGCGGAATTGCTTCATCTGATGATACCGGACGATTTTTGAGAGTGTCAACAAATTCGGCGGTAAAACGCCTGAAAAGTCGCTGAATTATTGACAGTCTCGAGCGGCCGCCGTATAAGCCTTCTATGTTCCACTCGCCCGGTGCGATCGCCCTCCACGTGGGGCCGATCGCGATCCGGTGGTACGGCGTGCTCATGGCCAGCGCAATGGCCCTCGGTCTCTGGCTCGGCCACCGGGATGCGCGCCGCCGCGGCATCGATCCCGAGAGCTTGCTCAAGGCCGCGGAGCTGGCCCTGCTCGGCGGCCTCGTCGGCGCGCGCCTCTACTACGTGCTGTTCAACCTCGACTACTACGGCCAGTTCCCCGGTAAAATCTTCGCCCTCTGGGAGGGCGGGCTCGCCATTCACGGTGGCGTGCTCGGTGGCATCCTCGTCGGGGGCGGCTATGCCTGGCGCCGGGGGTTGCCGGTGAGGCAATACCTGGACATCGCCGCGCCGAGTCTGGCCCTCGGGCAGGCCATCGGCCGGTGGGGCAATTTCTTCAACGAGGAAGCGTTCGGCCGCCCGACCGATCTCCCGTGGAAGCTGTTCATCTCCCCGGTGCACCGACCGCTCCAGTACGCGCAGTCCGAGTACTTCCACCCCACGTTCCTCTACGAGTCGCTCTGGGACCTGCTCGTGTTCGCGGCCCTGCTCCTGGGCCTGCGGGACCGGCTGGAGCGGGCGCCGGGGGCCCTGTTCCTCGCCTACCTCGGTCTCTACTCGGCGGGGCGGCTCTTCACCGAGGGGCTCCGCACCGACGCGCTGATGCTGGGCCCGCTCCGCATCGCCCAGGTCGTGAGCCTGCTCGGCATGGCGGTGGCCGCGGTGGGCGTGCCGCTGCTCCTGCGTCACCAGGGCCGCGCCGCCTGAGCGGGCCGCGCGTGAAGCGCTACGCGAGCCGCGACGGCCGGCTCCGTCTGCGCGTCGGAGACAGCCGCCGCCTCTCCGAGATCCCCACGGGCAGCGTCGGCTGCGTTCTCACCTCGCCGCCCTACTGGGTGCGGGGGCGGGGACGAGCGCGGGCCGAGCGGTACGCGCGCGAGCTCGCCACCGGGTTCGGCCCGGAGTGGAGCCGGGTCCTCGCCGACCACGGCGACCTGTGGCTCGTCATCGGCGACCGGCACGACGGCCTCGAGTGGATCGGGATCGACGGCCTCGTGACGAGATGGCTCGGGCGCGTCGGGTTCCGCCTCCAGGCCAAGGGGCTCTGGGCCCAGGTACGCTCCCGGGAGCGCTGGGACAACCGGGTGAACTACCTGCTGCGCTTCCGGAAGGCGGGGCACCCCGTCCGCCCGGGCGGCTCCACGCTCTGCTGGATGCTACCGCTGCCGCGCTCGCATCCGGACAGCCTGTGGGACGCCACGCCGGACCCGGTGCTGCGCGCCCTGCTGGAGATCTCCGCGCGGCGCGGGGCGGTGCTCGACCCGTTCGCGGGGGCGGGCACGGTGGGGCGCATCGCGGTCGCGCTCGGCCGTGAGTGGATCGGCGTGGAGCGGGATCCGCACATGGCCGCGGTGGCCGCGCGGCGGCTCCGCCTCCGCCCGGTCAGTCCTTCACCGCGGTGAGAGTCACCGGCCGCCCATCGCGCAGGACGACCACCGAGATGGTGCTCCCGCGCGGCAGGCTCCGCAGCCGCGCCTGCAGCGCCGCGTAGGTCTCGGTGCCGATCTCCCGCTCCTGCACGGCCAGGATGATGTCGCCGCCCAGCAGGAACGACTTGCCCTCGATCGAGCTGGGGATGAGCCCGGGTCGGAGATCCATGCGGGCCGCCGGCGAGTTCGCCGCGACCTGCTGCACCATGAGCCCGACCGCCTGCGGTAGGTTGAGCGCGCGGGCGACCTGCCCGCCGACGATCACCCCGCTCATGCCGCTCCAGAACGAGCCCTGCTCGAGCAGCAGGCGCCGGGCCATGTTGATGGTGACCACGAAGCCCAGGCCCTCGGAGCCGCCCGACTTGGTGATGTTGTGGCTCGCGATCCCGATGACCTCGCCCGTCATGTTGAACATGGGGCCGCCCGAGTTGCCGGGGTTGATGGCGGCGTCGGTCTGGAAGAACTCGGCCAGCGCCATCTCACTGTAGACGGTGTTGGGTTTGTGCCGCCCGGTGACGTAGCCCACGCTGAGCGTGTGGGCGATGCCGTAGGGCGCCCCGATGATGAAGACCTGGTCACCGACCTCGGCCCGGTCCGAGTTGCCGAACCGGGCCACCGGCGCCGTCGTGGGGACCCGATCCAGCTGGAGCAGGGAGACGTCGGCCTCGGGCTCGGAGGCGATCACCCGCGCGTTCACCACCTCGCCCCCCAGGAACTCGGCGGTGATCTCGTCGGCGGTCTGCACCACGTGGGCGGCGGTGATCACCTTGCCGTCCGGCGAGATCAGGACGCCCGAGCCGACCTCGTTGACGCGCCCGATCTGGCCCGAGCCGCCGACCTCCTTCCAGCGCGCGCGGATGATGACGACGGACGGGTTGACGCGCTTGAAGGTGGCCACCAGGCCCTGGGCCTCCACGGCCGGGGCGGGGGCGATGACCAGCGCGAGCAGGACGGCCGCGAGCAGTCGCTTCATGTCGTGCCTCCGAGCAGGGAGTGGACGAGCCGGCGGAGCGAGGCCTCGTCGAAGGCGGTGGCCTGACGGCTGGGGGCGCTCGCCTCGGTCTTGAGCCCGGTCTCGCTCACGATGACGCAGATGGTGGCGTCGGGGTCGAGCGCCCTGGCGGCCACGAGCTTCCGCAGCACCGCGAGAGCGGCCACCCCGGTCGGGCCGGCCCAGATCCCCTCGGTCCGCGCGAGCAGGCGCTGCGTCTCGAGGATCTCCTCGTCCTCCGCGTCGCCGGCCAGCCCGCCCGTCTCCTTCAGGATGCGGAGGACCCACTCGCCCTTGCGCCCCGGGTCGCCGGCCGCAAGTCCCTCGGCCACCGTGTAGCCGATCTTCACCGGCGCGAGTGGGCGGCCCTCGCGCCACGCCCGCGCGATCGCGTCGGCCCGGGTGGCCTGCGCGGCGACCATGCGGGGGCGCCGCGGGATCCAGCCGAGGCGCTCCATCTCCACGAAGCCGCGGTGGGTGGCGATGAACGTCTCGCCCACCGCGGCGGGGGCCACCACCACGTCCGGGACCCGCCACCCCGACCGCTCCGCGATCTCGTAGGCGAGCGTCTTCTTGCCCTCGTGCTTGTAGGCGTTGCGGGAGGCGCCGCAGTCGAAGAAGAGCCGATCCTCGACGAGGCGATCCCACAGGACGATCAGGTCGTCGTACACGCCCTCGTAGAGGACGAGGTCGGTGGCGGTCGCCGCCATGTGCAGGAGCTTGGGCGCCGAGGTGCGCGCGTAGGCGAAGATCAGCGAGCGCAGGCCGGCGCGCGCGGAGTAGGCGGCGATCGACGAGCCCGCGTTGCCGGAGCTGACCACCGAGGTGGCGCGGAAGCCGAACTGGAGCGCGGCCGCCACCGCGGTGGGGGAGGAGCGATCCTTCACGGTGCCGGTGGGGTTCGAGCCCTCGAACTTCACCATCAGGCGCCGCACTCCGAGGGCGCGCCCGAGAGTCGGACAGTCGAGCAGCGGGCTCTCCCCCTCTCCGAGCGAGACCCGATGGGCCGGATCGGCGATGGGCAGCACCGGGGCGTAGCGCCAGAGCCCCCGGCCCTCGAAGACCCCCGGCCCGGCGCGGCGAAGGGCCGCCCAGTCGTATTCGAGCTCGAGGAGGCCCCCGCAGGCCGCGCACTCGAGCCGGTAGTCGAGCGCGAACTCCGCGCCGCACTCGATGCACCGCAGCGCGGTCGCGAACGAGACGGCGGTCACCGCAGGATCGCCAGCATCTCCTCGATGCGGTGGCGCAGGGTGTGCTCGGCGAGGGCTCGCTTGCGCGCGCGCTCGCCGATGTCGCGGGCCTCGTCCGGGTGGGCGAGGTAGTAGTCGAGGTGGTGGCGCAGCTCGCCCAGGTTCTGGTAGACGACCGCCTCCTGGCCGGGCGTGAAGAGGTGGGCGAGCTCCTCCTTCGCGTCCACCAGCTGGCAGGCCGCGCTGGCGGCCAGCTCGAAGGCCCGGGTGTTGACGCCCACGATGTCGTTCATCGGATGATGGTGATTCAGGGAGAGGGTGGAGCCGGAGTACACCGCGAGCTTGGCGCGACCCCACACCGGCCCGCCCGCGACCATCGCGCGGATCTCGGGCGCCTCCACCCGGTCCCAGCCCGCGCCCCAGAGGCGGAGGGGCGTGCCGGCGAGCTCCCGCACGAAGCGCTCCCGGTAGGCGTAGGCGCTGCCGACGAAGGAGAGCGGCGCCGCGTAGCGCCGCGTCTCCTCCGCGGTGAGCTCGATCGGGTGGTGCATCTCGGGCACGCAGTACATCGGCAGGTAGTGCAGGTTGCGCAGGCCGGCCTGCTCGAGCGCGCGGAGCGCGTAGCGCTCCTTGGTGAAGAAGGCGTCGTAGGCCTCGATGCACTCGAACGGGATCATCCACAGCGGGTTGTCGGGAAAGAAGTTGAGGAAGCGGGTGTCGATCCGCGCCTTCACCCGCCGCACCAGCCCGGGGGTGACCGGGCCGCCCTTGATCACCAGCACGAAATCCGGCCGGTAGGCCACGCACGCCCGCTCGAGCCGGCGCAGGATGAAGAGCTGGTAGGTGGCCTTGGTGGATCGGTTCTTGTAGAGCGGGTTGTCGCGGCGGTACGCGAAGGCCCGCGCCTCGTGTCCCATGGCCACGAGCTCGTCGCGGAAGTCCATGCCCATGTGTCCGGGGCGGGCGAACGGCAGAACGATCAGCCAGCGCACGGGCGAAGCGTATCACACCGGGGCCGACGGTCAGGCGAAGGCGGGGCGTACCTCCTTCGCGATCAGCTGGAGCTCGCGCATGATGTGCCGGTGGGGCATGCCCGGGAAGAAGACCCGGCAGATGAGATGGGTCATGCCGTACTCGGCCACGAAGGGCTTGAGCGCGCGGATGACCTGGTCCGGCCCGCCGATGAGGAAGCGGTTCTTCATCAGCGCGTCCAGGTCGGTGGCGATGGAGGCGTCGATGAACGGGTGCCGCCAGCCCCCCGCGTACTCCTTCCGGTAGGAGATCATGATGTGCTTCTGGGCCAGCTCGCGCGCCTCGCGGTCGGTCTCCGCGATGATGACGTCGCGGGTGAGCGGCCACTCGGTCACCGGCTCGACCCGGCCCGCCGCCCGCCGGTTGGCCAGGAACTGCTGCTTGCCGGCCAGGAGCCGGGGCAGGTCCGCGGTGGGCCCGGGCACCCAGTTGTCGGCGAGGGTCGCCGCGCGCCGCAGGGTGATGTCCCCCCAGCCCCCGATCCAGACCGGCGGGTGGGGACGGGTCACCGGCTTCGGCTCGAGCCGGCCCTCGACGGTGTAGTAGGTGCCGCGGAAGTCGACGCGCTCCTGGGTCCAGAGCGCGTTCATGATCGTGAGCTGCTCCTCGAAGCGCGCTCCCCGCTTCGGGAGCGCCGCGCCGTAGAGGGCGAACTCGTCGGGCTTGTAGCCGATCGCGATCCCGAGCACGAAGCGGCCGCCCGACATCACGTCGAGCATCACCGCGTCCTCCGCGAGCCGCACCGGGTGGTAGAACGGCGCCACCAGGATGTCGGTGCCGAGCCGCATGCGGGTGGTCCGGGTCGCGAAGCCGGCCAGCACCGGCAGGGGCGAGGGCCAGTAGTGGTCGGTGACCGAGTGGTGCTCCTCCATCCACACCGAGTCGAAGCCGAGGTCCTCGGCGCGCACCACCTCCTCGAGCGCGTCGCGGTAGTAGTGGCCGCCCTCGATGGGGATGAAGCCGACCTGGAGGCCCGCCACCCTAGCGGTCGCTCGCGAGCTTACCGTTCACGCCCCAGTTGGTCTTCTCGACGTCCTGGAACACGACGTGCACCTGGTCGGCGGTGGTCTTGCCGATCTTCACCATGGCGTCGGTGATGGCGGCCACGATCTCGCGCTTCTGCTGATCGGTGCGGCCGGCGTACCACTGGACGGTGATGTTGGGCATGGAGGTCTCCTCCTCGCTCGGTCGGATGTTATTTGGGTCGCCGCGGGTCGTCGAGCCGCCGCAGGTCGTCGGGAAAGCTCGAGCTGAACGCGTAGGACTTGACGATGCCGTCGGCGCTGAAGCGCACCGTGAGATCCTTGCTGATCTCGGTGGTGGAGTCGCGCTGGCCGTAGAACCAGCGCCACGTGGGGTCGCCGTTGTCGACGCCGATCTGGACCGGCTCGCCGAACATTCGGACGAGGCCCCACCGGTCGGTCTTGCCCTTCACGATCCAGCCCTCCTCCGGGGACGGGAAGTCCCGGCCGAACTTGACCGAGACGCAGCCGGTCACGAGGACGAGCGCGAGCAGACCGACGAGCCATCCCGGCCAGCGCATGGCGCGGATTATTGCACCGGAGCCTTCGAGCGCGCAACCGGCCGCGGGCGCCGCGGGCCGCCCCGCGCCGGTTCGCGTGCTAGGATGACCGCCGTGGAGACGTTCACCGCCGAGGAGCGGGCGGCCCTCGCGCCCTACTTCACCGAGCTCGACGGCCCCGTCTTCGCCCTGGTCAACCTCCCCGAGGTCGTCAAGGGCGCGCTCTTCGCGCGCTACTCTCGCTCCGCCAAGTCCCTGCGCCGGCTCTTCCTGGACGAGTTCCTCGAGCCGATCGGACGGCCGGCGGAGGCGGGCTCCATCGGCACCGCGCGCGCCGATCGGCTCTACGAGCGTGTCTTCAGCGAGTACGGCGACGACTCGGTGGCCCAGCTCGGCGGCGTGCACCTGGCCTGCGAGAGCGCGTCCAACATCCTGACCAAGGTGCTCGAGTGGGGGCGGCTCATGGCCTACCTCGAGCAGTCCACCCGCTACGTGCCGTACACCGACCGGCCGGGCGGGCGGTTCAAGTACCACGTGCCCGCCGAGCTGGACGGGCTCGCGGTGCGCGACCGGTACGTGGAGGTGCTGGATCGCGCGTTCGAGACCTACACGCGCTGGATCGATCCGATGCGCGAGTACTGGATGCGGCGCTTCCCCCAGCCGGCGGGGGAGAGCGACGCGGCCTACCGCATGACGATCCGGGCGAAGGCGCTCGACAGTCTCCGGGGACTGCTGGCCGCGGCGACCCGATCGAACGTCGGCATCTTCGGGACCGGCCAGGGCTACGAGGCCCTCCTGCTCCGCATGCGGGCCCACCCGCTGCGGGAGGTGCGCGACTACGGCGCGCTGATGCTGGTCGAGCTGCGGAAGGTGATTCCCGCGTTTCTGCTGCGCCTCGAGCGGCCGGAGCGCGGCGGGGTCTGGGCGCGGTACCTGGAGGAGACGCGCGAGGCCACCGCCGCGGTGGCGGCACGCCTGCTCGAGGACGTCGAGCCCGAGACCCGCCCCGAGGTCACGCTCACCGACTTCGATCCGGACGGGGAGGTGAAGGTGGTGGCCGCCGCGCTCTACGCGGTCTCCGCCCTCCCGGACGACCAGCTCCTGGCCGTCGCGCGCAAGCTCGGCGACGAGGCGCGCCGCGAGGTGCTCGAGGCCTACGTGGGCCGTCGCGAGAACCGACGCCACAAGCCGGGCCGCGCCTTCGAGCGCACCGTCTACCGCTTCGACGTGCTCGGCGACTACGGCGCCTTCCGGGATCTGCAGCGCCATCGGCTGCTGACGCTCGAGTGGCAACCGCTCTCGACCCGGCACGGCTACGTGACCCCGGACGAGCTCGCGGAGGCGGGCGTGCTGCCCGAGTGGACCCGCGTGATGGAGGACTCGGCCGTGCTCCACGACGCCCTCGCCGCCGCCGCACCCGCCGCGGCCGCCTACGCGGTGCCGATGGCCTACCGGGTGCGGTTCTACATGGAGCTGAACGCGCGCGAGGCCATGCACATGATCGAGCTGCGCACCGCCCCGCAGGGGCACCCCGCGTACCGCCGGATCTGCCAGGCCATGCATCGCCTGATCGCCGAGCAGGCCGGGCACCGAGCCCTCGCCCGGGCCATGCGTCATGCCGATCACTCCGGCGCGGAAGGGGGACGGCTCGAGGCGGAGCGGGCCGCGGAGCGTCGGCGTCTCGGCGGCTGAGCGGGCTCCCGCGCCCACTCTCGTCTGCTGGTGGGCACGGCGGCTAGTGTGCCCGTCCGCTATGGCGCGGCCTTCATGACTCTGGGCTCGCGACAAGAGAGCGGCTCCCGCGCTCCGTCATCATGAGCGGGACGTACCACGGTAAGTAGCTGAAGTAAGTGGCGTTTACGTCGAACCCGACCCTCCGATGCTTGGTGGCACCGGGGTTGCCCCACAAGGGGGCATGACGACGACGCGCGCCCTCCTCACGGGCTTCTTGCTCATCCTCACGCCGGGGTGCGCGACGAAGAGTGCCTATCTGAACGAGGGACCCACCGCGCTCGGCAAGCCACCGTACCAGGTGGGGCCGGTGACGGTGGTCATCCGCCCGCAGGCCGAGGTGGAGCTGATCTGCCGCCTCCGGAGCCCGCACGCGGCGCCGGAAGGCCGCATCCACGGCTGCTACGTGCCGGTGGATCGCCTGATCGTCTCGACCGCCGACCCCTACGTCCTGATGCACGAGTTCAAGCACTACTTCGAGGGGCCCTGGCACAAGTAGGTCCGCCGCTCCGCCCGCCCGCTTGACCCGCCCCCGCCTTCCGTCGCATACTTCGGCCGCAGCATAATTGGTCGACCAACCAATATAAAACTTTCGGAGGACGGACCTGACTCCCAAGCTCGGCATGGGGCCGCTGCGGCGCGAGCAGATCGTGCGGGCCACCATCCGCTGTCTGGCCCGCGACGGTTACGCGGGCCTCACCATGAAGCGGGTGGCCGCGGAGGCCGCGGTGAGCCCGGGCATCCTCCACTACTACTTCCGCGACAAGGCGGCGATGCTCGCCGCGGCCGCCCTGCGGGTCACCGCCGACCTCGACCGCCGGGTAGCGGTCCAGGCGCGTGGCGCCCGCACCGCCCGCGCGCGGCTGCGCGCCGTCATCCGCGCCTGCCTCGAGACCGCGGTGGAGAGCCGCGACTTCTGGACCGTCTTCATCGAGTTCTGGGGCGAGGCGCTCCACGATCGCCGACTGGCCGCGGTGAACCGGCAGGCCTACGTGCGCGCCCGGCGGTTGATCGGCGCGGCGCTGGCGCGCGGGCAGGCCGAGGGCGGAGTGCGTCGGGTCGACCTCGAGGGGGCCGCCGCGGTGGTCCTCGGGCTCCTCGACGGTCTCTCCCTGCAGCTCACCTTCGATCGCGGACTGATGACCCTGCCGCGCGCGGCGCGGCTCGCGGAGACGGTGCTCGCCCGCTACCTCTCACCCGGAGACCCGACATGACCATGCTCCCCGATCAGCTGAAGGCGAAGACGTATCTCCTGGAGAAGGGCACCCAGGCCCCGGTCGCGCAGATCCGCGAGCGCGTGGCCGAGGCGTTCGCCGCGATGGACACCCTTCTGGAGGGCGTCACGGAAGCCCAGGCCCGGCGTGCGCCGGGCGGGGGCGAGTGGAGCATCCACGAGATCCTGGATCACCTGGTGGAGACGCATCCGCGCGCCCTCGAGGAGATGCGCGCGCTGCTCGCGAACCGCCACTCCCCGGTGAGCCCGATCCCGGCCGGCCTTCAGTCGGCCGCGCCCATGGCCCGACGGTGGGACGACCTCCGCGATGGGCTACGCCGCATCCACGCCGAGGTGCTCGACGTCCTCGCCATCGCGCCCGACCGGCCGACCGAGGCCCGCGCGCCGGTCGTCATGGTGATCAACACCCGGGACGCCGACGGCCGGGTAACGCCGCTCCACTGGAACGAGGAGTGCGACTGGAAGGCCTGCGCGGTGATCTTCCGGCTCCACGAGCTGGATCACCTGAGCCAGATCCGGAAGGTGCTCCGGGCGATTTGACGCGTCGTATAAAATTATGGACATGAGGCTCTGGCGGCGGCTCGCGCTCGCTCTCTCGCTGCTGGTCCTTCCGGCCCCCTGGTCGGGACCGGCCCTTGCCGCCGATGCCGCGGCGGGCGCGTCTCCCGATCTGCACCTCTCGATCAGCGAGACCCCCGGGGAGACGACGGTGCGCATGCCCCTGGCCTCGGAAGGCTACCGGCTGTACGGCCTGCTGAGCCCGTACCTCTCGCTGGGCTCCGCCACGACGCTGGGGGTGCCGTGGAGCGCAAGCCTCGTCCCCGGGCTCCAGCGGGACACGGACGGGCTCGACGACGTGCGCCTCGGGGCGGGGCTGGCGCTGCCGCTCTCGGATCGGGCGCAGCTCTACGGGGAGTATCGCTTCCTGCGCGGCCGCATCGACGGTGGCGCCGGCCGCAGCCCGCTCCAGCGGGAACCCGATTCCTCCGACTTCCGCGCCGGCTTCTCGATCCGTCTCGACTAACGCGCGGCCGGGGCCCGGCTAGGCCCGCGCGAATTCCCGCTTCGCCTTCTCGAGCTCATCCGGCCGCGCCACCAGGTCGAGCGCGGTCATGGCCAGGGCCTTGGCCGCCGCCACCATGCCGGTCCGCGCGATCGGGGACTTGGCCCACTCCGCGAACTCGCGCGAGTGCCCCGGGATCCCGTCCGGCGAGATGCGGATGTAGGGATGGATCGTCGGGATCGCCTGGCTCACGTTGCCGCAATCGGTCGACCCGTAGCCGGCCTCCCCGTCGTCGGGATCCACCGGAAAGTCGATCCGCTCGAGGTTCTTGCCGAAGAGCTCGGCCATCGCGACGTTGGCCTTGAGCGGGTCGTGGATGATCGCGTCCGCGGTCACCTTCACGGTGCAGCCGGTGGCGGTCGCCGCGCCCGCCGCACAGCCCTCGAACCGCCGCAGCAGCTCGCGGCAGTAGTCCTTGGTGGGAGCGCGCAGGTAGAACTCGGAGGCGGTGTGCTCGGGGATGATGTTGGCCTGATCGCCGCCCTTGGTGATGACGCCGTGCACGCGCGCGTCCGGGCGGAGCTGCTGACGCATGGTATCGAGCGAGACGAAGAGCTGGATCATCGCGTTGAGGGCGTTGACCCCGCGCCAGGGCCAGGACGACGCGTGCGAGGCGCGGCCGAAGAACTCGCACTTCACCTTGATGATGCCGAGGCTCGGCCGCCAGACCTGGGTGCCGCAGCGGCCGTGGATCATCATGGCCGCGTCCACGCCCTGGAAGACGCCCGCCTCCATCAGCCGTACCTTGCCGGCCCCGCCCTCCTCGGCGGGCGTGCCGATCACCTGGATGCGGCCCGGGAAGGGCAGGGTCCGCAGGGCGGCCGCGATCGCCGCCCCCGCCCCGGTGCCCGCGGTCGCGATCACGTTGTGCCCGCAGGCGTGCCCGATGTTCGGCAGGGCGTCGTACTCGACCATGATCGCGATGGTGGGCCCGGGGCCCGCGCCGGCGATGGTGGCCCGGAACGCGGTGGGCAGCCCGCCCACCCCCCGCTCGACCGCGGCGCCCTGCCGGGCGAGGAAGTCGGCGAGCCAGCCCGCCGCCTTGTGCTCCTCGAAGCACAGCTCGGGATTGGCGTGGATCTGGTGACTGATGCGCTCGAGCTCGTCGGCGAGCCGATCCACCGTCTCGGCGACGCGAGTCTTGGCCTGGTCGAGCTCGGCGTGGGCGGTCACGGCGTCACTTGCTCTTGGCGAACTCGTCCTTCGCCGCCTTCACCCGGGCGGGCTCGGCGAGCAGGTCCAGGGTGGTGAGGGCCATGGTCTTGGCCGCCGCCACCATGCCCGCGCGCGCCAGCGGCTTCACCGCCGCGTCCGCGAAGTCGCGGGTGTGGATGGCCATGCCGGTGGGGGCGATGGCCACCATCGGCTGGATGGCCGGGATCACCTGGCTCACGTTGCCGATGTCGGAGGAGCCGAGCCGGTCCGGGATCGGGGCGCCCTCGGTGAGGCCCGCCGTCTTCATGTTGGCCGCGAAGAGGTCGAGCATCACGCGGCTCGACTTCATCGGCTCGTAGACGCTGTCGTGCTGGGTGATCTTGAGGGTGCAGCCGGTCGCCCTTGCGGCGCCCTCCGCGGCCGCGGTCACCCGCTTGAAGAGCTCCCACATCGTGTCGATGCGCGGCGCGCGCACGTAGAAGATCGCGGAGGCGTACTCCGGAATGATGTTGGCCGCCGCGCCGCCGTTGGTGATGATGCCGTGGATCCGGCAGTCGGGGCGCACCTGCTGGCGCAGCATGCTGATCGCGTTGTACGTCTGGATGACCGCGTCGAGGGCGTTCACGCCTTCCCACGGGTCCGCGGAGGCATGGGAGGCCTTGCCGGAGAACTCGAAGGTACCGCGCACGATGCCGAGCAGGTCCTGGTGGAGCAGGGTGCGGTCGAAGCCGTGGATCATCATGGCGCAGTCCACGTCGCGGAAGACCCCGCCCTTGATCAGCTTCACCTTCCCGCCGCCGCCCTCCTCCGCCGGGGTGCCGATGACCTGGATGCGGCCCTTCGGGAGCTGGGCGCGGACCGCGGCGAGGGCCGCGCCCGCGCCCACCCCGGATGTGGCGATCACGTTGTGTCCGCAGGCGTGGCCGATGCCGGGCAGCGCGTCGTACTCGCACAGGATCGCGATGGTCGGGCCTTCCCCCGTCTCGATGGTGCCGCGGAACGCGGTCTCGACGCCCCCCACGCCCTTCTCCACCTTGAAGCCCTGGCGGGCCAGGAAGTCGCTGAGCCACCCGCACGCCTGGACTTCCTGGTATCCCAGCTCCGGGTGGGCGTGGATCTGATGGGAGAGAGCGTCGAGCTCGTCGGCCAGGCGGTCGACGGCCTGCGAGATGGAATCCTTGAGGGTGCTCATGGGTGCCTCCAGGCTCAGGGCGACTGGGCGCAGATGAGGAAGAAAAGTGGCCGGGACGAGTCGGACGAATAACCCCGTCCCGGATCGTTCAGGCACCGCAGGCTCGGCGACGACTCCGAGGAGCGGCGCGGGGTGTCGATGGTGGCGCAGGCGGCCAGGATGAGAGCGGTGCCGAGGGCCATCAGGGCACGACCAACGAACAGGGGGCGCACGAGGGAGCAGGGTACCACGAGCGCGGATGATGAAGGAGGGCGGTGAAGCGGGACGACGGATCAGGCGGAGGGGGCGAGCGCAGGGTCGGGGGCCGGGCTACCCACCGGCAGCTCCATCACGAACATCGCGCCGCCGCCGGGTCGATTCTCGGCCCAGAGGCGTCCCTCGTGCTCGGCCACCACGCTGTGCGCGACGGACAGGCCCAGGCCGCGCCCCTCGCCGGGCCCCTTCGTGGTGAAGAAGGGGTTGAAGACGCGGGCCAGGTCGTCCTGGGGGACGCCGGGGCCGTCGTCGGCGACCTCGATCCGCACCCCGTCGGCGGCGGGCCGCACCCGGATGGCGAGGGTGCCCGAGCCGCGGGACGCGGACATGGCCTGCTCCGCGTTCTGCACGAGGTGGAAGAGGGCCTCCTGGAGCTGGTTGCTGTCGGCCCAGATCTCGGGAACCTCGCCGAAGTCGGTCTGGACCGTGATGCGGGCGCCCTCGAGCCGCGACTGGTGGAGCGAGAGGACCTTGTAGATCTGGTCGCTCACCTTGCAGCGCGCGCGGCGCAGGGGCGAGCGCTCCGCGAAGAGCACGAGCTCGCGCACGATGTTGGCCGCGCGCTTGGTGGCCCCGTCGATGACCTTGAGCCCGTTCAGGACCGACTCGTGGTCCTGGGACTGCAGGAGCAGGTGCACCTGCCCCAGGATGATCATGAGCGGGTTGTTGATCTCGTGCGCGACGCCCCCCGCGAGCTCTCCCACCGCGGCGAGCCGCTCGGCCCGGATCACGTCGGTGTGCGCGCGGCGAAGATCCTCGAGCTGCAGGCGCGTCTCGGAGTACAGCCGCGCGTTGTCGAGGGCCAGGCCGATCTGGTCGGCGGTGGACTCGAGCAGCGCGACCTCCTCGTTCGAGAACCGCTCCTCGGTCTGCCGGCCCAGGGAGAGCGTGCCCAGGATGCGATGGCGGGCCCGGATCGGCACGCAGACGAAGCCGCGGATGCCGTCGGCGGAGACCGCGGCGCGCGCGGCGGGCAGGAGATCGGGGGCGCGGCTGGCCTCGTCCACGCGGCGCACCCGGCCCGACGCGGCGACGCGGCCGATCAGGCCCTGGCCCATCGGCAGCATCTGGTTGGTCTCGCGCAGCCGATCCGAGAGCCCGCGCTCACCGCGGAGCAGGAGCATCTTGCCGTCCACCGAGACGAGATGAAGGCTCGCAATCTCGTGTCCGGTCACGTCGGTCAGCGCGCTCAGAGACTTCTGGATGACCTCGTTGAGGTCGAGCGACCGACTGACTGCTTCGGTGACCGTCCGAAGGATCTGCAGATGCCGGATGAGCGAAGTGGAGCCGCCCAGGCCTCGGTTGTTGACTCGCGCCATTAGATCGTGTTCGCTCCCCATGGTCGTTGGCCTCTGGACGTCTGCTCTGTACGAAGCAAGCCAAGTGCCATGGATCGCTACCAAATAATACCATCTATTCCAGGTAGTTAGATTTGTTGCTTGGAGGGGTGCGGTGGGCAAAGCGGTACTGCCCGGACACTCTGTCAGGTCAGACCACCGGGAAACTGCCGCGCGTACGCGATCCGACGGCCGATGGGCGGGTGGGAGTAGAGGAAGAACTCCTCCACCGGATGCGGGTCCCGCTCGGCCAGATTCAGTGTGGCGAGCCGCTCCATGGCGCCGATGAAGGGCCCGGGGCCGGGGAGCATCTCGAGCGCGAACCGGTCGGCGGCGTGCTCGACGTGACGGGACCAGCCGTTCGCCAGCGGTAGCGCGGCCAGACCCGCACCGAGCAGGACGAGGCCGAAGAGCGGCAGCCCGCCGATGTCCGCCGGCCCATCGAGGCCCAGCCACACTCCGCCCGCTTGCAACGCCCCCGACGCCAGCCAGAAGGTCACGAGGGTGAGGGCGCCTTGCACGAGCAAGCCTCGGCGGATGTCGCCGTGGAGCTGGTGCGCCAGCTCGTGCGCGAGCACCGCCTCGACCTCATCCGCGGTGAACGTGTCGAGCAGCGTGTCGAACAGGAGGATGCGGCGGGTGCGGCCGAGGCCGGTCACCGCCGCGTTGGCGGTGCGGCTCTTGCGGGACTGGTCGACCACCCAGACGCCGGTCACCGGCACGCCCACGCGCGCGGCGAGCGCGAGGAGTCGGCTCCGGAGGGGGCCGTCGGGCAGTGGGGTCAGGCGGTAGAAGAGGGGCACGAGCCACACCGGTGCCACCAGGGCCAGCAGCGCGTACCCGCCCAGGAACACCACCGCGCCCCATAGCCACCACCACGGGCTCCAGCGCATGAGGCCGTACAGGATCTCGACCGCGACCAGGCCGAGGACCCCGCCGATGAGGGCGGTCTTCGCTCCGTCCCAGAGCCAGCGCCCGAGCGATTGATGCAGGAGCCCGTAGCGTCGCGGGAGCCAGAAGCCGCCGAGCCAGGCCAGCGGCAGGCTCAGGAGCCGATAGCCGCCGCCCAGCACGAGCACCGCCGCCGCGAGGGCGAGCCACCACCGGGGTGTCCAGGTCGCGAGCCGCTCGGCCAGGTGCACCGCCGCGCGGGTCTCGACGAGGGCGATGAGGTAGACCGCGGAGAGGGCGAGCTCGGCGAGCGACAGGACGAGCTGTCGGCGGTGGTAGGCGCGGGCCCGCGCGTCCGCGGGCGCCTCGGTGGAGCTCATGAGTCGAGTGTCCCACCGTTGGGGAGCCCCGCCAACCGGGGTGCCCGTTTGTGCTACACTGTGCGCCAATTCACAACCAGGGAGCCGCCATGTTTCAGTCCGTCGAGGACGTCCAGCAGCAGTTCAAGAACGCCCGCTACATCGCCAATCGCCGGATCTCCACCGTGGTGTTCCTGGCCGAGCGCATGGGCCGGCCGGTGCTCATCGAGGGGCCGGCCGGGGTGGGCAAGACCGAGCTGGCCAAGACCCTGGCCGAAGTGACCGCGCGGCATCTCATCCGCCTGCAGTGCTACGAGGGACTCGACGAGGGCAAGGCGCTCTACGAGTGGAAATACGCCAAGCAGCTCCTCTACACCCAGCTGCTGCGCGAGCGTATCGGCGAGCTGATCGCGGACGCCCCGTCGCTGCCCGACGCGGTGGCGCGGATCTCGGGCCAGGACGACGCGTTCTTCTCCCATCGCTTCCTCGCCCCGCGCCCGCTCCTGCAGGCGATCGAGTCGGTGGACCCGGTGGTGCTGCTGGTCGACGAGATCGACAAGGCGGAGCCGGAATTCGAAGCGTTTCTCCTGGAGGTCCTGTCCGACTTCCAGGTTTCGGTGCCGGAGCTCGGCACGATCCGGGCCACCCAGATCCCCCTGGTGGTGCTCACCTCCAACAACGCGCGCGAGCTCTCCGACGGCCTCAAGCGCCGGTGCCTCCACCTCTTCATCGACTTCCCGCCCGCCGACGAAGAGCTCGCGATCATTCGCCTGAAAGTCCCCGAGGTCTCGGAGCGGCTGGCCCAGACGGTGGTGACCGCGGTGCAGCGCATCCGCGGGCTCGAGCTGCGCAAGGCCCCGTCCATCTCGGAGAGCCTCGACTGGGCCCGCTCGCTCGTCATCCTGAACGCGGAGACCCTCGATCGCGATCTGGTGGAGTCCACCCTCACCATGCTCGTCAAGCACGAGAAGGATCTCGACCGGGTCAAGGGCGCCCTCGACAAGGTGCTGGCCGACCTGGGCTAGTCGCCCATGAGTGGGAGCTGGTCCACCCTCACCGAGTTCCGCGAGCTGTGGTTCCCGAGCCCGCGCCTCCGCCTGCCCGAGCTCGGTCCCGCGGGGCCCGTCTTCATCGAAGGGGGCCGCTGCATCTCGGGCGAGCTCGGGGAATACACCAAGCTCTGGATCTCCGCCGCGGGGCGCTGGCACTTCTACTACATCCACCCGTCGCCGCGGGACTTCTACCGCGTCACGATGCCGGAGGCCGTGCCGCACCTGCTGCACCCCGGCGAGATGACGGTGGAGACCTTCCGCCAGGGACTCTCCTACAAGGTGGTCCTCGGTCTGCGCTGCAGCGAGGGACCGGTGCGCGTGCTGCACCTGGTGGGCGACGTCGCCGACGTCACCCGCGCGGAGGAGCGGCACGAGGACGCGCCCGCGGGCCCCCTCGGCTGGAAGCTCGCGATGACCCACCTGATCGCGCAGGGCTCGTTCCACGGCCTCATCCGCCTGGAGGACGGCCGCCTGTATCCGATCACCCGCGACGGTGGCGAGGACGTCTTCAAGTCCTCCTGGGTCCACTTCTCCCGATGAACCGGCCACGGCACCGTGCCGCACATGGACGGTCGGCCGCCAGAAACCGGGTGCGCAATTGGCTTCGGGTGATGCGGGCGCCCCGATGAGCCCCAAAGGGGCGACGAGGCCCAACCGCCGAACCGAAGTCATCCACATTCAGGCGAGATAGATGGATCAACGCATCCTGGAGTTCATCGGCGATCTCCGGCGGGCCGAGATGCGCATCTCGCCGAGCGAGGCCCTCGACGCGCTCACCGCCTCGACCGAGATCGGTCTCGAGGACCGCGAGACCTTCAAGAGCGCGCTCGCCACCACCCTCGTCAAGGAGTCCCGCGACCTCGTCACGTTCAATCGCATCTTCGACCTCTACTTCCTGGACCTGCAGGCCCTCGGCGAGGGACTCAAGAAGGCGCTCGGTCCGGAGGACCCGAAGATCCAGGAGATGCTCGACCGCCTCATCTCCGAGGCGGGAATGGAGATGGACGAGCTGACCGAGCTCCTCCTGAGCGGGGAGGGGAGCGACATGGAGATGGCCATCCGCCAGGAGGGGCAGGGCACCGGCCTCGAGCGGCTGATGTACTTCCTCCAGGTCGGCTACTTCTCCCGCCGCATCTACGACAAGTTCGACTGGGAGGCGATCGAGCGCGACCTCGATCGGATCATGCAGCTCCTGGAGTCGAAAGGGCTCGACCCGGGCATGATCGCGCGCATCCGCAATTACCTCGACCTGCGCCTCGAGGCCTTCCGGCGCATGATCCGCCAGCACGTGGAGCGCGAGCTGGAGCGCCGCGCCTACCGGCAGGGGGAGAAGCTCACCCGCGAGGTCCTCACCGACAAGCCGCTCTTCGCCCTCTCCGCGGACGAGGTCGCCCAGATGAAGGCGGTGGTCGCGCGGCTCGCCCGCAAGATCAAGGACGCGCTCGCCCTCCGCCAGCGCCAGGAGGAGAAGGGCCGCCTCGACTCGCGCCGGACCATCCGCCAGAGCCTGCAGTACGGCGGGGTGCCCATGGAGATCCGCTTCCGCCGGCGGCACCGGGAGAAGCCGAAGCTGGTCACCCTCTGCGACGTGTCGGACTCGGTGCGCAACGCCTCGCGCTTCATGCTGCAGCTGGTGTGGAGCCTGCAGGAGTGCTTCTCGCGCGTGCGCTCCTACGTCTTCGTCTCCGAGATCGCGGAGGTCACCCAGGCCTTCGCCACCTACCCGGTGGACACCGCGATCGACTGGGCGCTCAAGTCCTCGTCGGTCGACTACCACTGCCGCTCCGACTTCGGCTACGCGTTCAGCCGGTTCGTGCGCACCGACCTCGACTCGCTCGACCGCAAGACCACCGTGCTGATCCTGGGCGACGCCCGCAACAACTACAACGATCCCCAGGCGTGGGCGATCCGGCAGATCCGCGAGCGGGTGAAGGGCATCATCTGGCTCAACCCGGAAGGCCAGTGGGGCTGGGGCATCGGCGACAGCGTGATGCCGCTCTACACCCCGTCCTGTGACATCGTGAAGGAGTGCCGCACGGTGGGGCAGCTCGTCCAGGTGGTGGACCAGCTCGTCCATTCATGGTGGCGCCGCGGGCGCTGATCCTTCTCCTGGTGGCGGCCCTGGCGGGCGCCGGCGCGGGTCCCGCATCGGGCGCGGAGTGCGTGGCCCTCGACGACTTCTCCCGGGGCGCGATCGGCGAGTTCCCCCCGGACTGGAAGCCCCGCAAAGACGCGGGCCGGCCGGTGTACTCCATCCAGGAGGAGGCGGGTCTGCGCTTTCTCCACGCGGCGGCCACCCGGCTCGGCATCCAGGCCGGGCGCGAGGTGGCCTGGAACCTCGACGTCTACCCGATCCTGGCCTGGTCGTGGCGCCCGATCGAGTTCCCGGCCGGCTCGGACGAGCGCAAGTCGTCGACCAACGACAGCGCGGTCTCGGTCTACGCGGTCTTCCCCAGCTCCCCGGTCTCGGTCAAGAGCGTGAAGTACGTGTGGAGCCGGGTGGTCCCGGTGGGGACGCACCTCACGTCGAGCGGGGGCAACACCCAGGCGCGGGTGCTGCGCTCCGGCACCGACCGGGTTGGGCAGTGGGTCGAGGAGCAGGTGAACGTCCGCGAGGACTACCGGAAGTACTTCGGCGGGTCGGACGTCCCGCGCCCCGTGGGCATCGCGGTGCTCACCGACTCCGACGACACCAAGAGCACCGCGCGCGGCGACTACGCCTCGTTCAGAGTATGCAAGCCGTGAGGCCCGCCGGCGGTGCCTGATCCGGCCGATCCGTTCGAGGCGCTCTACGCGCGCGGCGTCACCGACGGCCTGCCGGTGGTGTCCCCCACCCGCGAGCGGGTGGCCGACGCGGTGGCGGCGAGCGGGCGCGCGGGGGACGCGCTAGTCGCCCTGGTGCCGCCGAACTTCGGCCGCGCGACCGTCGAGAAGATCGCGATCAACGCGGTGATGGCGGGCTGTCGTCCGGAGTACCTGCCGGTGGTGGTGGCGGGGGTGGAGGCGATGTGCGACGAGGGCTTCGACCTCCACGGGGTCTCGGCCACCACCAATTTCCCCTCGCCGCTCTTCATCGTCAACGGGCCCGCGCGCAAGCGCCTCGACATCAACTGCGGGGCCGGGCTGTTCGGGCCCGGCTGGCGGGCCAACGCCACCATCGGGCGGGCGCTCCGGCTGATCGCGGTGAACCTGGGCGGGGCGATACCCGGGGTGGTCAGCATGTCCACGATGGCTCACCCCGGGCGCTACACCTATTGCATCGGGGAGGCGGAGGAAGAGAACCCGTGGGACTCTCTCGCGGTCGAGCACGGCTTCGACCCCGGGGAGAGCGTGATCGCCGCGTTCGCGGGGGAAGCGCCGCACGGGGTGTACGACCACATGAGTCGGACCGCGCGCGATCTCCTCATCACGATCTCGAAGTCGCTCGAGGTGATCTCGCACCACAAGTCGACCCACCACGGCGACACCCTCGTGGTGCTCTCCCCCGAGCACGCCCGCACCATCGCGGGTGACGGGTGGGGCAAGGCGGAGATGCGCGAGTTCCTGTGGACGCGCCTGCGCAAGCCGGTCCGCGAGCTGGTCCCGGGCGTGGAGGGCGGCGAGGGGCTGCCCGCCCAAGTCCTCGCCAAGTTCCCGCATCCCGCGACCGACGAGACGCTGATCGCCAAGTTCCGCGAGCCGGGCAATCTCAAGTTCGTGGTGGCCGGGGGCACCGCGGGGCGCTTCTCGGCGGTCATTCCGGGCTGGACGTTTCCCAAGAGCTCGCGCATGATCTGGAGGAAGATCGACATGCCGGAGGAGGGATCATGAGCGACGAAGAGTTCCTGGATCCGACCGACTCGGTGGCGGTTCCTCGCCGGACCGCGCCGCGCCTCGAGAGCCTCGAGGGCAAGACCATCACCCTCCTCGACATCTCGAAGGCCAAGGGCAACCACCTGCTGGACCGCGTCGAGGAGCTGCTGCGCGAGCGGGCCCATCCCCGGGACGTGCTGCGCAGGAAGAAGCCCACGTTCGCGCGCCCGGCCCCCGAGGACCTGCGCCAGGAGATCCTCAAGAACAGCGACGCGGTGATCGAGGCCCTCGCCGACTGAGGGTCCTGCACAACGTGCAGTGTGCACGACAGCGTGTTCTTCGAGGACCAGGGGATTCCCACCGCCACCGTCATCTCCACCGAGTTCAAGCGGGCGGCGCGCGCCCAGGCCGACGCGCTCGGTGCCCGTGACCACCAGACGGTGATGGTCGCGCATCCGATCCAGCCGCTCACCCGGGACGAGGTGCGCGCGCTGGCCGACAAGGCCTACGACGAGATCGTCGCCCGGCTGACCCGCGGGTGACCCTCCTCCTCAAGCTGGTGCTGGTACCGGGGCTCATCGCCCTGGTCACCATGGCCGGCCGTCGCTTCGGCCCCCGCATCGGCGGCTGGCTCAACGCCCTCCCGCTGGTCGCGGGTCCGGTGCTGTTCTTCCTGGCCCTCGAGCAGGGCGATCAGTTCGTGGCGCAGGCCGCCCTCTCCACCCTCGCCGGCCTCGCCGCGGTCGCGGCCTTCGCGGTGATCTACTCGTGGACGGCGGTGGCGCGGCCCTGGTGGGTGTGCGTGCTCGTCGGGTGGGTCGCCTTCGCGGGGCTCACCCTGGGGCTGCAGGCGGTGCAGTGGACCGCCGGCGCGGGCCTCGCGCTCGCCCTCGCCGCCTTCGGCCTGGCGCCGCTCGTGCTGCCCGCGCTGCCGGATGCGCCGGCGCCCGAGGCCGCGCCCGCCTGGGACCTGCCGCTCCGCATGACCGCGGCGGTGGCGCTGGTCCTGCTGGTCACCGGCCTGGCCGGCCGGCTTGGCCCGCACTGGAGCGGGGCGATCACCCCGTTCCCGATCGCGACCACCATCCTGCTCGCCTTCACCCACGCCCAGCAGGGCGCGCCGGCCGCGGTGGGATTCCTGCGGGCGTTCCTGCCCGCGATGTGGAGCTTCGCGCTCTTCTGCTTCGTGCTCGCCTGCGGCGTGGTGGGGCTGGGGCGCGATCTCGCGTTCCTGCTCGCGCTCGGCGTGAGCCTGGCGGTGCAGGGCGTGGTGTGGCTCGGCCTCGCGTCGCGGGCTAGCCGGGGAAGCGCCAGGCCCGGCCCTCGGCCGGCTCGTCGGTCAGCGTGAACTGAGGCAGCGCGAAGTCGGCGGAGAGGTCCTGGAACACCACCCGCACCCGCTTGCCGATGGCCACGTTCTGCTCCGGCTCCGGACGGAATTCGGGGGTGACCAGGTTGGCGATGACCCGCAGTGCCTCGCCGGGCGTCGGCTGCCCGCGCTGCTCGTCGAGCTCCACCAGCACCACCGCGTACGGAGTCCACTCCTTGAAGCCGGGCTGGATGGCGTGGTGCACCACCTCGTAGGAGTAGATGTGCCCCCGGCCACTCACCGCCTTCCACTCCCACTCGAGCGACATGCACCACGGGCAGCCGTGGCTCGGCGGGTAGCGCATGAGCCCGCACCCCTTGCAGGCGCGCAGCATCAGCCGATGATTCGCGCGGGCCAGCTTGAAGTGCTCGCGCCACTCCGAGTCGTTCTCGGGGATCACCAGGCTCATGCCGCGGTATTCGACGGAGGCCATCGCTAGTTCCTCATGATGAGGGCGGAGCCGGTCGGCGGCATCGCCCAGCCGAGGTTCATGGTGACGCGCGCGTCCTTCACCTGGCGGCACTTGCCCGGCGAGTAGTCGTAGCTGTGCTTGCCGTCCTCCCAGCCCGGGCAGTAGTCGTCGACCTGACCGCGGAGCTGGCGCACGTTCTCGATCACCATCGAGATGCCGTGGGTGTAGCCCTCGCAGAGGTGGCTGCCCGAGGTGTTGTTGGGCCGCTTGCCCCCGAGCTCGATGATGCCGCTCGAGACGTACTGGCCGCCCTCGCCCTTCTGGCAGAAGCCGTACTCCTCGAGCTGGAGCATGGTGGTGAAGGTGAACGCGTCGTAGGAGCCGGTGACGTTCACGTCCTCCGGCTTGACGCCGGCCTGGCCGAACACGATGTCCTTGGCGTGATAGCCCGCCACCCGCGTGATCGGCCCGTGGGCCCAGTGGAAATCGGTGCGCGGCTTGTTGACCCGCCCCGCCACCCCCATGATGTAGATCGGCTTGCGGCGCAGGTCGCGCGCCCGCTCCGCGCTCGTGACGATCAGGGCGGTGGCGTTGTCGGTCTCGAGGCAGCAGTCGAGCAGGTGGAGCGGCTTGCAGATCCAGCGCGAGGCCATCACGTCGGCGACCGTGACCCGCTCCTTGAGGAACGCCTTCGGGTTCTGCGAGGCGTGCTTGCTGTGGGCCACCCGCACGTGGGCCACCTGCTCCGAGGTGGTGCCGTACTCGTACATGTGGCGCATGAAGGTTGGAGCGAAGTTCTGCCCCGCGCTGCGCATGCCGAACGGCACCTGGGCCAGGTCGAGGCCCCGCACCGGCTGGGCCGCCCGCGCGCCGGTGCCGCCGATGCGGAAGTCGGAGTAGCCGTTCATCGAGCGGAAGATCGCCACCGTGTGGCACATGCCGGCCTCGATGGCGCCCATCGCCAGGCCCACCAGGGCCTCGGTGGAGGAGCCGCCCCCGAAGACGTCCATGTAGAAGTTGAGCCGGATGCCGAGGTCGGGCGCCACGAAGTTGGAGAAGACGGAGTCGCCGCTCTGGTAGGACATCATCACGCTCCTCGACGATGACCACGAGAGAACGACCGGATCAGGCCGCGCCACTGTACGCGAGCGCGGCGGGGGGCGTCAAGCCACCGCGGGCTCGTCCGCCGCGGTGGGGACGGGGGTCCGGAAGGAGGCGAGCAGCAGCAGCGCGACGGCGTTGCAGGCGGCGCTGAGCCACCAGGCCAGACGGTAGTCGCCCGCGCGGTCGTAGATGAAGCCGGCCGCGAGCGGACCGAGCGCGGCCAGCGAGCCGGCGAGGGCGAACAGGAGGCCGGCGAGGCTGCCCGCCTGCTCGCGGCCGAAGTCGTCGGCGACCGCGGCGGGGAAGAGGGTCGAGGCCGCGCCGTAGGAGAAGCCGAACACCAGCGAGCTCGCGTAGAGCGCGGCGAGGTCGTGGGCCTGGGCGAAGCCGACGAAGGCCCCCGCCTGCAGCGCCAGCGCGATCGCGAGGGCGCCGCGCCGACCGATGTGATCCGACGCGCCGCCCATCACCAGACGGCCGACGAGCGCGGAGGCGCCCACCGTGCTGACCAGCGTCGCGGCGAGCAGGGGCGGGATGCCGAGCCCGCGCGCCATCGGCACCAGGTGCACCAGCGGGATGAAGACCGGGATCCAGGTGGCCGCGAACACTCCGTAGAGGATCCAGAACGCGCGCGAGCGGAGCGCGCGGCGGATCGTCCAGTCACCCGGCGGAGGGCCCGCGCGCGCGGGCGCCCGCGGGGCCCGGTCGCCGTCGGGAGCGAGGCCGACGCTCTCCGGGTCCCCCCGCATCAGGATCGCGAGGGCGTTCAGGGCCACGAAGATCGCGTCCCGAAGACCACGTACGACCACCGCCAGCCGAGCCGGCTCACCAGGAAGTGGGCAACCGGCGGCAGCACGAACGTCCTGAGGCTGCCGCCCGCGCTGGCCAGCCCCACCGCGAGGCCGCGCCGGCGCGTGAACCACCTGACCACGGTCGCATGGCACGGCACGTAGCCACGAGGCCCGCCCCGAGCAGCGCGCCGCCGATCCCGATGACGGTGCGCGGTCCCCAGCGATCGGTGAGCCGGCCCGCCACCAGGGCGAAGCCCGAGTAGACCGCCGCGTAGAGGGAGAAGACCCCCGAGAGGCTCGCGCGGCTCCAGCCGAACTCGTCCACGAGGGCCGCGAAGAAGACGCCGAACGCGTACTGGGTCCCGTAGGCCATGAACAGGACGAAAAACGCGGCCGCCACCACCGTCCAGCCGTAGAAGACACGTCCGGATCCCGGCCGGGATCCGCCCGGCCGGGCGCCGGGACTAGCGGCCGGCATCGTCCGGGCGCTTGATCGTGGATCGCTCCATGTCGAGGATGGGAGGGACGGTGCCGGAGGGGTTCGTGCTCTCCACGCGGACGATGCGGCTCAGCCGGCCGACCGCGTCCCGGATGCGCACCGCCGCGGTCCGGCAGGTGCGCGCCCAGTTGCTCTCCTCGCTGCCGGGGGGCAGGCGATCCTCCAGCATCTGCACGTAGCCCATGATGATGGCGAGCGGGTTGTTGATCTCGTGGGCGGCGGCCTGGGCCAGCAGGTTGACCGAGCGGAGCGAGGCCGCCTCCCGGCGGGCCTCCTCCCCGGCCAGCCGCTCAGCCGCGTCGCGGTAGATGATGATCTCGTAGCGCTGGCCTCGATACTCGACGACGCGACGGCTGGAGTCGACCGCGAGCAGCTGTCCGGGGGCGGTCTGGAACGGCACCCCGAGCGCCCGCGCGATCGAGCCGTCCCACGTCGCGCCGGTGGGCGCGCCGCCGACCGCCGCTTCCGCGGCCGGGCTGGGCCAGGACTCCCGGTCGTCGCGACCCACCAGCTGGGTCCGCGAGAGCCCGGACAGGTCGCAGTCGGCGCGGTTGCAGTCGATGATCCGCCGGGTCCCCACGTCCACCACGCGTACCGCGTCGGTGGCGTCGTCGAGCACCGCGCGAAAGCGCTCCCGCTCCTGGGCGAGCGCCCGCCGCTCGACGATGCTCGCCATCAAGAGCGCGATGGCCGGGATCCCCACCGTGATGAGGGCCAGGTAGGACGGCCACACCCGCGCGAACAGCGTGCGGCCGCGCTCCCCGAGCAGGCCGAAGCCACCGAAGGTGATGAAGAACGTGGCCACCGACAGCACGAACGCGTGGCGGAACCGGACCTTCTCGGCGACCGCGGCCCAGCGGTGGACGAGGCCCGCCGCCGCCGCCACCGCCAGCAGGGTGATCACGCCCGCCGCCGCCCCGCTCCCGCCGAGCCAGATCCGGTAGGCGGACGCGGTGAGCGCCGCGATGAGACCCGCCCAGCCGCCCTCGAACAGCCCGATGACCGCCACCGGGACCACCCGGCCGTCCACGAAGACGCCCTCGACGGTCTGGATGCGGGAGATCATGAGGATGACCGCGAGGCCGCCCCAGGCCAGGCCCATCACCGCGATCCAGAGCGGGCGCCGGCGCGGATCGTCCGGAGCGAACCAGCCGTAGGCGAGCGAGTAGAACAGGAGGCCCGAGACCACCGTGCCGGTCGCCTCGAGCAGGTGGTGGTAGTCCATCACCCCCGCCCGGACGCCGAGCGCCCGTTCGGCCGGGGCAGGAGATCGCGGAGGAACTTGCCGGTGTAGGAGCCGCTCACCTGGGCGATCTGCTCGGGCGTGCCCTCGGCGACCAGCTCGCCGCCCGCCTCGCCGCCCTCGGGGCCCAGGTCCACCACCCAGTCGGCGGTCTTGATCACGTCGAGGTGATGCTCGACCACCAGCACCGTGTTGCCCGCGTCCACCAGGCGGTTCAGGACGAGGAGCAGCTTGCGGATGTCGTCGAGGTGGAGGCCGGTGGTCGGCTCGTCCAGGATGAAGAGGTGATCGGTGGTGAGCCGCGCGGACAGCTCGGCCGCGATCTTGAGCCGCTGGGCCTCGCCGCCGGATAGGGTCGTCGCGGGCTGGCCGAGGCGCAGGTACCCGAGCCCCACCTCGCGAAGGATCTTGAGCCGCCGCTGCAGCACCGGCTCGGACGCGAAGAAGTCGACCGCCTCGTCCACCGTGAGCTGAAGCACCTGGCTGATGTCGCGGTTCTTGTAGGTGACCTGGAGGACGTCGGCGCGATAGCGGCGGCCCTCGCACTCCTGGCAGGTCACGTAGACGTCCTCCACGAAGTACATCTCGAGCTTCTGGAAGCCGTCGCCCTCGCAGGTGTCGCAGCGCCCGCCCGGCACGTTGAACGAGAAGGCGCCGGGCCCGAGCCCCAGGGTGTGGGCGCGGGGCAGGGCCGCGAAGAGCCGGCGGATCTCGTCGAAGGCCTTCACGTAGGTGACCGGATTGGAGCGCGGGGTGCGCCCGATGGGCTCCTGGTCGATGAGCCGGATCCCCTTCAGGTGCTGCAGCCCGCGCAGCTCGTCGTGGGCGCCCGGCACCGCGAAGTCCGCCTTGAAGTGACGCGCCACCGCCCGGTAGAGCGTGTCGTGCACCAGGGTGGACTTCCCGGAGCCCGAGACCCCGGTGACGCAGGTGAGCGTGTTGAGCGGGATCTTCACCGTGATGTTCTTCAGGTTGTTCGCGCGCGCGCCCGCCAGCACGAGGGCGCGACGGCCCGGCCGCCGGCTGAGGGGCAGGGCGATCGTGTCGCGCCCGCTCATGTAACGCGCGGTCAGCGAGCGCGGATCCTTCCGGAACTCGTCCTGGGTGCCCGCGAAGACGACGCTGCCGCCCCGCTCGCCCGAGCCGGGGCCCATCTCGATCAGGTAGTCGGCCACCTCGATGAGGGCGCGATCGTGCTCGACCATCACCACCGTGTTGCCGCCGGAGGCGAGCTCGCGGCAGAGCTCGGCGAGCCGGGCGGTGTCCCGCGGGTGCAGGCCGATCGACGGCTCGTCGAGCACGTAGAGGGTGCCGGTGAGCTGGGCCCCGAGCTGGTTGGCGAGGTTGATGCGCTGCGCTTCACCGCCCGACAGGGTGCGCGTCTGCCGCGCGAGGGTGAGGTAGCCGAGGCCGACCCGGAGCAGGAACGAGAGCTTGGCGCGCAGCAGCTTGAGCACGTCGCGCGCCACGGTGGCCTCCCACTCGGTGAGCGGGAGGGTCGCGAAGAGGGCGTCCAGCTCCTCCACCGTCTTGAGCCCGAAGTCGGCGACGCTGGCCCCCGCCACCCGCACCGCGAGGGCCTCCGGACGCAGGCGCCGGCCCTCGCAGCGGGGGCAGGGCGACTGGCTGCGGTACCGCGAGAGGAAGACCCGCACGTGCAGCTTGTAGCGGTAGGACTCGACCTCCTCGAAGAAGCCGCGGATCCCGGTGAGCCCGCCGCCGCCGTCGTAGACCCAGCGGCGATCCTCCTCGGGCAGCGCCGCGTACGGCACCGTCGCGTCGACGCCGCGCTTCTTGGCCGCCTTCAACAGCTGCTTCTGGTACCAGCGGCCCGAGGGATGCGACCACGGCTCCACCGCGCCGTCGGCCAGGCTGAGGGTCTGATCCGGCACCACCCGGGCCTCGTCGTAGCGCAGCACGTTGCCGAAGCCCTTGCACTCCGGGCAGGCGCCGAGCGGGTGATTGAACGAGAAGAGCAGCGGCTGGGGCCGGCTGAGGGCGACCCCGCAGGCCGGGCAGTGGAAGTCGCGGCTGACCGGGACCGTCCCCCGCTCGAGCAGATCCACCGAGGCCCGGCCCTCGCCCTCGGCGAGCGCGGTCTCGAGGGAGTCGGTGATACGTCGCCGGCTGTCGGGGCCGATCACCACCCGGTCCAGCACCACCGCGAGACGCGCGGGATCGAGGTCGGCGGGGATGCGGTCCGGCCGGCCCTGGACCTCGGCCAGGTCCAGCACCTGGTCGCCCGCTTTCACGCGCGCGAAGCCGCGCTGGAGGAGGGCCGCGAAGAGCGCGCGGGGATCGCGGGCGGGCTCCGCGGGCAGGGGGAAGCAGATCATCACCCGGGCGCCCGGGTAGTCGCGCAGCAGGGCGTCGGCCACCTGGTCCGCCGAGTCGCTCCGCGCCTCGGCCCCGCAGGTCGGGCAGTGGACCCGGCCGATCTTGGCGAAGAGGAGGCGGAGGTAGTCGTGCAGCTCGGTCGCGGTGCCCACGGTGGACCGGGCGGTGCGCACCGGGTTCTTCTGCTCGAGCGCGATGGCAGGGCGGATGTGCTCGATCCGGTCCACGTCGGGCCGGTCGAGCCGCTCGAGGAACATGCGCGCGTACGTCGAGAGCGACTCGATATACCGCCACTGGCCTTCCGCGAAGAGGGTGTCGAACGCGAGGGACGACTTGCCCGAGCCCGAGACCCCGGTGATCACGGTGAGCCGGTCGTGGGGGATGTCGACGGAGACGTTCTTCAGGTTGTTCTGCCGGGCTCCCTCGATGCGGAGCCATACCGGCTGGGACATTCGAGCGGTCCTCCTGAGATGGAAAGTCTACTCGACGGGCCCAGGGCCTTCAATAGCGAGGGTCCCGACCGCGCGCGCCTCTTGACACCCGCCCACCGGGTCCGGTATCCTCTAGAACAGTAATGAGAATCATTCCTAGAAATGGCCAGCGCCCCAAGCCAGACCGCGGGGTGGAGGCGACCCTCCGGGCTCGCGGACTCCGGCTCACCGGGCCGCGCCGGCTGGTGCTCGACGTGGTCCGCGCCACCGAGTCGCATCCCACCGCGGAGTGGGTGCACCGGATGGTGCGGCGCCGGCGCCCGCGGGTGAGCCTGGGCACGGTCTACCGCAACCTTCGGCTGCTCGTGGCGCAGGGGCTGGTCAAGGAGCTGCCCGGCCCGCACGCGCGGTTCGACGGCAACGTGAGCGAGCACCACCACTTCACTTGTCTCGCCTGCGGCTCCATCAGCGACGTGCAGGGGCCGACCACCGAGCCCCACTCCCGCGCCCTCTGCGGCCGGGTGACCGCCCAGAGCGGCTTCAGCGTCACGCATCACCGGATCGAGTTCTACGGTCGCTGTCTCGAGTGCCAGCGCCGCGCGGGCCGGAAACCCGCGCGGCGCCGGCGTCCCGCGCCGTAGCCCGGGGGTCGCCCCGGCGCCGCCGTCACCGCCAACTGCTGCAAAGGAGGACATCACATGGCAGGCGAGGCCCTCAAAGGATCGAAGAGCGTGGACAACCTCAAGGACGCATTCGCGGGCGAGTCGCAGGCCAACCGCCGCTACCCGTACTTCGCGCGCGTCGCCGACATCGAAGGCTTCCCGGACATCGCGGGCCTGTTCAAGGACACCGCGGACGCGGAGACCGGGCACGCGTTCGGTCACCTCGACTTCCTCAAGGAAGTGGGCGATCCGGCCACCGGCGAGCCCATCGGCAAGACCGAGAAGAACCTCAAGGCCTCGGTGGCGGGCGAGACCTACGAGTACACCCAGATGTACCCGGGGATGGCCAAGACCGCGCGGGACGAGGGATATCCCGAGCTGGCCGAATGGTTCGAGACCCTCGCCAAGGCCGAGAAGTCGCACGCCGGCCGCTTCACCAAGGGCCTCAACCAGGTCGCGGGCAAGGACCCGGCCGACGCCATCTAGCTCCCGGCCGGATCGATCGGGCGTCGGCCCGGCGAAGGGCCGCCTCGACACCCGCTTCCCGACCCCGCCCGGCTCGATCGCCTACCAGCTCCCGTGCCACCTGAAGGCCCAGAACATGGGGACCCGCTCCGCGGAGGTCCTGCGCCTCACCGGGGCGCCGGTGGAGGTGATCGAGCGGTGCTCGGCGGTGGACGGTACCTGGGGGATGAAGAAGGAGTACTTCGAGCTGTCGATGAAGCTGGCCGAGCCGCTCTTCAAGGACATCGAGCGGGCCAAGCCGGACCGGGTCGCGACCGACTGCCCGCTCGCCGCGCTCCAGATCGGCCAGGGCACCGGGCGGGCGGCGCGGCACCCGATCCAGATCCTCGCGGAGGCCTACGGGCTCCCAGTGGAGGACGCGGAATGACCGCCGCGATCCGGCTGGGCGACGTCGTCAACTTCTTCGAGTACGAGAAGGTCCGCGAGGACCGCCGCCGGCGGGTGATCGCGCTGAAGGAGCGGCGCCGCGTCGAGGTGGGGCCCTATCTCTCGTTCGTGTTCGAGAACCGGGAGACGCTGCTGTTCCAGATCCAGGAGATGTGCCGCGCCGAGCGCATCATCGACGACGCCAAGGTCCAGGAGGAGATCGACGTCTACAGCGCGCTCCTGCCGCGGCCCGGTGAGCTGTCCGCGACCCTGTTCATCGAGATCGCGGACAAGGACCAGATCAAGCCGGTGCTGGACCGGTTCATGGGCATCGATACCGGCCGGCACGTGTGGTTCGAGGTCGGGGCGGGGATGACGGTTCCGGGCGCGTTCGAGGCCGGCCACTCCGACGAGGAGAAGGGCAAGCTGGCCGCCGTCCACTTCGTGCGGTTCGCCTTCTCCCCGGAGGCGGCGCGCGCGTTCCGCGACTCCGAGGTCCACCTGGTGGTGGACCACCCCGCGGCGCGCGCGCCCGACTCTCCGCCGACGCCAAGGCCGAGCTACTGACCGACCTGACCCCGTGACGGCTGCGCGCGGCGCCGCGGCGTTCGCCTACTGCATGATCATGAACCAGATGTAGTAGACCAGCGTCAGGATGAAGCCGAACCAGAGGGTGCCCTTGACGGTGGCGAGCGGCTTGGCCGCGCCCTGGCCCGGGGTGCCCACCAGCGCGTTGATCTCCACCAGCACCATGATCGCGAGCGCCACGATCCAGAAGAGGAGCCCCGACTTCCCCACCGTCAGCCCGGCCAGGTGGCTCGCCGACCCCATGAAGAACAGCATCGGGACGGACAGCACGACGTTGGTGCGCGAGGCGAGGCCCCCGCGAGCGCCGGCCGCGGCGGCCGCCGGATTGGCCGGCTTCCCGGCTGCGGTGTCGAGCGCGTTCTGGATCACGATCTTGTTCTTGGGCCAGATCAGGAACCACACGTTGCCCCACATGATCGACCCGAGGAGGGCGCCGAGCAGGATCTTCCAGGTACCGGGGTCCTGGATCCCGCGGATCCCGATCCAGTAGTGCAGGAGGTAGAGCCAGCCGGAAAGGAACGTGATCATGG
>WNFF01000369.1_pt1 | contig 41816 bp, 40 predicted proteins | sample 5400441 | NCBI WGS metagenome assembly WNFF01 (sample SAMN13153345, study PRJNA577476) | soil metagenome | isolation source: 120 cm saprolite under Douglas fir tree site 2 hole 3 replicate 1 | place: USA:California | collected 2015-04-18
TGATACCGCCGGCCTATCTTGCGAAGGGAAACTATTTCAGTTGCAGCGCGCGGGCGCCGTTTACACACCTGATCTATCCGGTGCCCGAACCCGGCGGGCTCGGGGTGCATCTCACCCTGGACATGGCGGGACAGGCCCGGTTCGGTCCCGACGTGGAATGGGTCGACGCCATCGATTACGCCGTCGATCCGGCGCGGGCGGAAAGATTTTATCCGGCCATCCGGCGATACTGGCCGACGCTCCCGGACGGCGCGCTGATGCCGAGCTATTCGGGAATTCGACCGAAGATCGTGCCGCCCGCGGTCGCCGTGCAGGACTTCCTGATCCAGGGGCCACCGGATCACGGGGTCACCGGACTGATCAATTTGTTCGGGATCGAGTCGCCGGGCCTGACGTCATCGCTGGCGATCGCGAATTATGTCGGCGAGCTGGCAGGGGTGTGAACGTTTTGCTGCGCGACTTACCGTCGCGCCGGCACGAGTATACGCCAAAAGATGAGCGCTATCGCGCTCATCTTTTGATGACGGTGGTGTTTTAGAGAAGTTCGTGATGTTGGTTAGTGCAGCGTTTCGCTCGCGGTATGTCTCAACCGTTCGATCTCGTCCTTGACCATCAGTTTCCGGCGCTTTAGCTCGACAATTTGCAGATCGTCCGTTGAAAGGTGCACGAGAGCTTCGTGCAATTCGTTTTCGAGAACCTTGTGTTTCCGCTCCAGTTCAACGAGATGAGCCTGAATTGCCATACGAAACCTCCTCGGTGGGATTAAGATTCGATGCGGACGGGTAAGTGTACACGAGCCGGCGAATCTGTCGATGGGTATCGAAAATTGCGGTGTCATATTGGGTGTCATATGTAACGAACCGTGAGCATGGAACCCGCATGGTGCGGATGCGAAGGCCACTCCCTCTGCCGCACCGCCCGAGCGAAGTCCGGATTTGAAGGCGCGCCGGAAATCCATGATTCCAGTGCGCTTTTGGTTCAAACTTTAAGTGATGGACCGGCCGGCGAAATAAAGAGAACTTCTGAGTAACCACCACACTTGCTTGCAGACCGGGCTGACAGGGACGATATTCCTTCCACAGGCTTCCACAGCGTTTCGCAACCTCATCGCGTTTTTCAACCGACGTACACCATGACCAACGAAGATGAGCGCGAACTCGAATCCGAGCTCGCACGGCTGCAGCAGGAACACCGCGATCTCGACGCGGCGATCGATGCGCTGCATCAATCGCCCGCGCCGGATTTGCTGCGGCTGCAGCGGCTGAAGAAGCGCAAGCTGCAGTTGCGCGACCGCATCGCCTTCGTCGAAGACCAGATCACGCCGGACATCATTGCGTAGATTGGAGCATGATCCGGAAAAGTGGGTACCGGTTTTCCCTCGCGACAAACGCGAAGCGTTTGCGCGGAGATCATGCTCAAACAAAAAGATAGAGCGGTATGACGATTCGAAGAAAAGTCATCCCGCTCTAGCCATTCCCCCGATGTGCCATTGCACGCCGGGGAGTTTGGAAATTCCGGTTCGCTCATTTCATTCGTGCCTTCGGACGCGCCCATTGGCACGTCGGGAGAACGACGGCTTAAATTTCGCCCCCGCTCACATCCATGGCGCCCGGCATCTGGATATCGGTAAAACACCACCGTGGGTTTTGCCGCCGTGACGCGCGTCACCGAGCGGCGGTGGATTTGCTGCGGCTGGCCGTCACAGAGGCGAGGCAAAGCCAGATAGCCCCGGTCAACGCGGTGCGAAAAAAGCATTCGGCCTCGTTCTCCGCTTGACTTTTTGAGAACAAAATAGGAACATTGCACCTGCCTCCAGCCATCGGGAACTCCGCCATGTCCGAATCTTCTTCATCACTGTCTGACGCCAATCGTTACGAGCAGGCCTGCGACCAGGCCATCGCGATGTGCGACGGAAATATGCGCAGCACCATCAAGGCGCTGATCATGGCGAACGAATATCTGGAAAGTGAGTTGCAGGAATTGCAGGCGGCGGTCGAGAGCGGCTGCGCCGCGGCAGGATTGCCGCACACACGAATCGACGCCGCCTGATCGCGGAATCAAACCTGGAGCGGCACCATGGCCGATGTCACCTATTACGTCGCGCTGCCCTTCCTGCAGGACGACACCGGCGCGCCGGTCGCGGGTGCTGCGGAAGAGTGCCACAGTCCGTCGGTTGCGTTGCGGCGCGCGGAAGTCCTGGCCAAGGCCGCCGGCAGCGTCGGCGCGGTCGCCTTCAGCCGCACCGGCGATCCGATGATCGGCGAATTCAGCGACGCGAAGTTATTGAAAAAATTCGGCGACGTGCCCGACGATCTGAGCGGGCTCTGAGAATTCGCTCCTCATCACCGTTCATGCCGCCGCGGCATCTCGCTTCAAGCTCGCGGCGTCATCGTAATTCCCGGAAGAAGGCGCGCACTTCGCCCGCAAGCAACTCCGGCTGTTCGAGTGCTGCGAAATGCCCGCCCTTGGGCATGATGCTCCAGCGGCGAATGTCGGTGAACACGCGCGCCGCGGCCGTGCGCGGCGGTTTGAGGATTTCGCGCGGGAACTGCGCGTAGCCGGTAGGCACCTTGATGGTGTCGCCGGCGGGCAGAAGCGCCGAACCGTGCAGGCGGGCATAATAGGGCCAGAACGAAGAGCCGATCGCCCCGGTAAACCAGTAAAGCGAGATGTCGGCGAGCATGCGATCCCGGCTGATCACGCTCTCGACGTCGCCATCGCAATCGGACCAGGCGCGGAATTTTTCCACGATCCACGCCGCCAGGCCGGCGGGTGAATCCGTAAGGCCGAAAGCAAGCGTCTGTGGGCGGGTGCCCTGGATCCATTGATAACCGGTCTCTTCGCGGGTCCAGTGCGCAAGTTCGCTCAGATACTGCCGCTCCTCCTCGCTCGGATTGGGAAAGGAGGAAGGATCGCGGCTCGCGGCCATCATCAGATTGATGTGGATGCCGATCATGCGATCCGCATGCGCATAGCCGAGCCGGCTTGAGACCGCAGCTCCCCAGTCGCCGCCTTGCGCGCCGAAGCGATCATAGCCGAGCACGTCATGCATGAGGGCCGCGACACAATCGGCTATTTCGGGAATGCCGAACCGCCGTTGGCCGGGGCGGAACGACAGGCCATACCCCGGCAAGGACGGCGCCACGATGGTGAAGGCGTCGCGTGCGTCGCCGCCGAAGCGTGCCGGATCGGTGAGGCGCGGAATGAACTCGAGAAACTCGAACACCGAGCCGGGCCAACCGTGCAGCAAAAGCAACGGCATGGGGTCGGGGCCGACGCCGGGCACATGCAGGTAGTGCAGGTCGACGCCGTCGAGCGGGACGCGGAATTGCGGAAAAGCGTTCAGCGCGGCTTCCGCGGCTCTCCAGTCAAAATGGTCGCGCCAGTATTCGGTGAGTTCGCGGAGATAGACGACATCGGTGCCATAGGCCCATGGATCACCGGGCGCCTGGTCGGGGAAGCGCGCGCGGGCGAGACGGTCGCGCAGATCGGCGATGTCGGCGTCCGGGACACGCAGCGTGAATGGGGTGGGTTTGACGGTCATGATCCTGCTCGGCCGGTTGGACAGACCGCTCAGTTTCTAGAAACGTTCAGCAGCCGTCCAGCGGCCGTGGCAGCGTGTCAGAGGACCGCTTATGCATATCACGCTTCATGCCGCCGTTGCGCCTTGCGCACATACATCGCGCTGTCGGCTTCTTCCAGCGCCCTCCCCGCTTCCGCGTGAAGACCGAGAATCGCAACCCCGGCGGATGCGCCCGCCGTGACGGGGCGGCCGCGAAACACGAATGAGAGCCGATCGACGGCTTGTTCCAGCGCCGCCGCCTTGGCCTTGGCATCGGTCTCGCTGAGGTTCCACAGCAGCAGCGCGAACTCGTCGCCGCCCAGCCGCCCGATCACGTCCGATGAGCGCACGTGGCGGAGCAGCGCCGCCACAATGGCCTTCAGCACCTGATCGCCCGCGGCGTGTCCGAAGGCGTCGTTGATCGGCTTTAGCCGATCGACGTCGAGCACGATCAGCGCCGCCGTCGCATGATAGCGCTTGATGTAGGCGACCGCGCGATTGAGCTCACGCTCAAAGCCGCGCCGGTTCGGAATATCCAGCAGGAAATCGGTATCCGCCGAGGCCTCCAGTTCCTCGATTCGCGCCTGCGCCTGCGCCAATTGGACCTTAAGCCGCCGAATCGCGAGTTTAGCGCCATTGGGCGTGACCGACGGCCGGGGCGCCGACCCAGATGGTACTTTCACCCGCCGTGCGCCCTGGGAGCCCCCCTTGGGCTCCACCACGCCGCTTTTTCGGCGTTTTGGGGCACCTGGAGCGGTCCCCCTGGTTTTCTTCTTCATGGACGTCCCTGAGAGGCTTGCCGGGATTCACCAAGACAGGATAGTCCATTCCCAATCTCTTGCCACGCCTTGCCGAAGCTTGGGCCGATCTTATAATCCGGCCTATGTTTTTGGATTCCCGAAAAGAATTGACCGTATGACCGCGCCAGTAGCCATCATCATGGGAAGCCAGTCCGACTGGGGGACCATGCGCCATACCGCCGAAACGCTGACCGCGCTCGGCGTCGCATGCGAAAAGCACATCGTCTCCGCACATCGCACCCCGGACCGGCTGTTCGCTTTTGCCAAAGGCGCCAAGGCGGCCGGCATCAAGATCATTATCGCCGGTGCGGGGGGTGCGGCACATCTGCCGGGCATGACCGCGTCGCTTACCGAACTACCGGTATTTGGTGTTCCCATCGAATCCAAGGCGTTGTCCGGGGTCGATTCGCTCTATTCCATCGTCCAGATGCCGGCCGGGGTTCCGGTTGGGACGCTGGCCATCGGCAAGTCCGGCGCCATCAACGCCGCGCTGCTCGCCGCCAGTGTGCTCGCGCTGAACGATCCGGCGCTGTCCAGCAAACTCGTCGCCTGGCGCAAACAGCAGACCGAGGCGGTTGCCGAGCGCCCGGAGGGTTCTGCGTGACAGTCTCAAATCCGGTGAAGCTGAAGCCCGGCGACACCATCGGAATTCTCGGCGGCGGACAGTTGGGCCGGATGCTGGCAATGGCGGCGGCGCGGCTGGGCCTGCGATGCCAGGTGTTTTCGCCGGATCCGGATTCGCCGGCGTTCGACGTCGTGCTGAATGCGACCTGCGCGGAATATGCCGACGTCGAGGCGCTCGAGCTGTTCGCCAACGACGTCGACATCATCACTTACGAATTCGAAAACGTGCCGGCAGCCTCGGCGATGATCCTGGCCGCGCGGCGTCCGGTGCTGCCGGAGCGGAAAATCCTGGAAACCACGCAGGATCGCCTTGTCGAAAAGGATTTCGTGAAACGGCTGGGCATCGGCACCGCCGATTACGCCGATGCGTCGTCGGCGGCTGCGCTGCGCGCAGCGATCGGGACAATCGGCCTGCCCGCCGTGCTCAAGACCCGCCGCTTCGGCTATGACGGCAAGGGCCAGGCGATCATCCGCGAGGGCGACGATCCGGACCAGATCTGGGAGGACATCGCCACCAAATCAGCGATCCTAGAAGCCTTTGTGCCATTCGAGCGCGAGATTTCGGTGATCGCCGCGCGCTCGGCCGACGGCCATGTCGAATGCTTCGATGTCACCGAAAACGAGCACGTCGACCACATCCTGAAAATCTCGCGCGTCCCGGCGGCGATCCCGGAGGCGCTGGCGGCGCAGGCGCGTTCCATCGCGGAGACGATCGCCAACGCACTCGATTATGTCGGCGTGCTCGCGGTCGAGATGTTCGTGGTGCAGGCGGATGGTGGCCGCACGGTCCTGGTCAACGAGATCGCGCCGCGGGTGCACAATTCCGGGCACTGGACGCTCGACGGCGCGTCGATCTCGCAGTTCGAGCAGCACATCCGCGCCATTGCCGGCTGGCCGCTCGGCAAGCCGGTCCGTCATGGCCCGGTCGTCATGACCAATCTGATCGGGGACGATATCTATGGCTACGAGCAGTGGCTGACGGTCCCGGGCGCGACTGTGCACCTCTACGGCAAGGGTTCGCCGCGGCCGGGCCGGAAGATGGGACATGTGACGCAGGTCGGAGCGGCGCCACCAAAAACCGCGTGACCGGGTACGAAAAGGGCAATTTGGCCGCGCCCGCAGGTGGACATTCCCGCCTTTGTCTGATACATCCGCGCGCTTGAGGTTAAGGGCTCGGCCTTTTCGTCGGCCCTTTGCCTTATCAGAATTCCAATCCGATCAATGGAAAGAGGATGCCGCGTGCAGGTTCTCGTTCGCGATAACAATGTCGATCAAGCCCTCAAGGCGCTGAAGAAGAAGATGCAGCGCGAGGGTATTTTCCGCGAGATGAAGCTCCGCGGTCATTATGAAAAGCCATCCGAGAAAAAGGCCCGCGAAAAAGCGGAAGCCGTGCGCCGCGCGCGCAAGCTCGCCCGCAAGAAGCTGCAGCGCGAAGGCCTGCTGCCGATGAAGCCGAAGCCGGTGTTCGGCGCCGGTCCAGGCGCCGATCGCGGTGGTGCTGGCGGCCGTGGCGGTCCCGGCGCCGGGCCGCGCGGCCCGCGCTGATCTCTTCTTCTTTGCTTTCAGCAAATTTGTTGCCGATGACGCGGGCCTTTGTGCCCGCGTTGTTGTTTTGGCCGATGCATTTTGCGACGCAGCGGGCTACCAATATGGCTGGCGCGTGAGTCTGTTGCATCGATGGCTATTCCGGGTTCCCCTGCATCTTCCGGAGCTTTGCGCCCCAGTCCGCGCGCGTTCGCGCCGTTGGCTGTAGCGATCGCGATCGCGCTCTGCGGCTGCTCGATCAATCTGGGATCGCTGTCGCCGGAGCCTGAAGCCCCGCCCAAGCCCGCTCCAACCGAAACGAATGTGGGCGATGCGCGGGCCGCCACGACGCGCGGCCAGGCGCTGGCGCGATCCGGAAGGACCGAAGAAGCACTCGCCGAGTTCGATAAGGCGATCACGCTCGATCCGCATCATGCGGAGGCGCTATACAGTCGCGGCCTGCTCTATCAGGGCGAAAGACGGCATCAACTCGCGATCGACGATTTTACCTCGGCGAATGGCCTGACGCCGCAGCGGGCCGAACCGTTGCTGGGCCGCGCGATCAGTTACCTCGCGCTCGACAAGACCAAGGAAGCCGCCGCCGATCTCGACGAGGCCGCGCAGGCTGATCCGAACAACGCGCAGATCTGGACCACCCGGGGGCTCGCCTATGAACGCCTCGGCGACAAGACCAAGGCCGCCGGCTCCTATGGCCGCGCCATCGGCATCCGCCCCAAGGACGAAGCCGCCCAAAGCGGCTTTGCGCGCGTCGGCGGCAAGGCCGGGCAGAACTACGATACGTTCTGATTCAGTTATTTCGGCAAGACGGCGTGAAACACCGATTTCGCCGCCGACAGCATGTCTTCGGCAACATTCCTGTGTTCCCGCGCCGCCGGTTCCGTCGCCTCGGCACGCAGATCGAGCGGCGGCGAGACCGGAATATCGGCTGGCGGCGTCGGGCGGCGGGCGTCGCCGCTTCGTGTGGCGTCAGCGTAAGGCGGCTTTCCCTGCGACGATGCTGCCGCCGGATCGAGCGCGTCACCGGCAGGCGTGGAGACCATGATCGGCGGCGGCAGCGGCCGGACCGATGGAGTGGGCACGATACGAGACGCTTCGACCGGAGGCGCCGGCGCGACCCGGGGCGCATCCGGGATGCGGGGTGTATCTGTGGCGCGAGCGGCTTCCTGCGTACGCGGCGAACTGTCGGTGATGCCGCGCAAGCGCTCGATCGCGGCACGGGCGAGATCGTTGGCGTCGCGGCGCTCCTCCGCAGGCGTTGCCGCCTCGGCTGGCGGCGTTGGCGCGGCGACGACATTTGGCGTGGCAACCACCGGCACGACAGCCGGCGCAGCAGGCTGCGGCGCGGGCACCGTCTTGGCGACGGTCTTCTCGCGCGCCGCGGGCTGGTGCCGCCGCGTTTCAGGGGGGATGCTCGCGGTCTCGGCGGGCTTGTCGGCGGTTTTATCCGCGGGCTTTTCTGCTGCTGGCTTTTCGGCTGCCGATTTGTCGAGGACGACCTTTTCGGAGATGCCCTTGGCCCTGACGCCCGGCTCGGGAATGTTGGCGACGTCGGCAGACGGTTCGGCCTTCGAAGCGTTGGCATCGGCCTTTGGGTTAGCGGTCGACGTTGCGGCGACGACCGGCGCGTCAGGCTTGGAGGCGATGTAATGGTTGACGATGTAGGCCCCGATCACGGTCGCCAATAATGACGGCAATACATCCAGCGTAAATTTCGAGACGTATTTCAGCATGTTGAGCCTCTCCCGCACCGGTTTTGATGCGGAAACTTTGAGGCGCATTGAGGGATCAACTGCGACAGATCGGTGGCAAAGCAGGCAATTGGAAGGGTTATGGTTTCAATTCCACTTCGAGGAACACGATCTCGGCGGCGGTCTCGTTGAGCACGTCATGTTCCACCCCGGCCTTGCGGAAGTAGGATTTACCGAGGCCAAGCTGCGCCTTGGAACGTTCCCCGCCAGGCGCCACGATGGTCATTTCGCCCGAGGTCACGGGAACGATGACGTAGTCCATCTCGTGAATGTGATGACCGGTGGCGCTGCCCGGAGCCAGCCGCCACTCGGTGACGCGGACTTCCGGCGTATCGACCTGGACGTCGGATTTGGCGCTGAGCATGATCGTCTCCTCCCTGCCTCACGGCACGAAAACCATGAAGAGGAATACCGCAAACACCACCATGTGAACCAGCCCGAACAGGATATTGGTGCGGCCGGTGCCGAAGGTGAGCATGCTGAGGATAAACGTTAGCACCAGCAGCACCATCTCCTGAAGGTTGAGCCCAAGCACGAGTTGCCTGTCCAGCGCGTAGGCGGCAACGGCGACCGCGGGGATCGTCAGGCCGATCGTCGCAAGCGACGAGCCCAGCGCCAGATTGATGCTTTTTTGCAGATCGTTCTTGCGGGCTGCGGATATGGCGGCGACGCCTTCCGGCAGCAGGATCAATAGCGCCACCAGCACACCCGCGAAGGCCGGCGGCGCGCCGATCTTCGCGGTGACGACATCGACCACGAGCGAGAATTTCTTTGCCAGCAGCACCACCGCCAGCAGCGAGACCAGCAGCAGCGCGATGCTCAGGGCCAGCATCCGGTTCGACATCGGCGCCCCGTCATCGACGGCGCCGGCGACATCGCTGATGAAATAATCGCGGTGCCGGATGGTCTGGGTATAGAGAAACACCCCATAGAGAATGACGGTGACGATGCTGACGAAGCCGAGCTGGGCCGCCGAATAGATCGGTCCCGGCGCCGTCAGGGTATAGTTCGGCATGATCAGCGTGATGGTCGCCATCACGAACAGCACGCTGAGATAGCTAACCTGAAAATCCTGTTCGCGATAGCGCAGGCCGCCGATAAAGATGCACAGGCCGACGAGACCGTTGCAAACGATCATCACGACGGCGAACACCGTATCGCGCGCCAGTGCGGGAACCGGCTTGTCGCCAAGCATGATGGTCGCGATCAGCGCCACCTCGATGATGGTGACCGCCAGCGTCAATAGCAGCGTGCCGTAGGGCTCGCCGATCCGCTCGGCGATGACTTCGGCATGATGGACGGCCGCGAACACGGTGCCGAACAGGATCGACAGCAACGCCACCGCAAACACCAGCCCGCCCGGCGACGGCGTGAACGACAGTCCAAGGCCGGTGGCAACGGCAAAAAGTGCGACCGCCAGGGCCGGAAAAATCCACGCCGATCGCGGCATGGGGCCGTGCGCGCTCATGTCACCACATCCTTAAAGCTTGAGAATAAACCAAGCCCAGGCAGCCGTCAGCCTTTTGAAGCATCGATGAATTGCCGGGCCGTTTCGATTGCACCATAACTATCCAGATCGTCGTGACCACCCTCAGCGAACCGGACAAACTGCTTGGGCTCATGGGCGAGCGCGAACAACCGTTCTCCCAAGGCTATCGGGATGGTGGGATCGCGCGCGCCTTGCATGACCAGGAGCGGCGCCGTCACGCGCGCCATGCGTTCGTCGGAGCGAAACTGATCTCTCATCAGCCAACGTACCGGCACCATTCGAAGCAGCGCCGCGGCAACGTCCACCGTCGACGTATAAGGTGCCTCCAGGATCAGCTTCCCGACCGGCCGCTCGGCCGCCAGCGCTACCGCAACCCCGCTGCCGAGCGAAAAGCCCCAAACGACGATTCGATCGGGCTTGTATCGCGCGGACGTGAAGGCATAGACCGACGCGGCGTCCTGGAGCAGTCCTCGCTCGCTCGGCTCTCCGCTCGAGCCGGCATAGCCGCGATATGACAGAGCGACGAGCCCGGTCCCCTCCGATGTGATGCCTCGAAAGCGGCTGACGCGTCCGGCCAGAAGATCGGCGTTGCCGGGAAAATAAACCACGACCGCATGGCCCGGTTTTGCCGGAACATGCCAGATGATGATCTTCTCGCCATCCGCCGTCGTCAGAATATGTTCCTCAGCCTCCGGAAAGCCCGCAGCTTCAGGAGACGTCCGCACGGTTTGCGGGATCGGAAACAGCAGCGCGCGTTGCGCGAAGAACAGGGCGATGAGACACCCGAGATAGCCGATCGCACCGACACTGATAATCCATTTCAGGGCAGTCATTGCCTGGCGACCGCGCCTGATGGCGTTACCCCAACAACCGCTGTGCCCGCCCCGGTGGTCACAATACGCTCGGCAGCACGACTTCACGGATCACGCGGATCGGCGGCATCCACTGGTCTTTGTCGGCGTAGTTGCCGGCCGTGATCGCGACCGTCAGATCGAGTTCGGGCAATACGAACAGCCGCTGGCCGCCGTAGCCGAATGCGCCGATCCAGTGGGCGATCGGGCGATTTGGCGGATGGCCGTACTGCAAATCGCCGATGTACCAGAAGTAGCCGTAGCGGCGGAAATCATCGACGGCGAGGTACGGCTGGAACGACTTTTCGAGCCATTCCGCCGGCACGACGGGCCGCCCCTCCCACTGACCGTGGTTGAGGATCAGTTGCCCGATACGCGCAAGATCGCGCGGCGTCATGCGCAGTCCGGACGATGCCGCAGGCTCGCCGTTCAAGCCGTTGGTCCACACGGTCGCGCCGATGCCGACCGGATCGAACAAATTGGCGCGCGCGAAGTCCGGCAACGACTGGCCGGTGCCTTTCTGAATCAGCTTTCCGATCAGCGTGGTCGCGGCCGCGCCGTAAATCCACCGGGTGCCCGGGTCGGCCACGAAGGGCCGGCTGAAGATGTAGCGATAGCGATCCGGCGCCCGTTCCATCTGGATCTCGCTGTTGGCCGGGTCCTGGTAGGGAATGTCCTCGTTCCATTCGAGACCGAGTGACATCGTCAGCGCATGCGCGATCGTCAGACGCTGGTGCCGTGGATCAGTTGCAAGGTCGGCATATTCCGGAAAGGCTTCCAGCAGCGGCCGTTCCGGGGCCGGCACCTTGCCTTGGGCGAGCGCAAGGCCATAGAGCAGGCCAAGGATGCTCTTGGTCACCGAGCGCAGGTCATGCAGCGTATCGGGGCCGAACGCGACGCGACCGATTGAAGTGCCCCAGATTTCGTCCTCGCCGGCATCGTAGCGCTCAAGTACAAGCGCGCCTTTGCGCATGACGACGACACCGTGCAGTTTCCATGCGCGGCCCGATTTGACGAGGTCATCGAGCCGCTCAGCGAGATTCGATGCGAAGCCGGCATCGGCCGGCGCGACCTTTCGCAATTCGGATGAAGCCGCGACCGTATTCATCGACGGTGCCGCGAGCGCGGCGCCCATGCCAACCAGAAGCTTGCGTCGATCGAGTGTGAACATGACTATCAACAGCCCTGATGGTCCCTTGCTGCATCAGTGTGGGAAGCCCGCGTCCGAAGGCAATGTCTTCCGCCACTCAAATGGCGCGGCCGCGAGCGGGCGGATCATGGCCGCTGCCGACGGTGGCCGCGGCGCCCATGACAATCTGCCGGCGCGCGAGCATGGCACGGCTCCGTTACATCCCCTTGACGATGTTCTCGGTCATCTTCTTGGCGTCGCCAAGCAGCATCATGGTGTTGTCGCGGTAGAACAAGGGATTGTCGATACCGGCATAGCCGGAGGCGAGCGAGCGCTTGATGAACATCACGGTGCCGGCCTTCCAGACCTGCAGCACAGGCATGCCGTAAATTGGCGATTTCTGATCGTCCTCGGCGGCGGGATTGGTGACGTCGTTGGCGCCGATCACGAAGGCGACATCGGCCTGCGCGAATTCCGAATTGATGTCCTCGAGCTCGAACACTTCGTCGTAGGGCACATTGGCTTCGGCGAGCAGCACGTTCATATGGCCGGGCATGCGGCCCGCGACGGGATGAATCGCGTATTTGACCTCGACGCCTTCCTTCTTGAGCTGGTCGGCCATTTCCCGCAACGCATGCTGCGCCTGCGCCACCGCCATGCCGTAGCCGGGCACGATGATGACCTTCTGCGCGTTCTTCATGATGAAGGCGGCGTCGTCCGCCGAACCGAGTTTGACCGGCCGCACTTCGCCGCCCGCGCCTGCGCCCGCCGCGGCGGTCTCGCCGCCGAAACCGCCGAGAATGACCGAGATGAAGGAGCGGTTCATCGCATGGCACATGATGTAGGACAGGATCGCGCCGGATGAGCCGACCAGCGCGCCGGTAATGATCAGCGCCGAGTTGCCGAGCGTAAAGCCGATGCCGGCGGCGGCCCAGCCGGAATAGGAGTTCAGCATCGAGATCACGACCGGCATGTCGGCGCCGCCGATCGGGATGATCAGCAGCGCGCCGAGCACCAGCGCGATGATGGTGATGAGCCAGAAGTCGAGCGCGCTGCCCGACATCACGAGGCCGATGATGAACACCACCAGCGCAATCGCCAGCGCGATGTTGATGACGTGACGCGCCGGCAGAATGATCGGCGCCCCACTCATGCGGCCCGACAGTTTGAGGAACGCGATCACCGAGCCCGTAAACGTCAGCGCGCCGATGGCGACGCCGAGCGACATTTCGACCAGGCTGGCGCCGTGGATGTTGCCGGGCGTTCCGATGTCGAAGGCTTCGGGCGCGTAGAACGCGCCGGCCGCGACCAGCACCGCGGCCATGCCGACCAGCGAGTGAAACGCCGCGACCAGTTCCGGCATCGACGTCATCGGCACCCGGCGCGCAATCACCGCGCCGATGCTGCCGCCGATGGCGACGCCAAGCACCACCAACACCCAGCCGATGCCGTCGGCCGGCGGATGCGCCGCGAGCGTGGTCGCCACCGCGATCGCCATGCCACCCATGCCGAGGAAGTTGCCCCGGCGGCTCGATGCCGGGCTGGAGAGCCCACGCAGCGACAGGATGAACAGGACGCCCGCGACGAGATACAGCAGTGCGGCAAGATTAGCGTTCATGAACGGGTCCCCTCCCCTGTCATCATCCGCGAAGGCGGATGATCCAGTATTCCGAAACGGTCGTGACTCACAAAACCGTCACGGCATACTGGATGCCCCGCCTGCGCGGGGCATGACGATATCGATCCGAAAATCCGCATCTCGTCACTTCTTTTTCTTCTGGTACATCGCCAGCATCCGCTGCGTCACCAGAAAGCCGCCGAAAATATTCACCGATGCGAAAACCAGCGCGATGAAGCCGAAGCCGCGCGCCCAGACCCCGCCGCTGCCGACCATGGCGACGCCCACGGCCAGCAGCGCGCCGACCACGATCACCGAGGAGATCGCGTTGGTCACCGACATCAGCGGCGTATGCAGCGCCGGGGTCACCGACCACACCACGAAATAGCCGACGAACACGGCGAGCACGAAAATCGACAGCCGGAACACGAAGGGATCGACGGCCTGCGCGATATGATCCATGACGGCGCTCCTGTTAACTCGTCATTCCAGGGCACGCCGCAGGCGTGAACCCGGAATCCAGAGATGAATTGTGGGGTCGAGATTCCGGGTTCGATGCGTTGCAGCGCCCCGGAATGACGCGTTGAAAGCCCGCGTACAACATCTTCACGCGCCCTTCGGCTGGAAGTTCGGATGGATGACGGCGCCGTCCTTGGTCAGCGCCGTGGCCTTGACCAGTTCGTCGTCCCACTTCACATCGAGCGCCTTGGTGGTTTTGTCGACCAGCGTCTCGATGAAGGAATACAGGTTGCGCGCGTAAAGGCTCGAGGCCGAGGCCGCGACGCGGCCGGCAACGTTGGTGTAGCCGACGATCTTGATGCCGCCGACATCGGCGACTTCGCCGGCCCTGGCGCCCTCGACATTGCCGCCGCGTTCGACCGCAAGATCGACCAGCACCGAGCCGGGCTTCATCGACTTCACCATATCGGCGGTGACGAGGCGCGGCGCCGGCCGGCCCGGAATCAACGCGGTGGTAATGATGATGTCCTGCTTCTTGATGTGCTCGGCGGTGAGGGCGGCCTGCTTGGCCTGATACTCTTTCGACATTTCCTTGGCGTAGCCGCCGGCGGTTTCGGCCTGCTTGAACTCCTCGTCCTCGACCGCGAGAAACTTGGCGCCCAGGCTTTCGACCTGCTCTTTCACCGCGGGCCGCACGTCGGTGGCGGTGACGACGGCGCCAAGCCGCCGCGCGGTCGCGATCGCCTGCAGGCCGGCAACGCCGACGCCCATCACGAACACTTTTGCAGCAGGGATCGTCCCCGCCGCGGTCATCATCATCGGAAAGGCGCGGCCGAAGGCTTCGGCAGCCTCGATCACCGCGCGGTAGCCGGCGAGATTGGCCTGGCTCGACAGCACGTCCATCACCTGCGCACGCGTGATGCGCGGCATCAATTCCATCGCGAACGCCGATATGCCGGCATCCGCCATCGCCTTCAGCGCCGCGTCGTTGCCGTAAGGGTCCATGATGGCGATGACCAGCGCGCCGCGCTTGTAGTTCGCGAGTTCCGACGCCTCGGGCCGCTTCACCTTGATGACGATGTCGGCGTCATCAAGCGCATCGGCGCTGACCACAGCGCCGACAGCGGTGAACTCCGAATCCGGCAGACCCGACTTGATGCCCGCGCCGGGCTCGATCGCGATATCGACGCCCAACGCCTTGAATTTTTTCACCGAGTCGGGCGACGCTGCGACCCGCGGCTCGGACGGATCGATTTCCTTGGCAACGGCAATCTTCATGAGGCCTCCGGCGGCGCGGGAAGCACGCGCGCGAGCAAACTAGCGCTTATTGGGCAGAGATGGATACCGGTTTCGCAACCGGAATGCGTGCAGTTCTTCCAATCGCGCCGCCGGGCGGCGGCGCGACCGACGATCGATCAGGTCAGGAAAATCGCCATCATGGCGACGATGAAGATGACGGCGGCGGTGCCGTATTTCACCAGCATGATGAAGCCTTCGTAGGTCTGCTCATGGGCCGGATAATCGTTGCCGTCAGCGGTCGTGTAGGCCACTTCGTTATGCTCTGCCATCGGTCTCCCCGGTCAATGCTCGCTTCTCGCGTGCAATTACCGCAATCCGTCCGAGAGAGCAACGGCGGCGGGCGATTTGTGGTACACCAGCGCCGCCCCTACTTGTCGGACTCCGCCGGCCAGTTGTCCCTGATCCAGCGCGTCAGGCTTTCCTCGCTGACTTCGCCGGCGGCGAGGGAGAGGATGATGGCCGTGGCGCTTTCGGGTGGCACCAGAAAATCTATATCGTTGAGGCCTAGAAATACGATGAGCGCACCGAAGGCCGCACGCTTGTTGCCGTCGACAAACGGATGATTCCGGGCAATGCCGAAGGCATACGCTGCCGCAAGGGCGGCAAGGTCAGTTTCGCCATAGGTAAATTTGTTGATGGGACGGCCCAGCGCCGATTCCAACATGCCCTGGTCTCGAATGCCGTCCGGTCCTCCGAACAGAGCAAGCTGTTCGGCGTGGAGATCAATCAGGATCTCCACGTCCAGCCAGATCGGCTCGTTCATTTTGCGAGAGCCTTGTAGGTGTCCGCATAAACGCTGAACGAACGCCGAGCGATTTCCATCGCCTTGGCATGCTTAGGATCATATGGCGAAAGCTTTATCCCTCGCTCGGTCTGCTCGACGATATGGAGCTTGTCGCCTTCCTTCAGCTTGAGCCGGGAAAGAATGTCCTTCGACAATATGAGACCCAGCGAGTTGCCGATCTTCTTGATCTGAATGAACTCACCTTCGACCGTCTTGCGCGGCATCTCGTTCATGGCAAAACTCCGTTATACAAATTGTATAACACAAGTTTTTACCCCGTTCAACAGATGTTTTACGCCTTCGCCCCGGCGTTAATCCATCCCCTCCAGCTCGTCGATCATGCCCGCGATCACCGACAGCCCGCCATCCCAGAATTTCGGGTCCCTGGCGTCGAGGCCAAACGGTTTGAGCAGTTCGGAATAATGCTTGGTGCCGCCGGCGGCCAGCATCGCCAGATAGCGCTCGGCAAAGCCACTTTGCGCATTCTCGTACACCGCGTAGAGCGAGTTCACGAGGCAATCGCCGAAGGCATAAGCGTAGACGTAGAACGGCGAATGGATGAAGTGCGGAATGTACATCCAGAAATTCTCGTAGCCCGGGCGGATGTCGATCGCGGGGCCGAGGCTTTCGCCCTGCACGCTGAGCCAGATTTCCCCGATGCGCTCGGCGGTCAATTCGCCGTTGCGCCGCTCGGTATGGATGGCGCGTTCGAACGAATAGAACGCGATCTGCCGCACCACCGTGTTGATCATGTCCTCGACCTTGCCGGCGAGCAGCGCCTGGCGCTGTCTGGCGCTCCTGGTCTGCGCCAATAGCCGCTTGAAGGTCAGCATCTCGCCGAACACGCTGGCGGTTTCCGCCAATGTCAGCGGTGTCGGCGCCATCAGCGCGCCGTTCTTCGCCGCCAGCACCTGATGCACGCCGTGGCCGAGTTCATGGGCGAGCGTCATCACGTCACGCGGCTTGCCCTGATAGTTCATGAGCACGTAAGGATGCGCCGATGGCGTGGTGGGATGCGAGAACGCACCCGGCGCTTTTCCCGGCCGCACCGGCGCATCGATCCAGCGATCGGTGAAAAATCGCGCGGCGATGTCAGCCATTTCGGGCGAGAATCCGCGGTAGGCCGTCAGCACCATGTTCTTGGCGTCAGGCCAGGCGATACTGCCGGTGGCCGCAAACGGCAGCGGCGCATTGCGATCCCAATGCGCGAGTCTCTTCTTTTTGAACCAGCCCGCCTTCAACTGATAATAACGATGCGACAGCTGCGGATAGGCCGCGCGAACCGAACCCACCAGCGCATCGACGACCTCGCGCTCGACGCGATTGGCCAGATGCCGCGAATCCGCGACGTCCTGGAAGCCGCGCCAGCGGTCGGAAATCTCCTTGTCCTTAGCAAGCGTATTGGTGATCAGCGCGAAGGTCCGCTCATTGGCCTTGAAGGTCGTCGCCAGCGCCTGCCCCGCCGCCTTGCGCTTTTCCGGCGCGCGGTCCTGCAGCAAATTAAGGGTCGGCTCGATCGCCAATTCGCGCCCCGAGACCTTGAAGCGCAGGCCGGAGATGGTTTGATCGAACAGCCGGTTCCAGGCGGCATAGCCGCTCTGGGATTTCTCGTGAAACAGCTGCTCGACGCGATCCTCGAGCTGATACGGCTTGTCCTTGCGCAGATCTTCGATCCATGGGCGATAATGCGCGAGTTCCGGCGTCTGCATCGCGCGTTCGATCGCGGCATCGTCGACGCGGTTGAGCTCAAGCGCGAAAAACAACAGATGCACCGACGCGGTCGTCAACCGCTCGGACACGTCGCCGTAGAATTTGGAGATCGCCGGATCGACGCTGTCGCCGGCATGCACCAGGCCGGCATAGGAACCCAAACGCCCTGCGAGATCGTCGATCGCCTCGTAGCGCCTGACCGCTTCGGCCAGCCATTTGCCGCCGCCCTCGCCCGCCGTCTGCTCCGAAAGCTTGCCTTTGAAGTCCGTCTCAAACGCGACGCAATCCGCGTCCATCTTTTGCAAGTCGCGCATGACTTCCGGCGCGTCGATACCCGAATAAAGATCGGCCAAGTTCCATTCCGGCAGCTTTCCGACCTTGGTTTTGGCGGCGGATGTCTTGACGGCTGGTTTGCGTGGAGCGGTCGATTTGCGGAGAGCGGACGAGGAGCGCGAGGTCATATGTTGGAGCCTGTGTATGCGTTTCAACCTGGACGGTGGGGCCGGTCGGGCGAGGAATTTACGTCAACCTTTAAGAGGGCGTTAATCGCCGTCGGCGAGAGTGCCCCGATTCGAGACAGATAGTTGTAAAGCGGGGGGAAAGCCATGGTTGCCAGCATTTTGATCGTCGATGACGACGCGGTGGCGCGCCGCCTCGTCGAAAACATGGTGCAGAAATGCGGCTATCAGACGCTGGTCGTCGACTCGGGCGACGCGGCGATCGCCATGCTGACCGCGCCGGACGCGCCGGTCATCGATGCCGTCGTGCTCGATCTGGTGATGCCCGGCCTCGACGGCATGGGCGTACTGGCCAAGATCCGCGAAGCCGGTCTCAGCATCCCCGTTATCGTACAGACCGCCCATGGCGGCATCGACAATGTGGTGTCGGCGATGCGCGCCGGCGCCCAGGATTTTGTGGTCAAGCCCGTCGGCATCGAGCGGCTGCAAGTGTCGCTGCGCAATGCACTCAACACCAGCGCGCTGAAGGGCGAGCTGCAGCGCATCAGGCACAGCCGCGAAGGCAGGCTGACCTTTGCCGATATCATCACCCGCAGCGAAACCATGGCTGGCGTGCTGCGCACCGCGCAAAAGGCCGCCGCCTCGACAATCCCGGTGCTGATCGAAGGCGAATCCGGCGTCGGCAAGGAATTGTTCGCCCGCGCCATCCATGGCAGCGGCGAGCGCAAATCAAAACCGTTCGTTGCCGTCAATTGCGGCGCGATCCCCGACAATCTCGTGGAGTCGATCCTGTTCGGCCATGAGAAGGGCGCCTTCACCGGCGCCACCGAACGCCATACCGGCAAATTCGTCGAGGCTTCCGGCGGAACGCTGTTCCTCGACGAAGTCAGCGAATTGCCGCTGCCTGCGCAAGTGAAATTGCTTCGCGCGCTGCAGGAAGGCTCCGTTGAGGCCGTCGGCGGGCGCAAGCCGGTGAAAGTCGACGTCCGCATCATTTCCGCGACCAACCGCAAGTTGCTGGATCGCGTCAAAAGCGGACAATTCCGCGAAGATTTGTTCTATCGCCTCCACGTGCTGCCGCTGACGATTCCTCCCTTGCGGATGCGCCGCGAAGATATCCCGCATCTGCTGCGGCACTTTCTGGCGAGGTTCTGCGCCGAAGAAAATCGCCCCATTACCGGCATCAGCGGTGAGGCGATGACTCACCTGTCGCAACTTGATTGGCCCGGCAATATCCGCCAGCTCGAGAACGCGGTTTATCGGGCCATTGTCATGAGCGACAGCGACCAGCTCGGCGTTGCGGATTTTCCGCAAGTCTCCACGCAACCAATGCCGGAAACATACCATCAGGTCGAACCGCTGATCGTTGACCCTGCATTTCACTCGACCGTGCCGGCGATGGTTTCTGGTACTGAGATACCTATCGCGCCGTTGCCGACCGCCGGGACGCTGGCGATGCTGACGAGATCAGGAGAGATGCGGCCGCTCGAAGAGATGGAGATCGAGATCATCAGGTTCGCGATCTCGCATTATCGCGGGCAGATGTCGGAGGTCGCGCGCCGGTTGAAGATTGGCCGCTCGACGCTTTACCGCAAGCTCGATGAGGCTACCGCCGACGATCCGGCGGCTGGCGGCACAACCGATGCGAACTGAGGACCAATGCTCGAATGTGGCGCTCCGGTGTCCGAAACGAAAAGGCTCAAGACATCAGCTATTCCAGAACATTTGAACCGTTGCTTGCCGGTGACAGACAAACCGAAGGGTGCGTGGCAAAAGCGCGCAATGCGTTGAAATGGGGACCGCTTGAAGTCAGTTTGTCGTGAGTTGCCCGGGTGGCGCTGGTTGGATGCGAGGGCCACGTGTATCGTCTGCGCATGAATCGTTGCATGCAGGCGGAAGCTGTGACGGACGATACCAAGAGCTGTTCCATGCCGGAGCAGCTTCGCCAAGGGGTGTGACGATGCGTGACTGTTCGAAGAACCGTGCTGGATTTGACCGCGTGCTGATGGCCGTCGCGGCGACCTTCCTCACGGTGTCCGCGACTTCAGCACTTGCCCAGGCCGATCCGGCCCGCAGCGCCGCGGAGCTCGCGATCGACGCCGCGATCCCGCGTCCCGAACCTGCGAACCTGCCGCCTCCGACCATTAACGACTTCAAGCTCGACACCACCGCGACGGTACCCGACGCGGCGAAGACCAGGCCATCCGATATCGTCACCGCTCCGGCGGCAGATACCCGGAAGAACGACACGGCGACCACCACACCGGCGTCGCCGCCGGCTGCGGCCACCACAACGCCATCAGCCGAACCCGCGCCGGAACCGACCAAGGCTGCAAGCAACGTCGCGCCGGCAGATCAGCCGGTCGCCGACAAACTGCGCGAAACGCTGGGCACCAAATCATTGCGCTATTTCGACCGTAAGGCCGAACGCGCCGCGGTGGAGAAGTTTTACGCCACGCGCGAATTCGCGCCGCTGTGGACCCAGGCCGGCACTCTTAATGCGAGCGGCAAAGGCGTCGTCGCGCGTCTCAGGGATGCCGCCTCTGATGGTTTGAACGCCGCCGACTATCCGGTGCCGGATTTCACTGCGGCGACCACGCCGGATTTGCTGGCGGACGCTGAGCTGAAGCTGACCGCCAGCATGCTGGACTACGCGCGTCAGGCGCAGAGCGGCCGGATGCACTGGTCGCAGGTCAGCGGGGACATCCAATATCCGGAGCATCCGACCGATGCCGCCGAAGTGCTGACGAATGTCACCACCGCCAAGGACGCGTCCGCCGCACTTGACGGCTACAACCCGCCACAGAAGCTCTACCGCGAATTGAAGGCGAAGCTCGCCGAGTTGCGCGGCCAGGGCGAAGGCAAGGTGGTTCCGCTTTGGGAAGGGCCAGCGCTTAAATTCACGCCGGCCAGCAAGAAGCAGCCCGCGGTCGAGATCGAAGATGCACGCGTGCCGCTGCTTCGTGCCAAGCTCGGCATCACCGAAAACGCCGACGACAGTCGTTACGATGCCAAGGTCGCCGAGGCGGTACGTAAATTCCAGGCGGGCGCCGATCTCAAGGCCACCGGCATTCTGGACGACCGCACCGTGAAGGCATTGAACAGCCCCAAGCGCGACCGCCAGATCGACGCCGTGATCGTCAACATGGAGCGCTGGCGCTGGCTGCCGCGCCAGCTCGGCGCGTCCTCGCTCGGCAATGCCTACGTCATTCTCAACATCCCGGACTATACGCTCAAGGTGATGCAGAATGGCGCACCGGTCTGGAACACCAAGGTCGTCACCGGAAAGCCAGGGATTCACGCGACGCCGCTGCTGACGGAGACGATGAAATTCATCACGGTCAATCCGACCTGGAACGTGCCGCCGTCGATCATCTACAACGAATATCTGCCGGCCTTGCAGCAGGATCCAACCGTGCTCGACCGCATGGGACTGAAGCTCGAGCGCGCCCGCGACGGCAGCATTCACATCTCGCAGCCGCCCGGCGAAGCCAACGCACTCGGGCGGATTCGCTTCAATTTCCCGAACAAGTTCCTGGTGTACCAGCACGATACGCCGGACAAGCATCTGTTCGCCAAGGAGGAACGCCCGTTCAGTCACGGCTGCATGCGGGTGCAGAATCCGGATCAGTACGCTGCGACGCTGCTGAACATCACGATGCCGAACGAGCACTACACGCCCGACAAGATCCGCGGCATGTATGGTCGCAGCGAGATCGATATCAAGTTCCCGACGCCGATACCGGTCAATATCACCTACCAGACGGCGTTCGTGGATGACGCGGGCAAGTTGCAGCTGCGCAAGGATGTCTACGGCCGCGACGCAACCATGCTGGCGCTGCTTCGCAACTCCAGAAGCAAGGATCTGGAAAGCGTGGTCGCACACGCCCAGCCAAGCTACAGCCGGCCGAACGGCAATCTGCCGGCAGGCGTCAACTTTGCCAGCGACAACACGTTTTCCTCCGGACCTTCGTTTTCTTCCGGACCTTCGTTCTTCGAACGGCTGTTCGGAGGGCCGACGGCTCCGCCCCCAGTGCCGCGCGGTCGAATACCGCAACGGCGGTTGTTCGACCGCTGATTTTCTACCGCAGCCAACGAGTGGCCCGAATTCCCCAGCCTGATCAATAGCCTCGCCATTTGGCGAGGCACTCCCTGTTAACCATTCTCCATCCAGGATTAACCAGTGGGCACTTTTTCGCCACACTCGACGGGTTAGGTTAAGACTGACTTGGGGACAGGGTGCAAATCTCGACAGACCCTCCCGCGTTAAGACTGCGTTAACGCTCTTTCGCCACATGGGGTAGCGAGAGAGTTTCTTGATCGGTGTCCTCTGGGTGGGCTCATACGTGCTGGCTGGTTTCGCACGCCAATTCAATTCGCTGTCGTTTCCAAAGGCCGGGTATCATCTTGGCCTGGCTTCGCTATTGCTCCTGGCCGGAGCCGGATCGGTCCATGACGCGACCGCGCTCAATGAAACCCGCACTCTTTCGTTTCACCACACCCATTCCGAAGAAGATCTCACCGTCACTTTCAAGCGCGACGGGCGCTACGACGAAGAGGCGCTGAAGCAGCTCAATCATTATCTCCGCGACTGGCGCAGCCAGGACCAGGCCACGATGGATCGTCGCCTGTTCGACATCCTCTGGGAAGTCTACCGCGACGTCGATGGCAAGAAGCCGATCCAGATCATCTCCTCGTACCGCTCCCCCGCGACCAACTCCATGCTCCGCCGCCGTTCCTCAGGGGTGGCCCGCTTCAGCCAGCACATGCTCGGCCACGCCATGGATTTCCACATTCCGGACGTACCGCTTGAGCAAATCCGCTTCGCCGGGCTTCGCCTGCAGCGCGGCGGCGTCGGGTTCTACCCGACATCGGGATCGCCCTTCGTCCATCTCGATACCGGCAGCATTCGGCACTGGCCGCGAATGACGCACGATCAGCTCGCCCAAGTGTTCCCGGACGGCCGCACCGTGCATGTTCCGTCTGACGGCAACCCGCTAAAAGGCTATGAACTCGCCCGCGCCGACGTTGAAAAACGCGGCGACGACGCTTCGGCGAAGAGCAAACCGGGACTGTTCGCCGCCTTATTCAAAGGCAAATCGAACGAGGAGGATGACGAGGGGGCCAACGCCCCGGTTGCCAGCGAAAAGCCTGCTCCGGCTGGCATGATGGCCACCGCCAAATCCCCCGACCCGGTGCCGATGCCGCGCTCGAAACCCCAAAAACCTCAAGCTGGCGCGACTTTCCAGCTGGCCTTGGCCGAGATGCAGACCGCCCAGCCGGCAAAATCCAGGCAGGCCGCCGCGACGTCACCTGAAAAGTCCGAAGGCAAACCGCAGACGCCGGCTGATATCATCAATGCCCGCGGCTTCTGGGACGACGCCCCCACAACGCCGAAACAGGCAACTCCCGCGCAGATCGCGGCCATCACCGCCCGCCAGGCGGTTACCTCCGCCGATCCGCAATCGACCGCAAGTATTTCCGCCGCGTTCCAGGCGCTGGCCTATGCGCCGGCTGCAAATTCACCGGTTGACCGCTCGAATATCGTCGCGGCCAGCGCGCCGATACCGCGCAGCGGCCGGACTGCATCGGCCGCTCGCAATGCAATGGCCGCTACCACGATCGATCAGGTCGTCGCCAAAGGACAGCAGAATCAGGAGAGCCTGATCACGACATCGACGCGGATCGCCGCTGCCACCGACAACGCGGTCTGGATGCGCGCCATGATTCTGGCGCCGAGCGCAAGCGCGTCGCTGTCCACGACGGTGCTCGGCGACAGCGACATGACCTTGATGCGGATACATTTCGTCAAGCCGCAGGCAATCGTCTCCATGAGCTTCTCGGAAGATCCGCAGATGGGGCTGGTCTCCGACCAGTTTACCGGATCGGCGGTTGCGACGCTGACGACGCAGCGGTTCATGATGCGAACCGCATCGCTGCGCTGAGGCAAGGTCGTCATTGCCGGGCAAAAGCGCGAAGCGCGTCCGCGCGTTAGATGACCCGGCAATCCATTTGCAAAGAGAATTTTCTGAAGATTGATGGATACGCGGGTCAAGCCCGCGTATGACACCTGTCCTTCACAACATCCCCAACGCCTGCATGTAGGTGTCGAGAATGGTTTCCTGCTCGGCGCGCTCGTTGGCGTCCTGCTTGCGCAGCCGCACGACGGCGCGCAACGCCTTGACGTCGTAGCCGTTGCCCTTGGCCTCGGCATAGACGTCGCGGATATCGTCCGAGATGGTCTTCTTCTCTTCTTCCAGCCGTTCGATGCGCTCGACGATGGCCTTGAGCTGGTCTTTTGCAAACGTTGTCGCAGGCTCTTCCTTGAGGGCGGCAGCAGAGGTGGCCATCGGATACTCCTGATTGAACGGATGATTGAGTTAAAGGCGGAAGGCGCCGACGCTTCGCCACGCACCGCATCCCAGAATGACCCTCATGAGTGGGACGACCTGCGTCAAGCCGACAGCGCGTTCATCCACAGCGCGCCCACAGGAGATAGCGAAATCCCCTTTCGGCAAAATGAAGAAACCGGAGTTTCTGGCATGACGCGTCGCGTGGCTGCGAATCGCGCATCGACATCGCGGCAGTTCCGCAAGTCCCGCGTCGCTCATATGCGCCGGAACCGTGCTCGATAAGATCGAATCGGGCGTCAATGCCCGCTATGGCTTTTCTTCATTGCCGCGAGCTGCGCGGGACTGGCCGTCCCCTGATATGTCGACTTCCAGGTCTCGTACGGCATGCCGTAGACGGCCTCGCGGCTCTCGTCCTTGGTCATCGCAGCGCCTTTGGCGTCGGCCTCGTCCTTGAGCCAGTTGGACAGGCAGTTGCGGCAGAAGCCCGCGAGGTTCATCAGGTCGATGTTCTGGACATCGGTGCGGCTGCGCAGATGTTCGACGAGGCGCCGGAACACCGCGGCTTCAAGTTCCGTTCTGGTTTTGTCGTCGATTGCCATGACTGTTATCTCGCAGTTGTGCGCAGGATATTGATCTTAAGTGGGAGTTGTCACAGATTTTGCCATATCGAAGGGTAAAGAGAGGGTTAACCGGCGCGATTTCGGCTACCCCAAATGCCTGAAAACGCCCCTTGGTCGTTGACAGCCCCCGCTGGCTTGCGCGAAATCTTCAACGAATTGATATAGCTTCACTAAATGGCCGCAAGAGTTTCCCATCGCCCGAATCGATTCTCCGCTCGCATGACCGCCGGTTTGATGCCGGCGCTGGCATTTGCCGTGCTATGCCTGTGGAACAGTTCGGCGGCGGCGGACTTTCGTCTCTGCAACAACACCTCGAGCCGGGTCGGCATCGCGCTAGGCTATAAGGATGCCGAAGGCTGGACCACCGAGGGTTGGTGGAACGTTTCCTCCCGGGCCTGCGAGACCCTGCTGCGCGGTACACTGGTCGCACGGTTCTATTATATCTATGCGCTCGATTACGACCGCGGCGGCGAGTGGTCAGGACAGGCCTTTATGTGTTCGCGTGACAAGGAATTCACCATCAAGGGCACCGAGAATTGCCTGGCGCGCGGTTTCGACCGTACCGGCTTCTTCGAGGTCGACACCGGCGAGCAGCGCGCCTGGACCGTGCAGCTGACCGAATCCAACGAACAGCCGGGGCAGCGGGTGCCGGGAATCCCGGGAACCGTTGGTCCCGGCGGACCCGGAGGCCTTCCGGGCATGTCCAATTCGCCGGGCGGCGGGCCCGGCCTGCCCAATCCGCCGGGCGGGACGCCTCCGGGGGCGTCTGGTCTGCAGCCGGCGCCCGGAAGCAAACCATGAGACGCCTGCGCCGTATCAAGATCCTGGCAACGCTCGGCCCGGCCTCCTCCGACAGCCCGATGATCCGCCGCCTGTTCGAGGCCGGCGCCGACGTCTTCCGCATCAATATGAGCCATACCTCGCACGACAAGATGCGCGAACTGGTCAAGACCATTCGCAATGTCGAGTCGAGCTACGGCCGGCCGATCGGCATCCTGGTCGATCTTCAGGGACCAAAGCTCCGCGTGGGGGCGTTCGCCGAAGGCTCGATCCAGCTCAAGAACGGCGAAAGCTTCGTGCTCGATTCCGACAAGGCGCCCGGTGACAACACCCGGGTCCAGCTTCCGCATCCGGAAATTCTCGCTGCATTGAGGCCCGGTCACGCGCTGCTGCTCGACGACGGCAAGGTGCGCCTGATCGCCGAGGAGACCTCGCCCGAACGCGCCGTCACCCGGGTCGTGATCGGCGGCAGGATGTCGGACCGCAAGGGCGTCAGCCTGCCCGACACCGATCTGCCGGTATCGGCGATGACGCCGAAGGACCGCGCCGACCTCGAGGCAGCCCTGGTGACCGGTGTCGACTGGGTCGCGCTCTCGTTCGTGCAGCGCGCCGAGGACGTGCTCGAGGCCAAGAAACTGATCCGCGGCCGCGCCGCCGTGATGTCCAAGATCGAAAAGCCGCAGGCGATCGACCGGCTCCCCGAAATCCTGGAAGCCTCCGACGCCCTGATGGTGGCGCGCGGCGATCTCGGCGTCGAACTGCCACTGGAGCGGGTACCGAGCCTGCAGAAACAAATGACGCGGCTGGCGCGGCGCGCCGGCAAGCCGGTGGTGGTCGCAACCCAAATGCTGGAATCGATGATCCAGTCGCCGGTGCCGACGCGCGCCGAGGTTTCTGACGTCGCAACCGCAGTCTATGAAGGCGCCGACGCGATCATGCTGTCGGCGGAATCCGCCGCCGGCAAATTTCCGGTCGAAGCGGTCTCGACGATGAATCGCATCGGCGAGGAAGTGGAGCGCGATCCGACCTATCGCGGCGTGCTCAATGCGCAGCGGGCCGAACCGGAGCCGACGGTTGGCGACGCCATCGCGGACGCCGCGCGGCAAATCGCCGAAACGCTCGATCTGTCCGCGATCATTTGTTGGACCAGTTCAGGATCGACCGCGCTGCGCGTCGCCCGCGAGCGGCCGAAGCCGCCGGTGGTGGCGATCACGCCGAACGTCGCGACCGGGCGCAAGCTTTCCGCGGTCTGGGGCGTGCATTGCGTCGTCGCCGAGGACGCGCAGAATTTCGACGACATGGTCAACCGCGCCGGCTCAATCGCGTTTCGCGACGGTTTTGCCAGAGCCGGACAGCGCGTCATCATCGTCGCCGGCGCGCCGCTCGGCACCCCCGGCGCCACCAACATGCTGCGCATCGCCTATGTCGGCCCCGAGAGCGACGCGGATATGTGAGCTGCCGGGTCTCTTTTCGTCATTCCGGGGCGCCGCAAAGCGGCGAACCCGGAATCCAGAGGTTGTCGCGCGAAATTCCGGGTTCGCGCTAGCTAGCTCAGACGAAGATGTTAGCGTTGGAGAACCGACAGTCCATGTTGAACCAGTTTGTGTACGAAAATTTTAGTCCTAAAGATTTGGATGATTTCGTGTCGAAACCGACAACGCTATCGAAGCGTCTCGAAAAGGCTTCTTTGCGTCTCGAATTGGAAGCATGAAGGCCAGGGCGAATGCTTGGTACTGCTGCATGGCTTGGCCGGAGATCGTACGGCGTGATTATCGCAAGTCGAGCGCTGGAGAAGCACCTGAGGAATGACGGCCGTTGATTGGCCGACGGACGGTGCGTCTTTGCTGCCGCTGGCAGCGATGCCGGTGCCGTACGAACTCGTCATCGGGCGATGTTCGGTCGAGCGCGTGGCCGAACGTTTGGGCTGCGACCGGGGCACGAGTCACCAGCAGCGCGCAGCCAGCAGCGTGACATTTTGCGATATTGTCGGCACGCAATGCGGAATTCGTGGTTCGCCTGATCGACGGCCAAACCCGCTCCCTGCCGACAGTCGCCGAACTGCTCGGCTTTTCCGCGCAAAGCGCCTTGGCTCGCTCCGTGCGCGGTTTGGCAGAAGCATCACGCAATGGCGGTTCGGAATCCCTGTAGGACTAAGGACGTCGGCCAATTCTGCGACGAGAAGCCGATCGCAGCCGCCGAGTGGGATGAGTTCAGTGGTAGGCGAAGCGTCAAATCGGCCAGCCATGATCGTTTTTGCATAGTCGGCTCACCGAGCTTTCCTTATGCTTAACTTGGTCACCAGCCTGAGAAAGGGATTAGTCATGTCGAGCCGAATCATTGTCTCGCTCGCCGCATCCGTTATCGTCGGTATCGCGTGTATCGCGACGATCTCAACCGACGCTTTCGCATATCGAAGGGGCGTTGGGGTTGGTCGCGTCGGCGTTTACCACGGCGGCGTCTATCGCGGTGGCGTTTACCGTGGTGCAGCCGTGCGACGTGGGGTGGCGGTAGGTGTCGGAGCTGCCGCAGTGGGAGCAGCTGCCGCCGGAGCTTACGGAGCATATCGCTGCGGATACTATCCCTATCGACCGTGCTACTAAGTTGTTGCAGGACCGCACCAACACCTCGGCGGTGGTTTCCGCCACGGTTGGGAGTCACCTGATCGACAAATCTAGCGGCAAGTTGTTGGGCGCGAAGAAATAAGGCCGCCTCGGTTGGCAGCCTTTTTCATGCAAAGCCAAGCCTTGCGATGTCGACCCATGGGACCTTTGAGACCTGCCGACAGCATCGAGCGAGGTCCGAGTTCGAGTGCAAGGATGGAAGACAAAGCGCGCTCAACCGTGGGACCACCTGGATTAACATGAGGTCATCGAGGAGCTTCCCAATGAAGAAGGCAATGATACTTGCCATATCTTGTTCTTTGGCATTCCCGACGATTGCTTTCGCGAAGACCGCTCATACGAAAGTTGCGACGCCCCATGATGTTCGGAAAATCCCACCATCAATTGATATTCCCAAGAGCGGCTTTGTCACAAGGCAAGACTTGTTCGATCGAAATAACCCGAACAACCTCCGATCAGGTTGGCCCGGTCCACCTGCTCAACCGGGACAGTTCTGAAAACAGCACCACTGGAACTTGAGGGAGACCCCGTACCACAATTCGTGTGCAGCCTTATCGCCTGTTCCGCTCGTCTCGATCCCTTCATCCCGCACCTGCGCTCGCCAATGGCAGCGTGAAGCAAAACACCGCCCCGCGCAGGCGATTCTCTGCCCAGATGGTGCCTCCGTAGCTTTCAATGATGGTGCGCGCGATCGGCAGACCCAGCCCCGTCCCTTGGGGTTTGGTGGTGACGAACGCATCGAAAATGTGCGCCAAGTCTTGCTGGCGAATGCCCGTTCCGGAATCCGATACCCTTACCTCGGCGACGTCGCGCTCCGCATCTCGGCGGGTTCGTATGGTCAAGTTGTGCGGTCTGGGCTCGTTCTCCATAGCATCGATGCCATTCATGACGAGGTTCATTATCACTTGCTGCATATGGATCGGGTCGGCTCGTACTGGCAACGCCTCGGGCGCAAGTACGGTGCGCAGCGTGATCTCCCGCCTGACGACCTCAGGCGTCACAATTTTGACCAACTCCGGAACCGTGTCGTTCAGATCGAGCGCCTGCAGATCGGCCGCTTTTCTCTCGTTCAGCAAACTCCGCAAGCCAAGAATGATCTCGCCGGCGCGCTGCTCGTCCCGGATGATGTCGGAAAGGATGTCGCCGATCTGGACGAGATCGGGCGGACTGGCCTTGAGCAACATCTGCGCGGCTTCCGTATTGCTCAGAATAGCCCCCAATGGCTGGTTGAGCTCGTGAGCGATCGATGATGACAGCACGTTTGCCGTCGTAAACCGGTTCAAGCGAACGACCTCCCGACGGCGACTGTTTGCTTCAGCTTCGGCGAAATGCCGCCGGCGGTGCTCGATGACCAACCAGGAAATTATCGCGGCCTGGAGCAGCAGAGCGGCCAGACCCGCAGTGATTTGCCACCGGTACTGTTCCCACGGGCTCGGGGGACGATAATAAATCTCGCTCCCCACCGGCAGCCTGCTTTCATTGATGTTCCATCGCTGCATTTCCCTCCAGTCGAACTTCGGCTTTCCTGGTTTGATTGGAGGGGTGTTGATGTCTCCCGGAGCCTCTCCGTTTAGAATGCGCACGGCGGCAGTGGCGGCCTGTTGGCCGACGGACGCAATGGAAATCAGCGGCCCGCCGACGATCCCCTGTCCCAAGAAGACGTCGTTATAACCAAAGATCGGCGCGTTCGTAACCGCGCGAAGACGGGCCATCGCCTTTCCCTCTTCATGCGGGACGCCGGCTGCATCAACCGACAGCAGAGCAAAGAAGATGGCTGTGTTGGGCGGAAGCGCGGTGGCGCGCTGAAGCATCTCGTCGAATGACAATTCGTTGAACCATGTAAAGAAAATGCGATTTTCGAACGGTTTCAACTCGGCGCGTATTTGCTCAGACCAATATTGTTCATTGGGGGAATTACCCAGAACCACCGCAATATTGGCGGTACCAGGAAGCACCTTCAGAATGTTCTCGACGATCAAGTTAAAATCGACGTCGGTCACCACCAATGCGTCATGCCTTGTAAGAGCAATCCGCGAAATTCTCCGCTGATCCACACCCATGTATACGGCAGGGACGGATGGAAAAAGCTGTTCTCGGTGCTTCTGAATAAAGCCGATCGCCGGACTGCTGATGGCCACGACCAGATCCGGCTGGCGCTTGACAAAGAGAGCCCGCAGGTATTCGGCAAACGGGCCTTCTTCTATGTCTCCGGAGCGCGCCGAGACAAGCGAGGTTTCGTAGAGGTCTATGCCTTCTGGCGACTGCCGGAGCAATTCCTCTCGAAAGGTCTTTCCATACTGGCTCCACGGCACAAAGTCGCGGCCGAACGGATGCAAAATCAGGACCCGCTTCGGCTCAGAGAGCGCCGCGCCGGTCATGGAGAGAAGCAACACCACCGCGCCAAGAAATGTCCGGGCTCTCATGCTGTTACGAAGCCTTTGACAGGAATTCGAGCGGTCACGAGGATGTCGAGTTGTTTTACCACTGTCGAGTACCCGGCTCTACCGGAAATTGCGGTATCCGCGGGAGCCCTTGCGAGAATCCCGTGCCTGAGCGCGCGGTAGCTGCACCGCGATGTCCTGCAATGGGGCACTAGCGTCAGTGGCACTGACGCTTCGGGTAGCTTGGTAGGACGCAAGAGGATCTCATCACACGACGCTATTGATTGCATCAATGAGCAGTTTTGCCAGAAATGGTTTCCTCAGGTAAGCGATGCAGCCAGCGTCAAACGCTTCCTGCCGCGTAGCTTCATTATCGATTCCGGTCATGAAAATGACGGGCAAATCGCTGCCTGACGACGTCAATCGCCGTTTTAGATCAATACCAGAGATTCCGCCGAGATGAATATCAACGAGAAGGCAGTTGGCCTCGCATCTGGCGACGTCCTCAAGAAAGGATTCCGCCGAGGAAAACTTTTCCACGCGGAATCCATGCACCGACAAAAGGCGGCTAAGGCCTTGCAGCATGCTTGGGTCGTCTTCAACGACAGCAATGGTATGCATGCGATTGCCAATCCAGATGAAGCAACATGCAAATCTGCCGACGATAGGAAACAATCGTCAATCTGACGCGAATGAGAGCCCGCAGCCAAATGTAATTCCAGAATCTCTGCATGTTGGTACATCGTTAAAGATCGGCTGGCGAGTTGCCTGGCCTGTACGTGCAGTCCTGCACCATGTGCGTCGCGACGCTATGCAAAATCCAACGTAAGGCGCATATTCTTTGGCACACGTCCAAGCAAGCGAAGCACCGACCCCTTGGGTCGGCGCTCCGTCGAATCCGCCTTTTCCACGGTGTGACGGGTTATCACTTGCTGTTGCGCCTCGAGATCGAGAAGCGCACCCCTCTCCTTCTTGCTCCTCCTCAGTAGCAAGGCGGATAGGGGTAATAGCCGCACGCCGGACGGGCGTATGGATAGGCGTAGGGCGCAGCATACGCGACCGCCGCTCCCGCCGCGCCGGCATACATGGCGCCACGAAATGCCGAACGACGTGCGACACCGGCAAACGACATCGGTGTGAACGGCCGGCCGATAATGTCGATAAAGATCGCAGCCGCTCCGTCCGCGCCGGCGAGATCACCTTCAAGGGCCTGAACGCTGAACGTCAACTTGTCGCCATCCAGCTTCGGATTCTTCAACACCACGACCGCGTCTTTTACCGAACCATCTTTGCTCAGGACCGAAACGGTTGCGTTCGGAGGATTCTTGGCAAAGCTATCGTCGCCCGACCCCCATTCTGCGATGACGTCAGCGGTGGGTTGATGACCCGCAGACCTGACTGGGCGATCGGCAAATATGATCGAGCTCGGCGATATACCGGTCAAGATTAGTGTGTCGCCCTGTAACGTCGCGCCTCGGGAATTCAGTACGAACAGCGAGGGCACAATATCAGGTTTGGCAGGAGCCGAGGGAGCGCCGATCGTTTTGATGGATGAAGGCGCCGAACCGGTCGTTTGCGCGGTGGCCGTTTCCCCACTAACGAGCATCGTCGCCACCGCGAAAAGCCCTGCGATCCGAACCAGTCTTGCGTGCTTCATGTCTGCCTCTCCCTGGTGTGAAGGTGAATTTTCCTCGAAATCGCATTCGCGGAACGTCACGCTTGTCGAGGACTATGAAAAAGCCTTCCAGCAGCGACTATGCAAAAACAAGCAGACAGCAAAATATAGTAGGCTCGGGCACCTCCGACCATTGACGCGCCGATTTTGCATAGCGTCAGCCAACAAACGCCTTACAAACAGGCGTTTGGCATCAGCGAATGATGGGGCTCTGCCGTGCTTATTATCCTATGCCTGTACATTGGCGCGCTGTGGGCCGTATTCTCAAAATTCAAGCTGGTGCGCTGGGGCTGGCTATCGGGAACGCTTTCGATACTTATCGGCGCCTTTATTCTTGCAGTGTTTCTTGCCCTTTTTAATTACCTCACGCCTTCAGGTAGGGTCACTGTCGCCGGCAGGGTTGTTGAAGTAACGCCGAATGTGACTGGTCAGATCATCGCTATTCCGGTCAAACCGAATGTGCCGGTGAAAACAGGCGATGTGCTGTTTCAGATCGATCCGACGCCGTTTCAATACAAGGTCGCACAGCTCAGGGCATCGCTGGCCGGGGCGCGCCAGCAGGCCGAGATCCTGAAGTCGAATTACGAGCAGGCCACCGCGAATGTCACAGGGCTCACCGCGCAGGTCGAGTTCAACACAAAACGCAACGCGGACATTCAGAAGCTTGCAGCGGAAGGCGCCAACACGGAATTCCAGGCGCAGGATCGCCAGAATCAATACGAGACGTCGCTGGCGCAACTAAACGTCGCCAAGGCGGCGCAGCAGAGTGCCAAGCTCGCCATGGATTCCGAGATCGGCGGCGTCAATACCACCGTCGCCCAGATCCAGGCGCAGCTTGAGGATGCGAGCTGGCAGTTGTCACAGACCACGGTTCGCGCGCCCGCCGATGGTTACGTAACGGTCGTGGCACTGAGTGTCGGCGATCGCGCATTGCAGGCCCGCTCGGTAATGTCGTTCATCGTCGAGAATGAGATCATAATTGTCGGGATGTTCTCGCAAAACGGCTTCCAGACGATAAAGCTCGGCGCTTCCGTCGATATCGTTTTCGACAACGCCCCGGGCCGCATTTATCACGCAAAGATTACGGCAATTCCCAAAGGCGTCGGTCAGGGGCAAGTTGCCGTATCCGGAACGCTCGCGCGCACTAATGCGATCGGCGGCGCATCAGCTTTTCCGGCTGAGATTTCCGTCCCGGATGATATGAGCCGTGACGCGCTGCGGCTGGGAATGTCCGGAAATGCCACGGCATTTGCCGAAAATGCTGGCGTCATCGGGCTCCTCGCTTCCATTCTGGTCTGGATCAGCGCCTACACCGCCTACCTGTAGCGCGCGCCGAACGCACTGCGGTGAGTTGATTTCGCCGCAGCGACATTCCGTCGAATTAAGACAAAATCTTGTGGTATCTGGATGGGGCCGCCGCAGCTCGAATTCGCGCTATTATCTCGCTGTTCTAACGCCGCGTCTGACCAGACCTCCATCCGAGCGCGAAACACCAATGGCCGCCGCCCCCGTGATTCATGTCGTGGACGACGACGCATCGTTTCGGACGGCGATTTCGCGACTGCTGAAAATTTCAGGCTATGAAGTCACGGACTATGAATCCGCCAGCAGTTTCCTGCGCGCTCTTGGAAATGCCAAACCCGGCTGCATCCTTCTCGACGTGAAGATGCCGGATTTAGGTGGCCTGCAGCTTCAGGACGAGCTTGCGAAGCTGTCGCACAGTTGGCCCATCATTTTCATGACAGGCCATGGCGACATCCCCATGAGCGTGCGCGCCATCAAGGCCGGCGCCGAAGACTTCCTGTCCAAGCCCGTATCCAGGGAGACATTGCTGGAAGCAATCGAACGCGCGCTTGCTCGCTATGCGGCGATTCAGCCGAAGCGGGACCAGCTTGATTCCCTGAAATCGCTTGTCTCGACGCTGACTGCCCGAGAGGCCGAAGTCTTTGCGCTGATGGTCCGCGGCAGACCGAACAAGCAAATTGCCCACCTGCTCGGTACGTCCGAACGGACCGTCAAAGCTCATCGCCATGTGGTGATGCAGAAACTGCAGGTTCAATCGTTTGCGGAGGCAGTGTCTATCGCGGAGCGTGTGGGATTGCTGGTGTCCTCGCCCTCCCCTGACACAAAAGACGCCTCGTAAGGCTCTTTGCAGCCACGGGTTCCATTTTACCGTCTCGCCGCAAGGTTGAGTAATCGCCAATTTGCCCCAAAGGACAATATCGCTGGGGCGCGCATGGTGGTGCGCTGCCCCCCGGGTGGATCACCTCACCAGGGGGTTCCATGACTTTGGATCAGTGGCTCGCAGCCGTGGCGGAAACGCCTTTTGCTCGGGAAAGCAACCCGTGGAGCGATCTCGTCGAACAGGCGAAGATATTGGCTCTCGCACATCTGGACGAGCCGCTGCACATTTCGGTCCTGTGCCGTACCCTTGAAGTAAGCGAGCGAACGCTTCGCAAGGCATTCCACAAGCTTTATGGCGTTGCGCCGTGCCGGCAGCTTCGAATGCTGCGGCTGTCTCAGGCGAGACGCGCGCTTTTGGCCGCGGACGACAAGCTCGTGACAGTAACGGAGATTGCGACCGGTTGTGGCTTCCTGGAATTGGGACGCTTCTCGGTCGAGTACCGCAAAGTGTTTGGCGAAAGTCCTTCGCAGACGCTGCATGCCACGACCCTTGGTGGAACTCTTCTGGTCAACCGTACTGTCCAAGACAGCCTCCCTCTCGCAGTTTAAGGATGCGTACTTCTGCAAACCCGATCGAATCGGCGAGTTTGAGTGACTTCGACGCAACACGCCGGGACGATTTCGCAGGGCGCTACCTTAGGGCGAGACATCCAATCGCCGGGCTGGAACCCCTGGCTGACGTTTTCGATGTCGCCCATGGCGCCCACCAGCACGGTAGCGCCGACGCGGCGAATGGTGACGAAGTAAGGGAATCGCCCAAGCTGTGCCGGCGTCATCCGCCGGCAACAGTGGCTCGCAGATATTTACGTCCATTCGGAACGATCACGATTCATGCGAAGGCGGTCCGATGAATATTGGTCTTGGACAAAGACGCCGCTATTTGCTGTTCCTTGCAGCGGTGATCGCCTGTTACATCGCTGTAAGCTACTTGATTTTGCCTGCAACATGGTCGCGAATCGAGCATGAGCCTGGGCTCTCACATCTGCCGATGCTGACCTCGACGTCGCAGGGAATACCGGGAGGTCCGATCAACGTTGGCCTTGTTGGAACTCGTGAAGACGTCGTTTCTGCATTTCACGCCGCTGGCTGGTATCCCGCGGACCCAATTACATTGCGGACGAGCGCGGAAATCGTGGGCAGCGTGTTATTTGACCGACCCTACAAGGACGCGCCGGTCAGCCCACTCTTCTTCGAAGGGCGGCATGAGGACTTGGCGTTTGAAAAGCCAGACGGAGTGAGCGCCGATCGCCGGCAACATGTCCGGCTCTGGCTGGTCCTTGCCAACGGAGCCGATGCAAGTCCCGTCTGGCTTGGATCTGCAACTTTCGACAAGGGGGTCACATTGAGCCGCGATACCGGCCAGGTTACTCATAAGATCGCACCAAACGTTGATGAAGAGCGCGACCAATTGGTCGGCGATCTCAACCAGGCACGGATGGTCACGGGCATTTATCAAATGAGAGGGATCGGTCCCACGCTAAATGGTCGGAATGGCGAAGGAGACCCTTACTACACGGACGGAGAGATATGGGTGGCGAGGCTTGTTCGTCGAGGGGACAAAGCGGACAAGGTTGCCAAAATATTGCCGGCGCCAGCATTGATTCAAATAAAGGATGTTGCGTTTTCCTGGGTTTCTTCCGGGCATTGACCGTTCCGCGCACCTGGTGACGAAGTAACCGCGATCCGAGGCAAGCGGCCTCATCCACGGGTATTCGCGGGCAGCTCGCCTATGCCGCTATTGGTCGCTCTCGCCGCCTACCGGAAGCATCACACAATGATTTTGAACTGACGGTTTTTGCATAGCCGCGCTTCCTATCTTCCGTCAACCTGCAAAGCGGGCGCAGACGGCTCCTCGGCATAGCAGCAGTGGTAATCGGCCAACGCGTACGGAGTGACGAGCATGAAGTCGATAAGATTATCGCTCCGGCTTCGTTTTTTCCTGCTTGTTGGTATCGCCATTTTTGCGGCAGGCGCCGGTCTCCTTGCCTATCGGTACTACACTCGTCCGGCAACGCTGACCGTGGCGGTCGGCTCGATCGACGGCGAGGCTGCCAAGGCAATGTCAACCATCGCAAGCGAGCTCGTTTCAACAAACGCGCCGGTGCGGCTTAAGGTTATCGACAGCGGCACAGCACTTGAAGCCGCTAATGCTTTCTCCGCGGGTAAAGTAGATCTCGCCGTGGTTCGCGGCGACGTCGGCGACTTGTCGCAGGCACAAGCCGTCGTCGTCGTCAGCCATGTGGTCGTACTGATCATCGCGCCGCCGGGATCGTCCATCGATGGCATCGATGGCCTCAAGGGACATACAGTCGGCGTGGTCGGCGGAGCAGCGAACGCCAAAATTGTCGATGTGTTGACCAAGGAATACGATCTGGCGAACGCGAAAGTGGTGTTCAAGAACCTTGCCTTGACGGATGCCCGGCAAGCCATTCAGTCTAAACAGGTCAGTGCGCTACTTGTCGCAATCCCGCTCGCCGAAAAATATCTCTCGCTCGTCCGTGGATTTTTTCAGCTCGACCACAAGAAAGCGCCGGTGCTGATCCCAATCGAGTCCGCGGGGGCAATCGCAGAGACCGAACGCGCCTTTGAAAGTTTCGATGTCCCCAAGGGCACGCTGCGGGGATCGCCCCCAGTCCCGGAGGATGACCTGACGACATTGAGGACCTCGTTATATCTGGTGGCGCAGAAGAAGCTCGGCACCGATCTGGTAACCAGCCTCACGCAGGCGATCATGAGGGTGCGTAGGGATCTTCTGCGCGACCAGCCGATTTTCGCGCAGATCACCGCGCCCAGCACCGACCAGGACGCCTACCTTCCGCTGCACCCTGGAGCGGCAGCCGTTTACAATAGCACGACGCAGAGTTTTATGGATGAATACGGCAACTGGATCTATCTGACGCCGATGGTGCTGGGCGGCGTTGCCACCATGCTTGCCGCAGCCTGGAATTTTCTCGGCATCGGCAAGTCCGCGCCTGAAGGCCCGCTGGATTCTCTTTACGCCCTGGCGCGCCGAATTCGGAACGTCAGCACAGACGCCGAATTGTCGGAGATCGAAGAAGAAATCGACGACATTCTAAAGGCGGAGCGAGCCAAGTCCGCTGCTGGAGACGAGGGCGCGGTCGATGCTGTCACTTTGAACGTGGCAGCCCATCGGCTGGAGAACCTGATTCACGACCGGCGCGCATTGCTCGCGAAGAGACCCGCCGTTGCCTCCGCGGCCTAGTCGACACGGACCACGTCGCCACACGAACGCGGAGCTGACCGAACCACAGATAACAACCAAGGAGAGCCGTCATGAAACATCTGATGATTCCCGTATTGCTGGCAGCAGGCCTCATTACCCTGAGCACGATGGAGGCGAGCGCCGTCGTTTGCGCGCGTGGGGTGGTTCGTGCTGGCTGCGTCGCCGCCGGCGGCGGTGCTGCCGTCGTGAGAGCGCCAGTCGTCCGTCCTTCTGGTGCGGTTGTCGCGCCGCGGGGTGTCGTTGTTCGCCGCAGGGTGTACTGATATTTCAGGGCGCATCGGCACCGTCAGGGTCATCCGGTCGCTCTGTTGCCAACTCGACGACCAACGGAGCGATGGCCGCTGTCTCAAGACAATGGTGAATCATGAATGCGATCGTGTTATCCTGCATCACGTTTGCATGCATCACAGGTGGCGCCCTACTCGGCATGTTCCTTCCTGGGCACCACCTGAGCACGGATGACAAGGATTTTGTCAGGCTGGGCACGGGCCTCATTGGGACGATCGCCGCGCTTGTCCTCGGCCTCCTGATCGCCTCGGCAAAGAGCTCTTACGACACACAGAGCACTCAAGTCACGCATATGACGAGCAATGTTGTCCTGCTCGACAATCTGCTGACGGAGTATGGACCGGAGACGAACGCACTACGGAATCTGTTACGGCGCGGCGTCGTTGTTTTGGCTGATCGAATGTGGCGCGAGAACAGTTCCGATGCGGCCAAGGCGAACCCGTTCGAGGCGAGCAGCGAAAGCGAAACATTCTTTGCGAAACTTCAGCAGCTATCGCCACAGAACGATTCGCAGCGCTCCCTGCAAGCCAGGGCCATACAGATCGCCACCGACATTGCGCAAACCCGCTTGCTGCTGTTCGCGCGGACTAACAACTCAATCCCGATGCCGTTCCTGGTCGTTCTGATTTTCTGGCTCACCATCATCTTTGGTACCTTCGGCCTGTTTACGAAACCAAATGCAATCGTTTTTAGCTCGCTGTTCGTTTTTGCACTGTCGGCCGCCGGCGCGATTTACCTGGTTCTGGAGCTGGGCCAGCCGTTTTCGGGTCTGATGCAGATATCAAGCGCGCCACTGCGCAGCGCCCTCACCCCGTTCAATCTCTGAGCGATCGCACGATCGGGGTTGTCGGTCAGAGCAAGCCTCGACGACTACCGCGGTCGCCGCGTCGCGCTGAGAGCAAAAGCCAATAATCAATTATCGAGCCCACTGGCCCATCTGGAGGCATGTCAGCAAACTGACATAGCTCGGCGTGCCCCCGATACTTTCTTGTCCGGTGCAGCTTGCTCTGCTGGGAGCCGGGAACTTGGACCACTGGCTTGCGAGCTGCCGGCGCGCTTTCTGTTCGTCATTGATGCAGCTCTTTATTGACTGATCAACGGTGAGGCCGGCATTGGCTGCAACGTCGAGCTTGCAACTTCGCGCGATATCAAACTTCGGCACCTGGTCAGCCACGGCAACGACCAACTGCGAACTCAAAATCATCATCGAGATCGAGATAGGCATTATGGCCTCCTGCCCGTATTTGGCTCAACTACATCCTTAAAGGCTGCTTTGAACGGCTCCTCATTCAATTTCTATTCAAGCCGGCCGCGGTCCGTCTATGCGAAATCGAACCGACGATCATGAAGGCCGCTGCCTGATTTTGCATAGTCGGGTGCGCCCGCTTCGCCTCTGCCCAGCGCGGCCGCATCGCCATCACCGATCTCCGCTTAAGCTGACATAACTGCAGATTGTTGTCAGATGTTCGTTTTTGCATAGCCACCCCCGGCTATTTCGAGAAGCATGTCACTGCATCAACAGAGGGGTTCAGCGATGCTCGGCTCTGCGGCGATCGACCGTCCGGATACTGAATTCGATGGAATGCTCCGGATTCCCGGCGGCACGTTCCGCATGGGATCGGACAAGCATTATCCCGAGGAAGCGCCGGTTCATCGCGCGACTGTCGATGAGTTCTACATTGACCGCACGCCGGTGACGAACCGGCAATTCAAGGAATTCGTAAGGGCGACCGGCCACATCACCTTCGCAGAAACACCGCCCGACCCGAAGGATTATCCCGGCGCGCTGCCGCACATGCTCTATGCCGGCTCGCTGGTGTTTTCGCCGCCCGCGCAGGCCGTTGATCTCGGCAACTGGAGCCTTTGGTGGCAATTCATGAAGGGCGCCGACTGGCGGCACCCCTATGGCCCGAGAAGCAACATCAATGTGCTCGACAATCATCCTGTCGTGCACGTCGCTTATTCTGACGCCCTCGCCTTTGCGCGCTGGGCCGGCAAGGATCTTCCGACCGAGGCCGAATGGGAATTCGCCGCACGTGGCGGGCTTGATGGCGCGGAGTTCGCCTGGGGCAACGAGCTCACGCTGAACGGCCGGCATCTTGCCAATACGTGGCAGGGCGAATTCCCGAAGCAAAATCTCTGCACCGACGGCTTCGATCGCACCTCGCCGGTTACATCCTTTCCGCCGAACGGCTACGGCATTCACGACATGATCGGGAATGTCTGGGAGTGGACGTCCGACTGGTATTCGCCAAAGCATGAACCGGATGCGGCGAAGGCGTGCTGCATTCCGAAAAATCCGCGTGGTGGACGCGAGGAGGATAGCTTCGATCCCTGCCAGCCGCAGATCCCAATCCCCCGGAAGGTCTTGAAAGGTGGCTCGCATCTGTGCGCGCCAAACTATTGCCGCCGCTACCGGCCCTCCGCGCGACACGCCGAGCCGATCGATACGTCCACGAGTCACGTGGGATTTCGATGCATCAAGCGATCGGAATCACATGCATCACAGCAGAGAGGAGTGTGTCATGAGTCGTAAGCATCCGCCTGGAGATTCCCACGAAGTTGCGCCACAATCGGGCGGCGGATTGAAACGCCGCGATCTCTTGTTAAGCGGTAGTTCTCTCGTCGCTGCTTCGGCGCTCTCGGCCGTCGGCCTGACAAGCCCTGCCGAAGCGCAGCAACCGGCAACGGCGCCCGCGCCGGCCGGGCAACGACCCAACATCGTCGTCATCATGGGTGACGACATCGGCATCTGGAATATCGGCGCCTACCACCGCGGCATGATGGCCGGGCGGACGCCTAACCTCGACAAGCTCGCCGCCGAGGGCATGCTGTTCACCGATTATTACGCCGAGGCGAGCTGCACGGCGGGCCGTGCCAATTTCATCACCGGCGAGCTGCCGATCCGCACCGGCATGACCACGGTCGGTCAGGCCGGCGCACCCACCGGCATTCCGGCACAAGCGGTGACGATTGCAACCGCCCTCAAAGGAATGGGCTACGCCACCGGCCAGTTCGGCAAGAACCATCTTGGCGACAAAAACGAGTTCCTGCCGACGGTGCACGGCTTCGACGAGTTCTTTGGTTACCTGTATCACCTCGACGCGATGGAAGACCCGGCGCACCCCGCCTATCCGCAGGAGCTGCTGAATACCGTCGGTCCGCGCAACATGATCCATTCGTATGCGACCAATGTCGATGACGCCACCGTGGACCCACGCTGGGGCAAGGTCGGCAAGCAGAGGATCGAGGATGCTGGAACGCTTTATCCCAAGCGGATGGAAACGGTGGACGACGAAATCCGCGACTTCGCCTTGAAGTTCATCGACAAGGCCAAGGCCGACAACAAGCCGTTCTTCCTGTGGCTCAATCCGACCCGCATGCACATCGTCACCCACCTGTCGCCGAAGTACGAAGCGCTGCGCAACTCCAGGAACGGCTGGACCATCCATGAGGCCGGCATGGCGCAGCTCGACGATGACGTCGGCATCGTGATGCAGAAGCTGAAGGATATGGGCGTCGATGACAACACCATCGTGGTCTTCACCACCGACAACGGCACCGAGGTCTTCACCTGGCCCGATGGCGGACAGA
>WNFF01000235.1_pt1 | contig 41742 bp, 37 predicted proteins | sample 5400441 | NCBI WGS metagenome assembly WNFF01 (sample SAMN13153345, study PRJNA577476) | soil metagenome | isolation source: 120 cm saprolite under Douglas fir tree site 2 hole 3 replicate 1 | place: USA:California | collected 2015-04-18
CGCTTCGGCCTCCCGTACTGGCAGTTCACGCTCACCGCCACCGACGCCAATCGCTTCTCCATTCGAATCGCCCGCGAAATCAGCCAGCGTTCCAAAATTCTCGTCTTCCACTACTGCTACCACGGCACTGTTGACGAATCTTTCGCCACACTTGAAAACGGCGCAGTCGCGCCCCGGCGGGGCAACATCGGTCCGCCCGTTAATCCCGCCGAAACCACCCGCGTCGTTGAATTCAACGATCTCAACGCCATCGAAGACGCCCTCAAGCATCGCGATGTCGCCTGCATCCTCGCCGAGCCCGCCGTGACCAACGTCGGCATCATTCTTCCCCACGACGGTTACTGGAAATCCGCGCGCGAACTCGCGCGCCGCCATGGCGCGTTGCTCATCGCCGACGAAACGCACACCATCTGCGCCGGACCCGGCGGCTGCACAGCCGCATGGAAACTTGATCCCGACATGCTCGTCTTTGGCAAAGCCATCGGCAGCGGCATTCCCGGCGCCACTTACGGCTGCAGCGAAGAAGTCGCCCAGCGCATCTCCGCCCGCATCCATCTCGAAGACTGCGACGTCGGCGGCATTGGCGGCACGCTCGCCGGCAACGCCCTCTCCCTGGCTGCCATGCGCGCCACGCTAGAACACGTCCTCACGCCCGCCGCGTTCGAACGCATGATCCCGCTCGCCCAGCGCTTCAACGACGGCGTCGCCGCAGAAATCCGCGCGCATCATCTTCCGTGGAACGTGATCCAGCTCGGCGCCCGCGCCGAATACACCTTCGCCGCAAAACCTCGGCGCAACGGCGGCGAATCCGCCGCTGCCGCCGATTTCGAACTCGAACGCTTCCTCCATCTCTACGCCCTCAACCGCGGCGTCCTCCTCACTCCCTTCCACAACATGGCCCTCATGTCCCCCGCCACCACCGCCGCCGACATCGACGCCCACACCAAACTTTTCGCCGCCGCCACCGCTGAACTCACCTCTACGTAGGATAGACATTCCTGCCTGTCATCGTCTTCAACTCTATAAATAAGGGCAACTGTCATCGCTCATTCGGGTAGGAGAGCGGGCCTGGAACATTTACATTTGCTGACACTCGAATCCTTTCTCAACTTCTCCCGGAGTTCTTGCACCAATCGCTGGACACCGTCCACGTCATTAATGTCTGCAAATACAGGGACGTCGCGCATTTCAAACCGGCTCATGCTACGTGTTTTTTGGCGTCGTCCAGCAACCACCGGATACTTTTTTCCGAACCACAACGTCCCCGTCACCGCCCCTTCCCGCTCGATCGCTGGAATCGCCTCCAGATACATCCAATTTGTCCTCCGCTTCCAACCCTCTTGCAGGATTAGAACGCGGCGGTTTGTCACTGCGTAGTAAGTTCTCCTCTTCAGCCATGCATCAAGCAGAAAACGGCCCCAAACCATGTAATTGCCGATAATTAGAAACGGAATCCCCCATAGCGACATAAATAGGTCAGCTCCACCAGCTCGCGAAGCTCTTCCCCAGAAACCCAAAGCATTTCCTTCCCAAAAAACAAAAAACCCCGTCCACAACAGCGTGAACGGAATCGCGGTCCAGTCATCCGAATGAAATATCACCTTTGGATTTGGCGCTCCTGCCCAATACACGCTCTCTCCTGACCACATTTCCGGCTGGACCCTCATCGCCGCTTGCGGATCGATGGTTGTCATCTCCCTCCTCATTCCGTTAAGAAAACTCTTAACATTTGTGAATTTAGCAAATCTCTGCGCGGTGTCTATGAGAATCGACAACTTTAACAAAAAAAAATGGCGCTCCGTTTCTTCCTGGAGCTGAGAAATAATCGAAGAGCTCTTGTGCCTTTCGCTTCGTCCGTCGTAGCATCAGTTCGCGAGGACAAATCCTATGGCCCAATACTATCTGCTCAAAACCGAAGCCTCCGCATATTCCTTCGCCGATCTCCAGCGTGACAAAGTCACCGTCTGGGACGGCGTCTCCAATCCCGTCGCCGTGAAGAATCTTCGCGGGATGAAGCCCGACGACAAACTGATCATCTACGAAACCGGTGACCGCAAGAGCGCCGTTGGCACTGCCTCCGTCGTTTCCGTGGACAACTCCGACCCCAAAAACCCTGCCGTCGAGATCAAAGCCGGAAAGCCACTCGCCAAGCCCATCACATTGGCCGAAATCAAATCCAAGAAACTCTTCGCGGATTCTCCACTCGTCAAAATTGGCCGCCTTTCCGTCGTTCCCCTCACTGAAGCCCAATACAAATTTCTAGCAGGCGACTGATTTCCCAAATGCGCGTATGATGCGGGGACGAAATTCCGAAGTCGCGAGGTTGCATTCCATGAAACGCTCCATCTTTCTTCTTGCCCTGTTTGTCGCCATTCCCGCTTTTGCCCAGCAGCCACCCGAAATCCGTTACCAAGCCGACCCCAATTTTCTGAAGCTCCCGCCCGACACCCATCTCGGCGAAGCCGTCGGCGTGGCCGTCAATTCGAAAGGTCACATCTTCCTCTTCTCGCGCGGCAATAGCACCGGCCCTGCCTACGGCGCCAGCGCCGCGCAACTCCTCCAATTTCTTCCCGACGGCCGATTTGTCCGCGAAATCGGCCACAATCTTTACGCCTGGTCCTTCGCGCATTCCGTCCGCGTCGATAAGAACGACAACATCTGGGTCGCCGACAAAGGCTCTGACATGGTCGTTAAGTTCAATCCCGAAGGCCGCGTCGTGATGGTTTTCGGCCGTAAGCAGGAAGCCTCTGACGAAGGCACTGAGCCGCTGAAACATCCCAAGCCCCCGCTGCCGCCTGTCGACGGCCAGTTCCGCCAGGTCACCGACATGGCCTGGGACTCAGCCGGCAACACCTACATCAGCGACGGCTACGTCAATTCGCGCATCGCCAAAGCCGATAAAGATGGCGTCTGGCTCAAGTCCTGGGGCGAACCCGGCGACAAGCCCGGCCAGTTCAACATTCCGCACAGCATCGCCGTGGACGCGCAGAACAATGTCTACGTAGCCGATCGCGGCAATCGCCGCATCCAGGTCTTCGACACCGATGGAAAATTCCTTCGCCAAATCACGATTGACGTCACCACTCCCGCGGACGCGCGCGCCGCCATCGGCGCCAAGCCCACCGCGAGCACCGGCACCATGGCCCCCGGCGCACCGTGGACTCTGTGCATTACGCCTGGCCCGAATCAAGTCCTCTACACTTCCGACGCCTACCCCGGCCGCATCTACAAACTCTCCCTCGATGGAAAAGTTCTCGGCATGCTCGGCAAAGCCGGCAAACAGCCCGGCCAATTCGGCTGGATCCACTCCATCGCCTGCCCCTCGGAAAACGAACTCTATGTCGCCGAAATCCTGAACTGGCGCGTACAGAAACTCGTCCTCGAACCCGCCCACTAAGAACCTTAGTTAGGGTGCAGGCAGACATTAGGGTGCAGGCAGCCTTGACACTCTCTTTTCTTGGGTGTAGCGTCCGATTCATTACCCTCCCCAAAGTCTCTTAAGCAAAGGAGGCAATCATGTTCAAGAGAGCCATATGGGCCTTTGCGGTCGCCGTGTGTCTCGCGGCGCCCGTGGCAGTCCATGCGCAGGGAGATTATCTCGACGTTTACATAGTTAAAGTGAAGCCGGAGAAAATCGCGGACTTCCAGGTCCTTGCAAGAAAGTGGGTGGACGCGAATCGCCGGTTCGACGGTGACCGCTGGCTCGCCACGCAAACCTTGTTTGGCGAAGGCGGCGTGTATGTATTCACAAGTCTGCGCCAGGATTACGCGGACATCGAAAAAAACAGCGAGACAGGGATGCTGGCTGCCAACAAGGCATTCGGCAAGGAAGCCACCTTGAAGATGCTGCACGATTGGGAAAGCTGCCTGGTCTCGTCCCGCACTGAGCTGCGGCGTCGGCGTCCGGACCTGAGCCGCAAGGCCCCCACGGATATGGACTCCTACGCGAAACTCATCGGCGACTCCAGGGTGCTGCGCACCACTGCGGTGCACGTGCGCCCCGGGCACATCGCGGAGTTCGAAGCGCTGATGAAGGAAGTGAAAGAGGCCGGTGAAAAAGCCGCAAACACTCAGCCTGTGCTCGTTTCCCAGGTGGTTGAAGGGAGCAAGGGCACAACCTTCTATGTGACGACCTTGCGCAGTTCGCTCGGTGGCTTCGATAAGAACCCCACGCTCCGCGAAATCCTCGGCGAAGATCGCTTCAAGAAATATCTCCAGATAAGCGCGGAGACAGTGGAAGGCAGCGAGTCGGCGCTTTACCGCTTCTCGCCCGAACTCAGCAACCCAACGGAAGAGATCGTCAAGGTGGCGGCCGATTTCTGGCACCCGAAGGCAGTCATGTCTGCTGCTTCAAAGCCCAAAGCGGCAACCGCCAAATCAGCCGAGCTGAAACCAGCTTCGGAAAAACCGTAGCAGTAGCTCGAAGGCTTACAACCTAGTTTCTGCGCGCCCTGGTGCCACTCCGCCGGCACGCGGTTTGCTGGTCTTGCGGATGCGCTTGTGCTCGGGGGAACCTGCGCTTGCTGTGCCTCTCTTGCATCCCGGCGGTTTCTACTGGGGCGTCCCGATGGCACTGGCGGGAAGTTCGCCTCTCCTCTTCGAGGCATGATATCTTTCCCGCATGCGAATTCCAGTACATCATTTTGTTCGGCTGCTCGGGTCATTGGCTTTGGCGACGGTCGCGTTCGCCACCAGCAGCGAGATTCCTCCTCACGGCGCGGCAATCCCTTTGTTCGATGGACGCGATCTCGCCAATTTCGACACCTTTTTGAAAGAGCACGGCTTGAACAATGACCCCGATCATGTGTTTCGTGTGGAGAACGGAGTCATCCATGTCTCCGGCAAGGAATTCGGCTACGTCATCACCAAACAGGAATTCGCCAACTATTATCTGCGGGCGGAGTTCAAATGGGGCGAGGGTACGTACGCCCCGCGCGCGGGCCACGCGCGCGACAGCGGAATTCTTTACCACGTGCAAGGCCCGCAGAAAGTTTGGCCGACCTCCGTCGAGTTTCAGATCATCGAAGGCGGGACCGGAGACTTTTGGATGACGGATGGCGGCGCATTGACCGGGCCGAACGGCGTGCGCGTGACTGGCCCTCCGGGTAGCGCCCTCAAAATCGACCGCATCGGCAAAGGCCCCTGGAATGACGTGGCCGGATACCGCGATCCCGTTGGCGAGCTCGAAAAACCTCACGGCCAGTGGAATCTGCTGGAGTTGGTCGCACAAGGAGATCACGTCAAGCAATTCGTGAACGGAAAATTAGCCAACGAAGGCTCGGAAGCATCTCCGTCCAGCGGCAAAATCTTGTTCCAATCCGAAGGCGCTGAAGTGTTCTTCCGCAAGATCAGAATGTATCCGCTGAAGAAGTAATCCTTCACGCCGCAGTGCGCGCGCTCCGCAATGCATGCATCACCGCCGCGTGCACTGACGCGAACTTTTCCTAAGCCTAAGATGCGCCACAGAATCTGAGCAAGGAGGTGCTTTATGACGCTCAGGGGAAAATATGCGCTGGTGACCGGTGGCTCGCGGGGAATTGGCCGCGGTATCGCCCTGAAGCTGGCGGAATCCGGAGCAAAAGTTGCCGTTCACTATTATCAGAAAGAAGACCCCGCCAAAGCGACTCTCGAAAAATTGCGAACCTGCGGCTCGGACGGTTTTGTTTTGCAGGCGGACGTTTGCAAGCCGGAAGAAATTCGCCGCATGTTTGCGCGCGTCAAATCGGAGTTCGGCGCTCTGGACATCTTTGTGAATAACGCCAGGCCGGAGGTTGCAACGTTTTACGAAGGGCCGATGTCCATCGGGCTGGACATGTTCGACTTCGCCATCAATTCGCAAGCCAAGGCATTCCTGGTTGGCGTGCAGGAAGCCGTTCCGATGCTGCGCGACGGCGGGCGCATCATCGCCCTGACCTATGCGCCCGGCGGCCGCTTCGGCAGTTGGCAGCCGTGGGTGGCCATGGGTGCGGCCAAAGCGGCGCTGGAAGTCTTGTGCCGTTACTTCGCCGTGGCGCTGGCTCCACGCCAAATCACGGTGAACGCCATCAGTCCCGGCTGGACCGAAGACAGCGTCTTGAATACTCTGCCGGAAGCGGTACAGACCATGATTCGCAACTGGCACCGCGGCGGATGGACTCCCATGGGTAAACTCGGAACTCCATCCGACATTGGGAATGCCGTTGCGCTGCTTTGCTCAGCGGAAGCGAACTGGATCACGGGACAAATCCTCGATGTGGATGGAGGCGCCTCGCTCATGGATGCCCACCTCCCGCTGGAAATCCAGCAAGTGCCCGCCGCAAGAGGCGCCCAGGCCGCCTAGGGCAAACTCATGGATATGCTGACGACGAAGAGGCAGCGCGTGACGAATGGTTGAATCACCGCATCGAAGTTGACAGCCTGCCCCGGCAGGGCGGAAGAATTCCAGAATGAGGTGACCAAATGACTTCTTACGGCGGAAAAGATTTGGCGAGCGCGTTTCGCATGGTACGCAAAAACACCATTCAGGTTGCGGAAGACATTCCCGAGTCGAAGTACAGCTTTGTGGCGGCGCCGGACGTGCGCCCCGTGGCGCGCATGTTGACGCACGTCGTGATCTCCACCCGGATCTGGGAAGAGGTACACAAAAAGCGGCTCACCACTCTGGCGGGCTTGGACTTTTTCGGCATGATGGACAAGTTCAACGCGGAGGAAGCCAAGCCCAGATCCAAGGCGGAGATTCTCGATCTGCTGCGAACCGAAGGGGAGCAGTTTGCCGCGTGGATGGAAACTCTGACCCCGGAGTTCCTTGCGGAAATGGTGACCGAGCCCGACGGAAAAACCGCGAAGTCGCGATTCGAGAGGCTGCTCAGCGCGAAGGAGCACGAGATGCACCATCGCGCGCAACTGATGCTGATCGAGCGGCAACTCGGCATCGTGCCTCATCTGACGCGCCAATTCAACGAGAGGGTCGCCCAAATGCGCGCCGCCCGCGCTTGAGTAGCGCGGCTGAAAGGTGCTCCGGCCCGGCCGGACGCAAATAGGCACCGGCGTGAGCCACGGACTCACGCGACGTGGGGCGAAGCCGTCTTCACCGCCCGCGCAGTCCTATCCCAATCGCTGGCGATGAGTTCACGGCGATGTGCCCCTAAGTCTTCATGGTATTTCGACCAGCTGCACGCTTTTTAATAGCGCCGCGTCCGCCAGATCTCTTTAGCGGCCCGCTTTTTTGCTGCCGTCATTCTGCCGCCTCTGCTTTTCTTCGCCATTTTGAGATCTCCTCCTTCAAAAACAATTCCCACGCTATGTTAGAACCGGCGGGGCCGGATGACTTTTCACTTTGGGACAATCTCCGCGGGCCGCGGTCCATTCGCGCAAAAAAACTGCGCAAATGTACACAAGAGAACAGACACACGTCTTGACGAAATCTAAGATTCGGTTTGCAAGCTTAAGCGGTTAATTTCGCCGTTCGCAATCCCAGCCCGCGTGTACGGAAGCGCAGGGCCAGATGAGTTTGCTTTTTCGATCTTTGTACATTCTGTTTCCTCCTCGGCTGCCAAGACTTGGTCCCGAAGACGTGGCCGGTACCGCGGAATATTACAATCGCCTGGCTCGGCACTATGAATGGACGATGGATCCTCCGGGCATGTGGATAGACCGTATTCCGGCGCGGCTGACGGTGCGTATACGGCCGCTCAAGATCGCGGCGAAGGTCTCTCAAACGATTCTTCGTCGCGTCGCCCCGCGTAGCAAGAGTCTTGCGGAGAGACTTGAGGGAACTGAGTGGAGGATGGTCTTGACGGGCGCCCCAGCTCGCCGCGCTTGCGAGTGGATTCTTTCGACTGCTCTCTCCTTCTTTTCTCCCCGAAGTTTCACCTGACCAGCGCCAAAGGGCGTTTCCGTGACTGCGCCCCACATCCTGATCTTCAACTTCGCAGATTTCCGCATCGTCGGCGCTTTTTTTTGCACAGAAGAGTCGTTCGATTCTCCTTGACACCCACACTCTTGAGGGACACCATCATGTCGAGGTTTCGCCGTTTTGAGGCGAGACTCCCGCTCCGTAGTCCAAGGGCAGTTTCTTTGACAGCTAAGCTCTGCATCGAGCGCCAAGAGGGCAGTACGTCCTCGGCTCGTTTTTCTCCGCTCACGCGCAGCTTAACCTTTTTGCCCGACCCACAGGACTGCAAGCCCACGCCGTAGCGGTCCCAGACCACACCACTCGAGCTCGACTCGCATCCTGCGAGAACTGTTTTTGCTTTTCTCAAAAAGGAGAACCACCCATGTCAGAACACAACAAAGCTATCGTCCGTCGTCTGTTCGCAGAACTCTGGAACACCGGCAATCTCTCAGTGGCCGACGAGATCTTTTCCCCCAACTACGCTCACCATGACCCTTCGACGCCCGATTTTGGGCGCGGCCCCGAGAGCGAAAAGAAGAGAGCGACTCTCTACCGCACGGCCTTCCCCGATCTTCACTTGACGATCGAGGATGTCATTGCCGAAGGCGAAACCGTCATGACCCGCTGGTCTTGCCGCGGTACTCACAAAGGCGAGCTCAACGGCATTGCCCCAACCGGGAAGCAGTTCACCATCTCCGGCATGACCGTCGCTCGCGTTTCGAACGGCAAGATCGCCGAAGGTTACGTCAACTGGGACGCTCAGGGCCTGATGCAGCAGCTCGGCGTCGTCCCTCAGCTCGCCAAGTCCGTGGCCGCCGCAAGGTAGCCGTCCGCACTTTCCACAAAAACCCGGAAGGCCCGATCCCACATCGGGGCTTCTTTTTTGTAGTAGCAGGCCATCTTCGGTTTTGTAGGGGCACCCGCCGCGGCGGGTGCCCTTTCTTCGCCTTCGTTTGCGGGCGGCCTGCCTACTCCTCACCGAGAGAGATCAGCGGACTGTTTCTTTGCCTCCGAGATAGAGGGTCATGAGAATCTCCACAGCGATCCCCCGGCGGCCATGGCCGAGCTCGTCAATGCGCACCACCTTGCCGAGGGATTCACGATTGATGGAGCCGGGGCTATCCGAATAAGGACAAGTAACAAACACGCGCATTCCCTCTTCGTAAGCCTGGTTCTTGGAGACGAAATAGACGCTGTCACGGGACGTGTTAACGGTTGGCAGGATCTCATCAAAATCGAGAAGGCGAGGATCAGAGGGTCGGACGCGCACCGTCTGTGGGAGCCTCAAACGAGATTTGCGACGGCGCTCCTGAGCAGGCGGACGAGCCATAGTCAACGGAGAGCATAGCTTAGCTGACGCAGACGATTCCAACTTTTTTGCGGAGTCGTTGCAAAGCGCCACGCGCCTCGCACGCCAACGCCAGGCGCCATGAACAACGTGCGGCACAATCCAGCCTCAGCTCTTCACTCCACAACGCCGAGGATCTAGCGCGGGCGCGTCTCTGATTTCTGAATCGCGAAGGATCCGTCCTGCGTATACGAGACTTCGGCGGAGTACTCGAACTGGCGGCCGTCTTCTGCTTGGTAAGGAATTCGGACCTCGATTCGCAGCTTTTGTATTCCCTGTTGAATCTGCACCCGGTGCGTCGGCATCGATAGCCGGACGACGGATTCGATTTCGTCCGACGGGAAGATTTGGACCGCAGCGGGCTCCGTGATTTGCGTGAGGCGAGTATTGCCCGCAAAAAACTCAATCATCGCTGCCACATTCATCGCGGGCAAAGTGCCGTAGTTTTTTATCGCTAGAACAATGACCCACAGGTCCGTTCCCCACCCGGTCTTGAGTGTAACCCTCACTAGGCCCATGAAGGGCCGGTGGAGGGCGGCTGCCACATCGGCGGATTTTTTTGCCGCCAGCGCGGCCTCCGTTGCCGCCTCTGCGGACTTTCCCGCAGCCTGCGCCGTTTTCTCAGTCGCCTCCCACAGCCGCAGCGCAAATACCACGTAAGCGACGGTGGCCACCGCGGTGATCGCCGCGAAAAACGCTATGGCTTCGTTTGCCATTGGGGCGCCATGATACCAGAAGACGTGGGCACGATGGTCTCCTGGATTCGGTCCCCGCGTGAACCCGCGCAGGGGCCCGCATCAATAGAGCATCACGATGATGCGAAAGGGGGCAGCGCCAGACGACTTTCTCGGCGGGCACGCACCCACGGCAGCAGTCTTATAGCGGCCGGATTGAAGTTCCTTTTCTAAACTTTCAGGCAGCTGCGAGATGTTGGGCGTTTCGTACTGCGCGATGTACCGAGGCTTGCTGCTTCCTGCATATTCGCGGTCGAGTTCGCAACTTTTCCGGGCGTCATCTCCAATCTTGATCAAGCGCAACCCGCGCGCGGCGAAGAGCTTCCCGATCCGTTTTTCTTGCTCCTCGATCGAGAGAAGCGTGACAACGCGGGCAAAATCCTCTACGGCGAACAACTCCTCACCGCCATCGACCACCGCGATCCCGATGGAATCGATGGCGGCATCGAGGATATTCGCGCGGTGCCCGGGCGAATGCATCCAGCCGTCGTGGAACCTGTCGGCATACGCTGCCATGCCGATATTCTCTGTAATGTGACTGAAACTCACTCCGGCTTCTCGTGCCCGAGTGGCTAGGTCGGCCTCGCCTGGCAATCGGTGCAGAACCAGATACTGCTCGGCCATGAGTTCGGCATGTTTGCGCGCGGCGCGGGCCAGACCCTCATCCCATTTCAAGAGCGGCAACTCTTTTGCCGCCCGTTCGCGATTCACGGAATCGAACAGCATTTTTTCTGTGTCGGAGATCCTCTCCTGCGCCAGGCAGGCGTGTGGGAAAAAACACACAAAGGCAAATGCCAAAGCTGCCCCATGACCCAGAGAATTTTTTCTCATTTGCAGACTGCTTCGCCTTTTAGCACCGCGGGACATGGTGATCCGGATCGCGACTCCTTGGTTCAATTGCAAGATGCATCCTGCTACCAAAGGCTCCTCAAGAACAAGGGGATGTGTGAGGTCTGCCAATCATTGTTTCGCGTGTAATCCCAGCCTCAGTCCGGCATACAAGATCTGTAATCACCACACCGCCTGTTAAGTTTTATCTGCGATAAAGGTATAAGATATCTTCAAGTTTTAGGTCTCCTTTCGGTAATTTGGAGTAGTTATGGTTCTGCGCGTACTCATTCTGATCCTTGCTCACCTCCTTCTACTTTCTTCCCAGGTCTTCGCGCAGCTGGCAGTTCCATTCCCGCCATCGGAGGTCCCCCCCGTTCTAGCGCCCAAGCTGCAGAAGGAATTGGGAAAAGCACTGGAAGCATTGCGTGCCGACAAGCCTGCTGAGGCCCGCAGCCACCTGGATGCCGTTTATCGGTCGGCTCCGGATGACGCGGACGCCAACTTCCTTTTTGGAGTCTATTCCGCAGAGATAAACGATTGGGTGCACGCCAAGAGCTATTGGGAAAAAGTCCTCGTTCTCGCTCCAAACCATCTGAGCGCCCTGCTCTCCTTGGGCGGAGCCCTCATGCGGGAAAACAAATCTGCCGAGGCGGCTCAGTACCTCAACCGCGCGGTTGAAGCCGAACCTGCTTCCTGGCGCGCGCATGCCGTGCTCGCGGACGCTTGCTTGCGTCAGGGCTTGCTTGATGAGTCCATCGAACATGCAGCGCGCGCGCTCGAGCTGGGTCATGGCCAGGCGGGAATTGTCCAGCCAGTCCTGGCGCGGGCTCTCCACTTGCACGGCGACCAGGGGCGGGCTATCCATGTCCTCCAAGCGTATCTCCAGGATCACCCCGCAGACGCTGCCGTCACAAAACAACTTGAGAATTTGCAGGCCTCCCTCGGACCAGCCGATAAACTCTCGCCCGGCACAGCTTTGGCATCGCCGTCGTCAGAGCCTGCTGTGGCAGCCTCAGCCCTTCTATCTTCCAATTGGTTGCCTCCCGACATAGACGAAAAAGTCCCGCCGGTGGAACCTAGCGTCGCCTGCAATCTTGAAGAAGTCCTAGAGAAGTCCGGGAAGCGGATTCAGGAATTTGTCGCCAATGTCGACCAGTTCACGGCAACCGAGGCCGTGTCTCATGAATCGATCAACAAATGGGGGTTCGCCTCTCATTCAATCAGGTTACAGTTCGACTATCTTGTTTCCATCAAGCGGAACCGCCTCGGCCTTCTAACTGTTGACGAATACAGGGACTCTCATTATCTTCCGGTCAAATTTCCCGATGGTATAGCTACTACGGGGCTGCCGGCACTCGTGCTTATCTTTCATCCATACTATGTGCAAAACTTTAAGATCTCTTGTGAGGGATTGGCACGGTGGAAGGGCGGGCCGGCCTGGCAAATGTATTTCCGCCAAAGGCCCGACAAACCGAATACCATTCGCACCTACCAGGTCGGTGCTGAAGGCCAGGCCTACCCGGTTGCTCTCAAGGGGCGCGCATGGATTGCGGCAGACAGCTCTCAAATCGTCCGGCTGGAAACGGATCTCATCGACCCTTTGCCACAAATCCGCCTGGTTGCCGACCACGCAGCCATCGAATATGGCCCAGTGCATTTCCAAGCCCGCAATCTGGACATGTGGCTGCCTCAGAATGCGGAAGTTCATTACGATTGGCGAGGCCGGCGCAGTCATCGGCGCCACAGTTTCAGGAGCTACCTGCTCTTCGCTGTGGACGACAAACAACAGATCTCCGCGCCCAAAGCCGCAAGCCCGTCGAACTAACTTCTTGAACTCCTCGCACGCCTCCCACACCCAGCTACGATGCTTCCCGCTGGCTGATGGCAGGCTCCTGAATTGGGTGGCGCACCCTTTGCGGTTCCGTCTTTCAAAGGTGTAAAGCACGTCATATGAATTAAATACGTACGTATAATTACGTAAGTTAACTATCATATTGACATAAATACGACGCGATAGTAACTTCTGTAGTATGTTTATCTCCCAGCTAAATTTAGATCGACGCAGCAGCTGTCTTTTCCATCTGGACCAATCTGAACGGAGTCCCTCATGGCCCCGCGAGTTCAATTTATCTGCCAGTCTTCAGCCTGCCGCCGTCAGGTCGAGATCGAAATCCCGCCCGGTGATGGAGCTGGACAAGGCTTAAATCCGTTATGCGTGTGCAGCTCAAAAATGAAGAAAGTCTACGCGAGGCCTGTCCTTCGGGAACTCTCTAAAGCCGAATGCATCCTGCGTATCGGCGATAGCGGGCTGCTGAAGACCCAAGCCAAAACGATCCGGACATGAACTTCGATTTTGGCGACTGTCGTCGAGCCGCAATCAATCTGGATGCTGGGGGCAGTCTTTTCATGAGAAGAATATCGACGCTCTTTGAGGCCATCTTATCCGCAACTCTGTTGATTCTTGGACTCTACATGTTGCATGAAGGAAGTTCAAGTAAATCGCCCAGTGAGGCTGCAATCCTGACCGGTGGTGCAGTCTGCTTTACGCTGGGCGTGATGACCCTGGTCTCCGCAGTCAGGTCCATTCTTTGGCACCGCAAGATGCTGCGACACTCGGTGCCCAACCACCATCTGGCGCGTGGCCGACCCTCGATCCGCTAGAACACCTCTGGCTCGCCCATCCTTGCGGTTTTGTATTTTGCAAGGGTAAGCCTTTCGCTAGCCTCCTATCCCTCTCCTGTTTCCAATTTCTAGTTTCTGACTTCTAGTCTCGATTTTCAGTGCACCCGTCCCGCATTGCCCCGCAAACTCGCCTGGCGCGTACGAGTTGAGCACCGTGGGTGTGTTAGTCTACCGGAAGCGCGCAAATGCGAGAGCAGTGCCATGGATTCCCGCCTGGAAAAGCTGAAAGTAGATCTGGAGTCAGCGGTGGAAGGCATGTCCAGCGAGCAATTGCACTGGCATCTCCCGGGGAAGTGGTGTGCGGCGGAGGTGCTGGAACATCTGTACCTGACCTATACCGGAACGATCAAAGGCTTCGAGAAAGTCATAACAAGCGACAAACCGTTCGCGACCAGGGCATCCATGGCGCATCGCGTACTGACCTTCGTGATCGTGGGATTGGGCCACATGCCCGCCGGACGAAAAGCTCCCGCAATGGCCCAGCCGAGGGGCTTGCCGACGGAGCAGGTGCGAAACGAGATTTGGGCAAAGCTTGCGGCGATGGATGCGATCATCGCACAGTGTGAAGCCCGCTTCGGGCGCCAGCTAAAGCTGCTCGACCATCCGATTCTGGGTCCGCTGACTGCGACACAGTGGAGAAAGCTTCATCTGGTGCATGGACGGCATCATCAGAAACAGCTTCTCCGGCTTCGCGAAAGCACGACGAGGCAAATGCGCTGAACGCGGGCAAGCGCGGTCTTTTCTTCTAAATAGCCAGCGTACCTGCCCTGAGCGGAGTCGAAGGGTAAGGGCTGAGTCCAGGTGAAAACTCCGAGCCCCGTAGGTGCGCCAGAAGTTAGCCCAGTGCCTAAGCGCTGGGTCTAGGAGAAAGCAAATCTCTCCGAGCGCCGGAGGTGCGACACACATCCGCATCCCGCCTGCCGTCATTTGCGTCGTTTGCATCCCGGACCGTTCGGGGACCGAACGGAGCAGGCCGATTTTTTCTTCCGCTTTCGCTCCTGCGAAAGCGTCGGCCTGCGCAGAGAGAAATCTCTCTTCCTCTTTCAAGTAGCTCGCGTGAGCGCCAAGTAAGATGGGGGTACAGCAGTTTTCTCATTTCCAGCTTTGGCTTTGTTTTAGGGATGGGAAAGTTGAATTTTGAGATATGATGCATGCAAGATTAAGGCTGGCTCTTGAGACTGCTATATCCGTCACATGAAAACATTGCATGAGTCGAGTCTTTCTTGGTCTAGAGCCGTCAGTCTGGCATTTGCACTATTGTGCTTCGTGGGTTCCGCAGGTTCCGCTCACGCAGCGTCCGCTGGCCCTCCGAGTTGGCCTGCTACTGCTCCGCGAGTCACATCACAATTTGCCATAGCTGACTATGATGGGGACGGTCGGCCCGACCTCGCCACTGTCCAGGCGGGACAGATCGGCTCCTCGGATACGCGTTATTGGATTGGTTTCCAGCTGAGTCGCGGCCCGCGGCAGTCCATTGTGCATCACAGCGCTGGCCGGTGGACTCCAGATCACATCACGCGATGTAAACGGCGACAATTTTCTCGATGTCATCGTCACGAGGGCGTGGACAAACCAGCCCGTTGCCGTCCTCTTGAACGATGGGCAGGGAAACTTTAGTGCTTCCAGTCCATCTGCATTTCCGGGAGCCTTTACCCCTTCTGAGAAGTCCTGCGCTTCCACGACTGATGAGACTAAGGACGCTACTGCCGTCCTTCTTTCGCGCAATCCCACGGGCGATTGCTCACGAGGCAGGTTTCCATCACCCCGAAACGTGACGGGGCTGTTTGTTCCGCCGCCCTCTCGTAATTTGTTTTCGTTCGTAGTCGTTTCTTTCCTCGGTCGAGCTCCACCTTCCTTCATTTTTTACATCTAAGCCCGCTGCTGGGGAATACGTAGACTGGCGCATTCGCGCGCATCAGTGCAGCCTTACCAGCGCCGGACACACGTCACCAATCACTCTCTCGTCTGCGCATAGCAGCGCACCACCGTCTGTGGCGTTCGCAAACGCGGTGGTTCAGTCGCTGCCAAGAAGGCCCGGCGGAGTTTTCATGAAACGTTTCTTGAGTCGGTCTGTGCCTTGGGTTGTTTGCGACTGACCTGGAGGTGAAAGAATGCCCAGCTTTCCTGTCCCCGAAGTCCGTCACTCCAAGCGGGTGATGTCAAAGAAGCGCGCCAGCCTGGTCATCAATCTGGACCGCAGCCCGGAGAGGCTTCCCTGCCTCGTTCTCGATTTCTCGAAAGGAGGTTTCCGGCTGCGCGGAAGTTTCCACCTTAGGCGCGGCCAAGTGGTCGAACTTATTCTCGAGGAAGACCCCACCAGCCCCGAGCGCTGCAGTGTGGTCTGGGTCGGCAAAGCCGGCTCCAAGCGGGAAGGAGAAGTCGGCCTGGAAACCAACTAACCAACCATCACGCAATAGCCTAGGCGGGTGGCCGACCCCCGATCCGTTAGAACGCTTCTGGGTGGCCCATCCTTTCTGCGGGTTTTGCAAAGGGTGGGGAATTTGACTCTAACTTTCAGAAGCTTCAACGACTTACGATTTCATTCGAATGCTAACAAAAAAGTAATTGACACGTAGTGTACCTTTGTGCTATTCTCCCGCGTGTTTGCCGCCACACAGCCTCGAATCGTTCTCACTTCACTGGCAACTGCTTGCACACCGCCTCGCGGATCCCATTCGCACCGTAACTTTTCTAGAATGACACTTACAAAAGTCTATCAAAACAAACAACTTTAACCGTCATCGAATCACATTCTTACAAAAAACATGGGGGGGGTGTTATGGTTAACCAGCCCAGGCTCGTCGTCTCTGGCCACTCTCTTTGCTCGCATTTTTCACTCTTTGCACCAGATTCGCCGCAAATCTCGTCCTTTGTTTTCAAGAGCTTCCATACTCTTTCGTTTTCCGTATCCTGTAAGTCCTTTGCTTGCCACTCTTACGAAAACTGCCGGGTGTGGGTGTATACCAACAATTCCCATTCTGGAACTCAACGCTCCTTCCACCCCGAGCAAGGCCGGGGCAGCGATGATTTTCCACGAGTCACCAATCACGAATCACAAGTCACGCGCTTGTCCCCCCATTTCCGAACGCAGTACAATAGTTTCCTTGCACATCCAGGAGGAATCCCGCCATGGCCACCGCTGAGAAAACAGTTCACGTTTCCGAGTTCACCAACGAGCCATTCATCGACTTTTCCAAGCCCGAAAACCGCAAGCGCATGGAAGACGCCCTGAAAAAAGTGAAATCCGAATTTGGTCGCGAATACCCCATGTGGCTCGGCGGCCAGAAAGTGACCACGACCGAAAAGCGCACTTCCACGAATCCCTCCCATCCAATGGAAGTGATCGGCGTCTTTCAAAACGCCACAGCGGAGATGGCCAGGAACTCCGTCGAATCCGCGCACAAATATTTCGATACCTGGAAGAAAGTTCCCGCCGAGGACCGCGCCAAGTGTCTTTTCCGCGCCGCGCAAATCGTCCGCGAACGCAAATTTGAGCTGAACGCTCTGGTCTGCTACGAAGTCGGAAAAACCTGGATCGAAGCCGACGCCGACATTGCCGAAACCGTGGACTTCTGCGAATTCTACGGTCGCGAAATGTTGCGCCTCGCCGAGCCGCAGAAGCTCACCCCCATGCGTGGCGAACGCAACTATCTCGTCTACATTCCGCTCGGTGTCGGCGTGGTCGTTCCCCCGTGGAATTTCCCCTGCGCCATCATGGCCGGCATCGTCGTGGCCTCTCTCGTCACTGGCAACACCGTAGTCGTCAAGCCCGCCGCCGACTCTCCCACCATCGCCGCAAAATTCATCGACATTCTTTTTGAAGCCGGCGTCCCGAAAGAAGCCATCAACTTCATCACCGGCCCCGGCAGCGTCATCGGCGACGTGATGGTGCAGCATCCCAAGACGCGCTACATCGGCTTCACTGGCTCGAAGGAAGTCGGCCTGCGCATCAGTGAACTTGCCGCCAAAGCCGCTCCCGGCCAGATCTGGATTAAGCGCACCGTTCTGGAAATGGGCGGCAAGGACGCCATCGTGGTGGACGACGAAGCCGATATCGACGCCGCAGTGGAAGGCACCGCACAGGCCGCGTTTGGCTACCAGGGACAAAAATGTTCCGCGTGCTCGCGCGCCATCGTCTCCGAAAAAATCTATGACACGTTCGTGCAAAAGCTCGTCGATCGCACAAAAAAAATCACCGTCGGCCCCAGCGACGATCCCAACAATTACATGGGCCCGGTCATCAGCCAGTCCGCGATGAAAACCATTCTCGATTACATCGAAGTCGGCAAGAAAGAAGGGAAGCTGCTCACCGGCGGCAAACGCGCCGCGGGCGACGGCTATTTCATCGAGCCCACGATTATCGCCGACGTGGATCCCAAAGCGCGCCTCGCGCAAGAAGAAGTTTTCGGCCCCGTCCTTGCCGTGATCAAGGCAAAAAATTACGACCACGCCTTGGAAATCGCCAACAACACCGAGTTCGGCCTCACCGGCGCCGTCTATTCCAAAAATCCCGAAAAAATTCGCAAGGCCGAAGAAGCCTTCCACGTCGGCAATCTCTATCTGAATCGCAAGTGCACCGGCGCGATGGTCGGCGCGCATCCCTTCGGCGGCTTCAACATGTCCGGCACGGATTCCAAGACCGGCGGAAAAGACTATTTGCTCCTTTTCCTGCAAGCCAAGTCCGTAGCCGAAAAAGTTTCAAATTAACTGTTTGAAGGAAAGGTTTTAAATTAATTGATTGTAGGAAAGGATTCGACCTAAGAGTTTGCTGTCGGCTTTGCATCGGCGCCGCGGGAGGCCCACTTCATCACGCGAAACACGGGATAGCTCAGCACGAGCATTCCCAGCGCCAACGGCGCGTTTTCGCGATCGGTCGCGATCGAGCCGATAAGAAACAAAACGGATCCGATCAGCGCAATAGCAGTCGTCCACGGATAGCCCCACGCGCGGTACGGGCGATCCATCTGCGGCTCTTTCTTGCGGAGAACAAAAAGCGAGGTATACGTGAGCGTGTAATTCGCCACAAAGAAAAATGACAGCATTGCGATCACCCGTTCAAACGAGCCCAGCACAAAGATGATGCCCACGATCGTGCTCAGCAGCAGGGAAAAGGCCGGCGTGCCGCCGACATTCACTTTCGCCGCGCGCCGGAAAAATAATCCATCGCAGCTCATCGCGTGGAGCGTCCGCGAACAGAAAAGCTGATTGGCATTGAGGCAGCTCAGCATGGAAATCACCATGATCGAACGGATGATCGGATCTCCAAGATTTCCGAAGATGCGGTCCGCCACCGTGCCCAGCACAAACGTATTTCCGGCAATTTCTTTCATCGGCAAAATGTACAGCGCCACGATGTTCAGCAGCAGATAAATTCCCATGATGGAATACACGCTGCCAAAAATCGCCCGCGGAATGTCGCGCCCCGGATTGCGCACTTCTTCCCCGAAATAAATCACGCCGTCCCATCCATCAACGGTGTAAACGACGCCCTGCAATCCCAGAAATACCGCAACGATAAACGGCCACCCCGTAGCAATCGGCATCGCCGTGGCGTTGGCGATGGCTGCGGATTTGTGCGCCGGCCCACCGAGCACGAAGCAAGCAACGATCAAAATTAAAAACGCGGCGGTCTTGAGCGCCGCGGTAGAAAGTTGCGCGCCGCTGCCCCAGCGAATTCCGCGCCACTGCAAGATTCCAAATCCGGCGATGATGGCGACAGAAATTATTTCTATTTTTTCTGGACCCGCGAGAATGGGAAACAGGTGACCGCTGTATTCACTGATCACAATCGCAACCGCTGCCGCGGTTCCGCAAGTGGATAGCCAATCGCTCCAGCCGACGACGAAGCCGGCGTAATCGCCGAGAGCGCGACGCGAAAAATTATACTGGCCGCCGCTGCGGGGAATCGCGGCGCCGAGTTCCGCGATCGACGAAGCGCCGAATAGTGCGTAGAGGCCGCCGACCACCCACACGGCGAGAAAGAGCCAGGGATTCGGCAAGTTTTTTGCGATGTCCCCGGGAGTTCGAACGATTCCCGCGGCGATCGCATTCCCGATGGCCGCGGCCATGCCGAACCACATGCCGAGAACTTTTAGGAGCCGGCCGGTGGTGTGCGGGAGATTCGAATGGACCAGAGGTTTCGTGGTCAATGGCGCCTGCTAGGCAGAAAGATGAGCGAGCAGAGCAAGGCGGCCATCATAACCGCGGAAGTGGGAATTGCAAGAGGGAACTCACTGGGGAAAAGTTTCGAATGCTGGAGAGATGGGAAAGTAGAATTCAGCGGGGATGGCCGACGAAATTCCATTTGCCCCATTCGAATGATTCGTGGACGGGCGAGAAATAGGTCCCCGCTAACTTTCGAATCAATTCGGGCTGTGCGAGCCATTGCTCGTAGGTGCGGCGTTCGAATTGGATCATGGTGGCGAGCGCGTCCATCTTGTTCGAAAGGCGGCGGGCCAACGGATTTTCTGATACGGCGTGCACGAATTTCAGAAAGGGAGTCAGCCACGGTTCCACAAACACGACGCGACCCTCTTTCCGCAGCACGCGTTGCATTTCCGAAAATGTTTTTTCCAGATCTTCCGGCACCGCCGGCAGATGGTGCAAACCGCCCTGGACGATCAGCACGTCCTTGCTGCGATCCGCGAAGGGAAGTTGCCGGCAATCGGCGACGAAACATTTTGCAGAGCCCCGATACTGCGCGATCAGCCGGGGGGACAAATCCACGCCTTCGACGTGAGTAAAACCGAGCTGCTCCAGCGCGTTCAATCCATTGCCGCGCCCGCAAAACAGCTCCACGATTTCAGCGTTGCGGGGCCACTGCGCCGCGCCTAATTTCTGAAGGCGTGAAACAAATTTCTGAACCTCCTGCTCCGGCGTCTCAAATCGCAAGTACGCGGCTTCCCATGGGTCGGGCGAGGGTGCGCTTAGAGCATCCCGATTCAAATTGTCGGACTCAGGTTCCATTTGTGGCGAGTGCAAATTCACGAGGCGGCGAAATCACGCCCACGCAGTTTCCCACAGTTGGCAAGTCTTTTCGAGGCGGTTCGGGGAAGGTGGGTCACTTTCCAGTTCTGGAGAGCGAGAGAACAGTCCATCCAAAATGCGAGCAAAGGGGCCAGGCGCACTCCACTCTGCTTATTTACTGCTTAGGTGCACACCGTGAGAAGAGAACAAGAGGTACTTACGATTTTGAGATACTTGCGAATGAGCCTAATGCGACGGCTGATTGTCGCCTTGGGCTGAACGGATTCTCCTCAATACCGGCAAGAATTGACCTACGCAATCCTTCCTGTCCGCCGAGAACTCCGTTTAGGAGGCCATATGCCTGCTACGGAAGGCCATGAGGGAATCATCCTTGTAGCCGACGACAACGAAGCCAACCGCGAACTGCTCTCCGCTCTGCTGAGCGCAGAGGGTTACCAGGTTGTCTGTGCAGCGAACGGCAAGGAAGCGCTGGCCCGTGTGCATGGCGGTTCGATTGATCTCGCGTTGATGGATGTGGTGATGCCGCGCCCAACTGGGTTCGAAGTTTGCCAGGCGATGAAGTCCAAGCCGGAAACGCGCTTGATCCCCGTGATATTGATTACCAGTTTGAACAGCGACGCCGACCGTATCCACGGGATCCTATGCGGCGCAGATGACTTCCTCAACAAACCCGTAAATAAGCACGAACTGCTGGCTCGCGTGCATTCCTTGTTGCGCTTGAAACAATTCACCGATGAGCTGGACAATGCCGAGACCGTGTTGTTTAGCCTTGCGCTGACCATCGAGGCGAAGGATCCGTATACCGAAGGGCACTGCGACCGCCTTTCGAAATATTCCGTCGCGCTGGGGGAAAAACTGGGCCTGCCGCAGGACCTGCGCGTCGCTCTGCGCCGAGGCGGTCTTATACACGATATCGGCAAGCTGGCCGTGCCGGAGCACATACTGCTCAAACCCGGACCACTGACTCCGGAAGAGCGAAAAATCATGGAGCGGCACACCGTGATAGGCGAGGGAATTTGCGCCCCACTCCGATCCTTCCGCAATGTGCTGCCGATCATTCGGCACCACCATGAAAAACAGGACGGCTCCGGATACCCGGACGGCCTGAAGGGCGACCAAATTCCACTCACCGCGCGCATCCTTCAAATCACGGACATTTATGACGCGCTTACCACGGACCGTCCCTACCGTAAGGCGCTTCCCAAGGAAAAGGCCTTTGCCATCTTGCGGGAAGAAGTGAAGCGCGGCTGGTGGGATGCGTCTATCTTGGATGAATTCGAGGCCGTCGTTCATGGCTATGAGCCGGTGCAACCGGCAGGGTCCGGTAGCTAATGCCTGCTCCCGCGAATCCGCGGTACAGCGGTGGAAAGGCAGGCATAACCGTGTGGAACGGAACCACTCGAAGGTTTGCCCCAAGCGCAGCAGGCGTGCCCGTGACGATTACGCTCCTCAAAGAGCCAAGTTTCATTGCTAGGTTGCGGCCGAGTCTTCAACATAATTGGTGAGTGATCTCTATTGGAAAGTCGCCATGAAAAACTCCTCCCCATCCTGTCCAACGCCTGACTTCCAGGCCCTATTCCAATCGGCGCCCGGTTTGTATCTTGTCCTTACACCCGATTTGAACATTGTCGCAGTCAGTGACGCTTATCTGCGCGCAACTATGACCAAACGAGAGGAAATCCTGGGCCGCGGAATCTTCGATGTCTTCCCCAATAATCCGGATGATCCCTCAGCGACAGGAGTCCGCAACCTGCGAACCTCGCTGCAGCGTGTGATTCAAGATAAGACCCCGGACACAATGGCAGTTCAGAAGTATGACATCCGGAAGCCGGAATCGGAGGGAGGCGGATTCGAAGAAAGGTTCTGGAGTCCCGTCAACTCGCCCGTCTTTGGTTCGGATAAAGGTGTCGTCTACATTATCCATCGTGTCGAGGACGTGACGGAGTTCGTTCGGCTCGAGCAGCAAACACTGGAGCAGGAAAAACTGGCGGAAAGGCTGCGCACACACGCGGGGCAAATGGAAGCCGAAGTTTATCAGCGGGCGGCGGATGTACAAGAGGCAAACCGGTGCCTGGAGGCCGCGAACCAGGCACTGCTCCGCGAGTTGTCCGAACGCAAACGGGCGCAAGAAGCTCTGGCAAAAAGTGAAAAATGGTTTTCGACCACTCTTGCAAGCGTCGGCGATGCGGTAATCGCCACAGACATGAACGGCGCCGTGACCTTCATGAACTCCGTCGCCCAGGTGCTCACGGGGTGGAGCCTAGAGGAAGCTCGCGGGAAGTCCATGGATCTGGTGTTCGACATCGTGAACGCGGAAACGCGCCGCCCCGTTGAGAATCCCGTGAAGAAAGTGTTCCGCGAGGGGAAGATAGTAGGCCTTGCCGATCACACGCTGTTGCTCTCCAAGGGCGGCAAAGAATTTGACATTGAAGACAGTGCCGCGCCCATTCTCACGGCTACCGGGGAAGGGCACGGCGTTGTACTCGTTTTCCGGGACATCACGGATAAGAAGCGGACAGAAGAAGAGACGAAACGGCAAAAAGAACTCCTGCAATTGATTCTGGCAAGTATCGCCGATGGCGTGGTTGTGGCCGATTCGAATGGCAAGTTTCTTCTGTTCAATGCGGCCGCGGAGCAGGTCCTGGGTATCGGGGCCACGGAAGCGACTCCCGACCAGTGGTCCGACCAATATGGCGCCTATTTGCCTGATACCATGACTCAATATCCCGCCGACCAGCTGCCTCTGGTGCGGGCGATGCGGGGCGAAAATGTTGACGCTGTAGAGCTCTTCATCCGCAACCCACAAGTGCCCGACGGCCGTTTGCTGAGTATTAACGGCAGACCTCTAAAGCGTGCGGATGGCACACTTCAGGGCGGCGTTGTCGTTTTTCACGACATGACAGAGCGCAGGCGGGCGGAGGAAGCGCTTCGCCAATCCGAGCAACGATACCATCTGCTTTTCGACAGTAATCCGCAGCCCGTGTGGGTTTATGACGTGAAGAGTTTAGCCATCCTGGACGTGAATCATTCTGCCGTCCGGAACTACGGCTACTCACGCGAAGAATTTCTGTCCTTGACGATTAAGGACATTCGCCCGCCGGAAGACGTCCCCGCACTGCTGGAGAGCGCCGCGAAGGCATCGCCGGAAACTGAAACCTCCGGCGCCTGGCGGCATCGCAAGAAAGACGGGACGCTGATCGATGTTGAGATTACGTCGCATCCCCTCGTTTATCAGGGTAGAGACGCCCGTCTGGTTGTTGCCACGGACATCACCATGCGCAAGCGAGCAGAAGAGGCGCTGCAAACCAGCGAAGAAAAGTTTCGCAGCGTGGTGCAGACAGCACACGATGCCATTGTTAGTGCCGACAGCCACGGAAACATTACAGATTTCAACCGCGGGGCCGAGGTAATCTTCGGATATTCCGCACAAGAAGCGATCGGCAAACCCCTCGCTGTTCTTATGCCAGATCGGTTCAAGGAACTTCATCAGCGGGGCTTCAAGCGCTATTTGGAGACCGGTGAAGCACACGTGATCGGAAAGACGGTTGAGCTGGTTGCGAAGAGAAAGGACGGAACGGAATTTCCTGTAGAACTTTCCTTGTCCAGCTGGAAGGCACGCGCTGGGCTCTTTTTCACCGCCGTCATGAGCGACATCACCGACCGAAAAAGGGCCGAGGAGGTCCTACGGCAAAGCGAAGAGCGTTTCCGTCTGCTGGTCTCGGAGGTAACGGATTACGCGATTCTGATGTTGGATCCAGAAGGACGCATTGCCAGTTGGAATGCGGGGGCTGAACGCATAAAGGGCTACAAGGCTCGGGAAATCATCGGCCAACACTTCTCCCGCTTCTACCCAACCGAGGATGTGGAACGAGGCAAGCCTGCCCATGAACTGAAAGTTGCCGGCGAGCAAGGGCGATTCGAAGATGAAGGCTGGCGGGTGCGCAAGGACGGCTCGCGGTTCTGGGCTAACGTGGTGATAACCGCCATGCGCGATGGGACGGGACGGCTGCGCGGATTCGCAAAGGTCACGCGCGACATCACCGAGCACAAGCGCACGCAAGAACTTCTTGTGCAAGCAAAGGAAGAAGCGGTGCGCGCCAGCAAGTTCAAGGATCAGTTTCTCTCGACCATGAGCCACGAGCTGCGCACGCCGTTGAACGCTGTTTTGGGCTTTTCGGACCTGCTCGCCGATGAGCGTTACGGCCCGCTGAATGATCGCCAGCAACGCTATGTCGCGCACATCCATACCGGCGGGAAACACCTTCTCAAGCTGATCAGCGATATTCTTGACCTTTCCAAAATCGAAGCGGGACGAATGGAGCTCACGCGCGAAGATGTGACCGTGACGTCGGCCTTTGCCGAAGTGGTCAGCGCCCTTTACCCGCTGGCGGAAAAGAAATCACAAGCATTACTCCAGCAGGTTGAGCCCCATCTGCATGTTCGTGCCGACCCTCTGCGATTCAAGCAAATGCTCATGAACCTTGCGGCCAATGCGATCAAGTTCACGCCGGAGGGTGGCCGTATCGAGCTGGCCGCCCGTCAGGTGGATGACCAAGTCCGGGTGGAAGTCCGCGACAATGGCCCGGGAATTCCAGCGGAACAACAACAGCGTATCTTCGAAGCATTCTTCCGCCTGAGAGAAACAGGCACCGCCACCGAGGGCACAGGCCTGGGACTAACCATCACTGCACGCCTGGTCGAGCTGCATGGCAGCAAACTGGGGATCGAAAGCCAGCCCGGCGAAGGCACCTGTTTTTATTTTTCTTTGCCTCTCATAGCTATGGCTGCGGATCAGCCCGTTCAAACGTCTAAATCCGTTCCGCGGGCACGCAAAGCCCCGAGGATTCTTGTCATTGAAGACAATGCGGTGACGGGGCAGCTCATCCAATCGCAACTTACTTCTTCAGGCTATGAGACTCTGAAATGTGGCCGGCCGGAACGCGCCCTAGAAATGGCGGCGGCGCACCAGCCGGATGCCATCACTCTGGATCTCCTCATGCAGCCGATCCATGGGCTAGAGGTTCTGCTGCAGTTGAAAAATGACCCGCGCACTTCAAAGATCCCAGTCATTGTTGTGACCATCGTGGATCAGCCCGGCGTTGGAACTGCTCTCGGCGCCGACGAGTATTTGATTAAACCCGTGGACAAAGCAACGTTGCTGGCTGCCGTGGAGCGCTGCCTTCGGTCTCGCGGGGGCGCAGCGCCACTAAGGAGCATTTTGGTGGTGGAAGACGATATATCCACCCTTGAGATCATCGTCGAATTGCTTAAGGGGTACGGTTATGCGGTGACAACTGCGACAGATGGCGCCCAGGCCCGCGCCAACGTGGCGCAGTCCCTGCCCGAGTTGGTCATTCTTGATTTAGTCCTCCCCAAGATGAGCGGTTTTGAATTGCTTGCTGAGTGGCGTTCGAATCCTCGCACGGCCGATCTTTCCGTCTTTGTACTGACCAGCAAGGATCTAACCAAGGAGGAGGAAAAGTACCTCCGCGCGCATGCCGAATCGCTTTTCCGAAAACAGGATTCATGGCGGGAACCATTGATCAAGCAGTTGGAGCGCGTGGTGACTCCCCATGCTTTGGAGAGCGCTTGAAACATTGCATTCTCGTCGTCGAAGACAATCAGCTCAACCGCGAGCTGCTCCGCGACTGGCTCGAAGTGGAAGGCTACGAAGTTTGGTGTGCCGCGGATTTGAAGGAAAGTTACGAGGTTTTCTCCAAGCGGCGTCCCGATGCCATCTTACTGGATATCAATCTCGGTAAAGACGATGGCCTCGACCTCCTCGCCTGGATGCTCCAGAAAACGGAAACGCGTGAAATCCCCGTGATTGCCGTGACGGCACACGCTCTAGTGGCGGAGCAGGAGCGGATCCTGAAGGCCGGCTGCAGAGCGTGCCTTTCAAAACCAGTCGACTTTCAGCAGCTTCGAGAAGAACTAAACAGCAGGTTGCAAGAGCCGAAAGCGTCGCAGCTGAATACTTAGGTTTGTTACGATGGCGTAGCCTCACTGGAATCGCGTTCGCCACAGGAGCGATGCCTTGCCTGCAAGGGTTCTTGTCGTCGATGACGATCCGCTCGCCGGCGAACTTATCTGTGAAATCCTCCGCTCGGCCGGCATGGACGCCAGCTTTATAACCGACAGTACCGAAGCCGCCGAGCTTCTGAAGCGGGAGAAATATCATGCCGTGTTCCTGGACATGCGCATGCCCCCACCAGATGGAGTGGAAGTAGCACGTCAAATCCGCGCTTCCCGCGTTAACGCCTCCACGGTTATTGTGATGATTACCGGAGAGGAGGAACGGACGTTGATGAAACGTGCCTTCGAAGCCGGGGTTGAGTTTTTCCTCTTCAAGCCCGTCGCGCGAAATAAGCTCCTAAAATTGATCCGTGTGGCTGAAGGCCCGATCGAGCGCGAGAGGCGGCGCTTCACGCGCGTTCCGATGCGTTGCAGAGTCTCTCTGGAATCAGGCAATGACCGTCTTGAGGGGACGACGCAGGACCTCAGCCTTAGCGGCGCGCTGGTTCAGTCGGGCCGCGCGTATCCGCTAGGAACCCGCGTCACGGTCAGTCTAGAGCTTGAGGCTGGAACGCCGGCGCTGCGCTCAGGCGCGCTAGTGGTCCGAACGGTCGGGATGGATCGCATGGGGATTCACTTCGAAAACCTTGGGCCGGCGGAAAGCATTCGCCTGCAAGAATACCTCCTGCCGCTGATTCTCGCAGCTCCTTGATCCAAGGCATTCCTAGGCCCAGTCGAGTCAAATGACTCCAACTGCATGTTCCTGAATGCTTGGGGAAATACTCCCAAGAAGCGTGTCCTGGCATTTCTGTGTCGCAATGACTGGTACCGCAGCAGAAAGTGTCCGCCGGAGATGACAATGTCAGGAGAATCGTGCGTAGCAGAGGGTCGGTATGCCAAGCCGGCCTGCGTTATCTGCTTTGTTTCCGGCCCTGTCGGCACGCAACAGCATGGACAGAAAAGTGCCACGGAGAGTGCCAGGCAATTTGGCGAATACGAATGAACGGAGGGGGCCGCAGCCATGCGAAAAGTGATGTTAGCCGCGTTTTTGGCGTTTGCGTCTCTCTCCCGGCTTCTTACGTCCACGCGCATCGCCATTACAAACAAGAGTGTCGCCAGTTCGTTTGACACCTGCCCCTTCGCAGAGCAACTCTCCATGAGACTTTTCCTCATTGCGCCGCCCTCCAGGGCGGTCCAGAATGAGGGTCATTCCACGGTAATCCTTCCTATTCAAGAGAGGACTATATGCGCTCCCCAAAAATCATAGCCGCAATCACTCTGGTCGCTGCTTCTCTCCCCATAGCAAATGCACAGACCACCGCACCGGCCTTGTCCGGGGATCAGGTCGTGGAGCGGGTTTCGCCTTCCGCCGTATCCATTCTCGTCGGCAAAGGTGACGGCCAAGTTGCAGGCGTCGCTTCCGGAGTGATTATTCGAAGCGATGGCATGATTCTAACTGCGAACCATGTTGTGAAAGGGATGCGGGAGGTACAGGTGCGGCTAAAGAGCGGCGAAATCTACGACAAAGTTGAGTTGATGGCGTCTGATGAGCGCCGCGACGTTGCGGCACTGCGCATCTCCGCCGCGGGGCTCCCGGTCCTGCCCTTCGGCAACTCCGCTAGTGCAGCATCTGGCGCAGTGGTGTTTGTCGTATCGAATGCCGTCGGCTTACCCTGGACTGCATCTTCAGGCATCCTAAGCGCCACGCGAATGGCCGACGATGTACCCGGAGCAGGCAGTGGTTACCGGATTCTGCAGTTCACCGCTCCGTTGTCGCCGGGATCCAGCGGCGGAGTGTTGGTTGATGCGGAGGCTCGTATACTAGGAATTGTCATGGGATCACTCAGCGTCGGCCAGAACATCAACTTCGCCGTACCGATCGAAAGTGTTGCTGGCCTCGCCAATGCATCTGGTGGGACGCGTTTTGACTCTGGCGGACGATTACAATCATTCGCCGGGAAAGCCAAAGCCTTCCCGGCTGCTCCTGCCAACGCTCCTGGGATAGCGCAAGCAGTTCCCCCGAATCCGACTCTACCCCGCCCGGACCAGCGGCAAATGCACACCATTTCGGTGCATTCCAAAACAATTTATTTGCGCCGCGAGCTGCTGCAGGACGACATTCATAAAACGGCGATGTTCCCGCACTTGGGATTGCGCTTCGCCGATTACGGGCAAACTGCCGATATTGCGGTCACGGTTGACCGGCCGGTCATGACGTTTGACTGGACCTACGCGCTGGTTTATCAGCCGAAGTCCTTGACACTCGCTTCGGGCACGGTTGAAGCAACCGATGAATTCGACGCTGGTCCGAAGCTGGCTGCAGTAATTGTGGAGCAACTCGCCAGTGTCGTGCAGTTCCCGCGCGAAGAGCTGGACAGACCGACTGGAACATCGGAGGCGAACGGGGCGGCAATTCGTGAATCAGGAAGCGATCCGGCAGGAATTCTTCGCTCTGCTCGATCGATATTTGTGGAATCCCACACGATCTGGATGAAGGGCAATTTGTTGCAGGACGCGCTTTACACGCGTCCCGAGATGCGGGAGTGGGGCATCCGCATCGTCGACGACCGCAACGGGGCCGATATCTATATCGATGTCACGCGGCCCTTCCTGACATACGACTGGATTTCAAAATGATTAACCCGAAAACAGGCATGGTCCTTGGCACGGGGAAGGTCACCGCAATTGACGGTCCCGCCGCGGCGCAGCGACTTGCGATCGATATTGTCAACCAGATCCGCAGTGTTCGTCCCGTTCCGGCAACACCATGATCCCGTGGGCGAACGGACTGTCGGCGGAAATCGTGAAGCGCATCCGGACCGCTCGGCCGCTGCTCTTAGCCGACAAGCAAACCCCCAACTCACTCAAATCATTTCGTCCGAACACAGCTTCAGTTGGCAACCGAAATCTTGCCGCGAATCCACATACCCCTTTGCCATATGCGTGGCGCTAAGCTCTCCTAGCCGTGTTATGCGCATATTGGAAACTGCCCCATTTCCAGCGGAAGGCTTTTGCGCTTTCACTTCCTTTGTCAGTAAGCCGCAGCTCGCGGGATGAAAAGTCGAAGCGAGCGGGTTATCATGGGTTCCCGTATGAAGACAACGCTGGCTTCCGAGGGCGCGTTGCCCGACTCCGTGGGTGCGACGCATCCGGTGGACGTATCCGTCGTAATCCCTTGCTTGAATGAAGCGAACTCGCTCGCCCATTGTGTGGACAAAGCAATGGGCGCGTTCCGAAAGGCCGGTCTTACAGGCGAAGTGATTGTCGCGGACAACGGCTCGACGGACGAGTCCATTCAGATTGCGGAAGAACACGGAGCGCGCGTTCTTCGCGTGACCGAGCGCGGCTACGGTGCGGCCTTGCGTGCAGGAATCATTGCCGCGCGGGGCCCCTTCATCATCATGGGAGATGCGGACGACAGCTACGATTTTACGGACGTGCCGCGCTTCGTCGAAAAACTTCGCGAAGGCTTTGATGTGGTGATGGGCAATCGATTTCGCGGCGGGATCAAGCCGGGCGCAATGCCTCCGTTGCACAAGTATTTCGGTAATCCGGGGCTCACGGCGCTCTTGAACACTTTATTTCATGTGGGAATCGGGGACAGTTACTGCGGGATGCGCGGCTTCACGCGGGCGCTCTACGACCGGCTGGATGTCCGCAGCTCCGGGATGGAATTTGCGCTGGAGATGATCATCAAGTCCGCGCAAATCGGCGCGCGCATCACGGAAATTCCAATTATTTTGTGGCCGGACAAGCGCGGCCGTGCTCCGCACTTGCGGAGTTTTCGAGACGGTTGGCGAAGTCTGCGGTTCATGCTGCTGTACGCGCCGAACTGGCTTTTTTTTCTGCCGGGCGCTTTGCTCGTTGCGGTAGGTCTTGCGATCGTGTTCTGGCTGCTGCCGGGGCGGCGGGCCATTACGCCACGGGTTACGCTCGACATTCACACCATGATTTTCGGCGTCATCTTCACGCTGATGGGCGCGCAGATTCTTTCGATCGGAGCGTTCGCAAAAGTTTTCAGCTATGCGGAGCGTTTCGATCGCGGGACGGTATCTTTGAAGCGCGTTTTGCGGCGCGTCACGCTCGAGTCCGGTTTGTTGCTCGGTGGCCTTCTGTTTCTTGCAGGTTTTGCTGGTTGCGCCTGGATCACCTGGCGCTGGGCGGCCAGCGGATTCGGTCCGCTCTTCGAAGTTCGCCAGATTCTTTTCTGGTCTATGTGGCTGTTTCTCGGCGTGCAGGTGATTTTTGCTTCTTTTTTTCTAAGCATGCTGGGAATCAGCCGCGGCACCTACATTGGCGACTACGACTTGAAATAAATGGCCGCCACACCGCAGCCCCCCTGGCCGCTTTCCTGGATCAGCCGCTGGCACCATATTTTTGTTTTCGAACGCCGCACGCGCGTCCTGGCTGAGATGCTTGCGGCGCAGATTCCGCAGCGTGCTTCCGTTCTGGATATCGGATGTGGCGACGGCACGATCGGCAGCCTTATCGCGCAACTCCGTCCAGACATTGCTATTCAGGGTGTTGAATTTCTCGTGCGGCCGGGCTGCAAGATTGCATGTCGCGCGTTCGACGGTTCTTCCTTGCCTTTTCCGGACGCCTCGTTCGAGGTTTGCCTGTTCGTGGATGTGTTGCATCACACGCAGGATCCGGCTGTCCTGCTTCGCGAGGCCGCGCGCGTCAGCCGTTCCTTCGTGCTGCTGAAGGATCATCTGGACGAGAATTTTCTCGATGATGCGACCCTGCGTTTCATGGATTGGGTGGGCAACCGTCCGCATGGCGTGGTGCTGACGTACAACTATCAGAGCCGCAAAGAATGGGCGGAGCACTTTTCGAAATGTGGGCTGGAGGAGGTGAGTTGGACCACGCAAGTGCCGCTGTACCCGCCACCGTTCAGTCTGCTCGTTGGGCGAGGACTGCATTATGTGTCGTTGCTAAGAAAAAGAGAGTAGCAGCGCCGGCTAATGTTTTTGCGGCATCGCTGCGAGAGGGCAGGGAATCAACTCGGTATTGTCTTCTTCCGGTTCGATGAGCCAAATCTGACGGTCCTTGAAATAGTCGAAGAGTCTTTGGTTTTGCTGCGGATTGGTTTCTCGCGCCCAGAGTAATTTTGCGCTGTCGATCTCCGCACCGTTGAAAACCCAATCGTCGTGCACGTTGTAGCCCTCGGGGTAGCGCACGATGACCAGATGTTTTCCCGGAGTGTGCAAAAGTTTTTCGACGATCGCGGCGCGGCTTGGATCGCCTGTACAGGTCCAACTCAGCGGATCGCAAACCCCATGCGCGACGCCAAGCGCCATATCGACGGCGAGCAACACGACCGCCGCGCGAGAAAGCGCCGCGCCGACCGGGCGTCCACGCACGTTGATGGTTCTCAGGTGCCGGATGGCTTGCACGAGCAGCAGAGCGATCACGCAGGTCAGCGGAGCTGCATAGTGAGGCATCGACCAAATCACAAGAAAAAATCCAACCGTGACCATGAGAAAGATCGCCACCGGCAGCCGCAACTTGCGATCAAAAAACGCAAAGGGCAATCCGGGCAGAAGCAGCAGCGCGCCCCACCAGAAATAGGTGCTGCCGCTGCGCGTTAATTTTTCGGCGGTGACTTTCCAAGCGTCGCGCCAGGAATTGTTATAATTCTGGAGTTCCCACCCACTATAAAACTCTTCAAACTGCTCGTTGTTGTAATACAGCGGCTCGCGGGGATGATCCCAAAGAAAAAGTCCCGCGGATTCATAGGTTCTGGCATTCAAGACGTAGGGAAAAACTGCGGCGTGTCCCGTCAATCGCCAGTTGTAATAGCCCATGAAGGCTAGGCTCAATGCCATGACAGCTGCCAGAGGTACAAGGACGTTTCGAATGCGCGTTCGCATGGGCATCCGTGATTTTGATCTTCCGGCAAGCCACCAGAAGAACGAGCAGGCGATGGGGATGCAAAAGAGGAAGCCCTCGAAAGGCCTGCTGTTGGCCAGAAGGGCGATCCCGAGTCCCATGAGCAGCGCGTCTTTCGCTTCCACGCTTCGCGCAATTCTCGGCAACGCTCCCAGCACAAGCGCGCCTCCCGATGCCGCGACGGCCCCGCCCCAATAGCTGTTCATCCAGTAGCTCGCGATGCCGAACTTCAGCGCGACGAGAATCCCGCCAAAAAACGCCCATCGCGCGGGCAGCCACGCTTGCAACATCCAGAGAACGGCAGCAGCCATCGCCGCGTTGCTGAGGAGCACACCGATCCACGGATGGCCGAGCAAGTAACCGATGGCCAGCACAAGTCCTTGCGCCGGCGGATACTTCGAGGAATACGTGGGAATCCAATTGACGTGGAACGTTTCAAAGCTGATCCACATGGGATGAGTCGGATTGGCCAGCCGTCCGTGCGCGAACGTGTCTCCCATCAGCAAGTAACTGAATTCGTCGTGAATGCCGCCAATCGGAATAGCAAGCCGCGGCAGGAGCGCCAGCCGGACGGTGATTACGAAAAGAAACAAGAGCCAGATCGCGAGCGTTTTTCGTTCCGCTAGTTTTGTAAAACCACCTTCAAAGCGATGGAAGAAGTCCTCGGCGGAGCGAGGCGCGAAGAGGCTGAGCGAGATAAATCCGAGTGCGACGATCAGAACGACGAGAATTTCAGTAGGGAATTGCAGCATCGTGCTGCCGCTCGCAGAATTCATTTCAAGGAATATTTTTGGATTCCGGACCTGGATCGCGCCTCAGGCCGCCTACAGGATAACCGATTTCGGCGTGGAGGCCGCGCTTTTCCTGATTGCTTATCTTTCGATTTCGATCTCGGTAGCCTGGTTTGACGTGCTCGCCGGCGGCTTGTTGCGGCGTTCCTCAGCGTAATCCGCCATTTCCAGGCGCAAGTTACCGGCGTTGGATGAATAGGAGATGCCGGTTTCGAAATCGACGATTCCTTCGCGGATGAGCTTGTCAATTTCTCCATCGAAATGCTGCATGCCTTCTGTGCTGCCGTCGCGCATGGCGTCGAGGAGCGACTTGCCTTCGCTCTCGCCTTTTTCGACGTATTCGCGGGTGCGCATCGTGGATTTCAGAATCTCCACGGCGGCGATGCGCCCCTTGCCATCCTTCTTGGGAAGGAGGCGTTGCGAAACAATGAAGCGAAAGGCTTTCGAAAGGCGGGAGCGGATGGCATGCTGATCCGTCATCGGGAAAACGCCGACGATGCGCTCGACGGTTTTTGCCGCGTCGATGGTGTGCAGCGTGGACATGACGAGGTGGCCCGTTTCAGAGGCTTCGAGAGCGATTTCAATCGTCTCGCGGTCGCGCATTTCGCCTACGAGAATGACCTTCGGCGCCTGGCGCAACGCCGCGCGCAAGGCCAGCGCAAAAGTCGGCGTATCGGAATGCAGTTCGCGCTGATGGATGGTCGCTTTCTTGTGACGATGCAGAAACTCGATGGGATCTTCGATGGTGAGTATGTGGTAGGCATTCTCTTCGTTCATTCTGTCGAGAATGGCCGCGAGCGTGGAGGACTTTCCCGAGCCGGTCGGGCCGGTGACAAGTACCACGCCATTCCGCAGATCAACGATCTCTTTCAGCGTCACGGGCAGATGGAGCTCGTCAAATCCTGGAATCTTGTCTGGAACGACCCGCATGACGATGGCGCAGCTGCCGCGCTGCTTGAAAATATTGACGCGAAACCGGGCAACTCCTGTGATTCCGTAAGAAAGATCGGCGGAGCCTTCCTTCTCAAGCTTCTGGACAGCCGTTTCATTCTTACCCATGATTTCGTTAGCGATGTAGTTGGTGTCCTGCGAGGTCAGGCACTCGAGACCTTTGAACATCAACTGGACCAACTGGCCGGATACTTCGACTTGCGGCGCTCGGCCGGGCGAAAAAATCAAATCACTCACTTGCGTGTTGGTCTTCAGCATGGCGGCAACCAACTGCGCTGTGCGGATGGTTCTTTGTGCGGGGGCTGCTGATGTCGCTGGTGCTTCCGTGACCGCCAGTTCTGGCGGCATTTCTTGTGTCGGCGTGGCCATGGAATTCGTTGGATCCTTGCGAGGCCCATGAAACGGAGGGCGGGTCGCACGCAGCGTGCTCAAAACGATTGTAGGCGAACTGGCTCGTTTGGATTTATGAGGTCTTGGCTACGGTTCCCTGCCGGTAACTGGCCGGAAGGACAGGTAGGTGGAAGCAAAGAGCGCGGTTCCAAGCAGGGCGCAGCATCCCAGCGAAGCCGGGACAACTGCTGGGCCCCTACGAGGGATATCCTACTGTTTGGACGCTCCATCAATGAAGCCGGCGATGTTGGATTTCAGTTTGGCGAGATCTTCATCCCGCAAATACATCATGTGTCCCGCGTCGTAATACTGCAGATGAATGTTCTTCTGCAGTTTTTCCGGCAAGCCCAGGTGCTCCATCGTGTATTCGGTGGCGAAGAACGGCGTCGCCAGGTCGTAGATGCCGTTTTCCACTTCGACTTGCAAGTGCGGATTGGCGAGCATCGCCTGGATCAGGTCGCCTTCCACGTTCGGCGAACCGGGAAAACCGAAATTTTCTCCGCCGCCGCGATGCTTCCAATCCCAATTGTTGCCCGCCTCGTCGGAGCCCGTGTGATAGACCTTGTCCTGTCCGAATTTCAGCTCATCGCGCACGTAGTTGTTGAATGCGGCGGTGAATGGGCCGGTGATGGCCACATCCTGCGGATCGTATTCGGCGTATTCACCGAGCAGGTCGTAGCTCCAGCCGGAAAAACGCGCATCGAGGCGGCCGGTGGTCAACCCGCGGGTGCGCTGCAATTCCTTCATGAATTGCGGCAAATTGACGCGCAAGTGGGCTTTGATCAGATACTCCTCGCTCAAGCCGGTGTAGCGCGAAAGTTTTTTCGCCACGGCGGATTTTTCCGCTTCGCCCGATTTCGATCCTTTCATCAAGGCGCCGGCATATTCCGTTTGTGCGAACTGGCGCGCTTCTTCCAGCAAGGGACTCAAATTGTCCGGGCGGTCTTTCAGTACCTTGTGATACCAGGCTGTGGCCGCGTAGCTGGGCAGATAGAAAATGTACGGCTTGTCTTCGCCCGGATTGAAGGAAATGGTTCCCAGGTCCAGCACCGAAGAGATCAGCACGATGCCGTTGAAGTACAGCCCGTCATGCGATTGCAGATAATTCGAAAGTGCGGCGGAACGGAACGTTCCGTAGCTTTCGCCGATCAGGAACTTAGGCGAATTCCAGCGGGTGTTGCGGCTGACATACGTATTGATGAATTGCGCCAGCGATTTGACGTCCTGATCCACGCCCCAAAAATCCTTGTCCTGTGCTTTGCCCACGGCGTGGCTGAATCCCGTTCCCACGGGGTCGAGGAAAACCAGATCCGTTTTGTCCAGCAGGCACTGTGGGTTCTCCGCAAGTCTGTAGGGCGCCGGCGGCGTGGCACCGGCATTGACCGTGACGACCCGGCGCGGCGAGAACGACCCCATGTGCAGCCACACGGAAGAGGAACCTGGGCCGCCGTTATAGACAAAAGAGATGGGCCGCTGGCTCAAGTCCTTCGCGTCGCTGCGCGTGTACGCCGTGTAATAAACGAGCGCGGTCGGTTCGTCCTTTTCGTTTTTCAGCAAAATCGTGGCCGCGGTGGCCTTGTAGGGAATCGTTTGCCCGCCGATCCTGATGGTGTGATCGGTGACGGACGATTCTTCCTTGGCCGGTGCGGCAGCCGCCGCCTCCGCGGGCTTTTCAGCGGGCTTGGCATCTTTTTCCTGCGCGCGCAATCCGGCGATGCTGGCGATCAGGGACAACACTAGCACTGGCAGCGCACGCAGATTTTTCACACGCATCATCGGTTCTCTCCTCGGCGTAAACGGATCGATCGCCGTTTGGCAAAGCTGAGATTCTACCTGTTTGTCGGAAGCCCGGGATTATTTTGTTCGACGGCTGAGGAAAAAAGACTCCTTATGGGGGGATTTGAAATTCAAGATGATCTCGGCACAGTTCTCGACGATCCAGTCCGCGCCCGCCTCTTCGAGTTCCGCGTCGCCGGCGGTGGTGCGCAGCGCCACAACACGCGCTCCCGCCGCCTTTCCGGCGCGAATTCCCGATGGCGCATCCTCGATCACGACGCATTCCGCCGGCGGGACGCCCAGGATTCTCGCTCCCATCAAATAGGGATCGGGATTCGGTTTCCCGCGCTGCACGTCGCGCGCCGTCACAAGATTTGCCGGGACCATGAGCCCGGCGGCGCGTAAGCGGAGTTCCGCCAGGGGCCGCGTCGCTGAAGTTACAATGGCGTACCGGCTTGCCGGCAGAACGCCCAAAAGTTCTGCGGCCCCGGGTAAAGCCGCGACTCCCTCGACGTCTTCGATCTCCAGGCGCTCGACTTCGCGATCCTCCGCTTCATGGTCCGCGCGAGGGAGGAGTTCGCGGATGGTGCTGATGCTGGGCCGCCCGTGCGCGATCTTCACCACGGTCTCTGGATCGAGACCATGCTCCCGCGCCCAGATGGCCCACACCCGCGCCACCGCTGCCGTCGAATCCACCAAAACTCCATCCATATCGAACAGCAGACCACGACACTGCATTGGAGTCATCTCTCCATAATAATCGGAACGGCCGAACGTGTTGCGAAAACTACCCGGTTTTCAGACGAAAGCAGCCAAGCTCGCGTGGTTAGCGAGCTAATCGGAGGCGCCGGGGGGCGAGAAGGTCTCGTGGCGGATTGGGGAGTGAATGAGTTCAGTGGTCATTACGTAACTGCTGGTATGTAGTTCTCGGGATTGCACCTAACAATCCACGCTCCATAAAGTGATATTGGTGCCGGGGCTTCAGGGGTGGGGTGGGCGATCCGAACAACTACCGGCGTTGTTGATGCCTCCGCTTGCCCGGCTGAACGCGTTTGATGGGAGTGCACCTCATGTATGGAAGAAAATCAAGGGTCCGAGGCCGGACAACAAAGTTCGGGTCATTCTCCTCTACTCTCGCCGTACGAAGATTGTCCGCTCGTAAGGGGGTTCTCCGCTTGGAAGAATTCTTGATCTGCACAAACAGGAATTGCCTATTTCTCGTCTCTCTTCGGGAAGGCAACAAACTCTTGCGCCGCTCGGACCTTATTCTCAGCGCATGTCCGGAATGTAATCACAAATGGTCGGGCCGTTGTCCATTCTGTGTGCAACCTCTGAAGGTCGTTTGGCAAAGCAAAGTTCCCTCCTGTTCACATTGCGGTAAAGCGCTGCGACCGGAAGCGCATGGGAACTAGACCGCCCAACGAAGGTTTATCTGCGGGGGAGCGGCGTGGACGGAAAGACCAGGCTCGCGAACTTCAATATGTACGCACTCAGAATGGATTCGCTCGGTGAACTTCTCCTGACGGATTTTCCTGGAACGCGGCAAAGCATGCCTACGGTGCTCATTGTGGATGGCGATGACGCTTTCCGGAGACAGCTTCGCACGCTTTTCGAGCGTGGCGGCTGCTTCGCCCCCTGCGTGGAGGCCGCAAATGGGGCCGAAGCCCTGGATATGGCAAAGCGGCTATTGCCCGAACTGGCCGTCTTGGACTTCTCATTGCCAGACACCAGCGGATTTGAATTGGCTCAGGAGCTGAGAGCAGTCGGGCCTGAACTGCAGATCTTTATGCTGGCGACTGACTATAGTGTGGACATAGAGAGAATTGCTCAGTCCTTTGGAATAACTGCCGTCTTTTCCAAACTGGATGATCTGGCGGCACTCGTGGCGAATGCCCGCGCCGCGTGCGGAATCGAATGAGGCGGCTCCAATCGAAGCGCGTTTGAGGGTGCCACTATCTGGAATCGCGTTGCGAGTCACGGGTCGTCTGTCAGGGTCGACCCAGCGTTCGACCGCCGCTGTCGAGTCCACTAACACTCCATCCCTATCAAGCAGCACGCCCCGGCAGGGAAGTGAAGCCATGATTCATGGCAGGCAAAATGTGGCCGATTGCGAAACGAGGAGCTTCGGATGACATAACTTAGTCAAGTATGAGTTTATGAAGCAGGTGAATATTCACGAGGCCAAAACCCAATTTTCACGGCTGCTGCGCCGCGTGGTCGCCGGCGAGGAAATTATCATCACGAACCGCGGTGTTCCGGTGGCCCGGCTGGTTCCCGTTCCCGTGCCCAAGCCCGTGCGAAAACTTGGACTCTGTAGCGGTACGTTCAAGGTTCCCGATGACTTCGACGCACCGTTACCGGATGAGATTTTGGATTTGTTTGAAGGCCGAAAACCTAAGAAAAGAAAGAAGTCATGAAACACCTGGTGGATATGAGCGAACATATCCACAGTCAGCTCTCACAACCCAAACTAAATCATCGGGCTCTTACCCGGTGGGCATAGTGCTAGCAATTTGGAGGGGACGACTGAGCAGCCCAACCGATGATGGCCGAAACGTAATGCAATAAAGTAACGATCCACTACAACCAGTCACCACTCACAGCCATGCCCGCAACGAAGAACGCTCCCATAAGAATCATTTGCAGCACTGCCACCAGGCTAAATGCAAACCACCGAAATCCTTTCATTCGATAAACCCAGAATCCAGCCAATGCTAGTGAGAGCCAGCCAAGGATTCCAGCGGTGGTGCTTGCTATCGAATTCGGACTAGTGCGTAAGAAGCTCGGGCCGGAAGCAGGGTACAAAACTCCAATAGATATCACGACAGGAAAAAACAGCAGCTGTGTCAGTGCGAGCCAATGTGACCCTCTCCATAGAGGGTTCCGAAATGGACGTTGCTTCAAGAATGCAATCGCAAGGCTCAGGGAAGCAGAGACAAAGATGATGAGGAAGGGCGGAAGGAAAAACAGGGATTCAAGGCTCCAAACGGAAAGAGTCCAGAATTGTCCCGCAAAATGGCTGAGAGTCACGAGATTCAGTGTAGACTCGCACCACTTTGCAATCTACCTTCGCCTTCATCCATGTGCCCACTGCTAAAGTGGGAGAGCCAATATGACGCAGTAGATGGGCGAAGCCGGATGTGATGAGAAATGCAGGGAAGTTGGGGTGGGAGACGGGGCTTGAACCCGCGACATTCGGTGCCACAGACTGAAAATCTGTTTGTGGGCCGAATGTTTTCAACAGGATGGAATCTCGGTGTGTGTCTGAAATCATGGTTGTTGGGCAGGAGTGGACAACAATTGTGCAATGGTTTGTGCAATTGCTTTTCAAGCGCCGGTTTGGTGTGAAAAATAGCATGGTCAAGTGCCTCAGTTTGGGGCGGAATTTTCCGCATTCTTGGAGAAGAGTGAGTCTATTTTCGCCATGGCGCGGACTGCATCTTCTGGCAAATCTTTGATGTAAAACTGCTGAGTTGTCGCAACGTTGAACATCTAAATCCGAACTACTGGCCAACGCGATACCGAAGATGGCACAACAACACGTGGGAATCCTGTGCACACTATAGGAAGATGCTTTCCAGATGGCTGTTCAAGATTCCGCTGCAGGGGTTCACCATTTCACCTTCTTGCGGGCTATTTGGTCGGAGGCCCCAATCTCCATGGCTCTTGATGCCAAGGGAGACCAAGAATTTAATAGGCCCAGTACGGGTAGCCCGCGCCAATTTCACTCCGTTTAAGGCCTGTTCGTGAGAGAAAAGCCGGGTGCGAAGATGTGGCAGAAAAACTGTCCGGTTTGTAAGAAACTATTGCAAAAGAAGCATCCTGCAGAGACGGTCTCATGCCCCTGCGGTAAGTATGTCTGGAAGTGATAGCACAGCCTGAATTCCCTCCCGGATTCCTGTAACAAGAACCACCTGTATAGATGTGAATGGCACGTAGGTCAAGCATAAATGGCAATACTTAACCACATGATAGGCTCATAACCCTGTCTCCGCGTTTCATTTTCAGAACCACAACTTTTTCTTTTTTTTGCTCCGCGATGCCTTTCCTGGGGTCACCGCCTGGACCTCATTTGAAACAGCACTCTCACCGCAAGGAGGCGTGGTAATGGTAATCTTCGCTGGACATGCAGGGAGTACCGCCGTAACGACGTAGTACCAAGTCTGTCCAGCAGCCACGCTTGTGTCTGTGTAGGTCAGAACTCCCTTTTCGGAATAGCCGATTCGGCAGCAATAGCTGTAGCAAAGTCCATTTACACAAGTCTCGCCACCGCCCTGCGTCGCACTCCTATAAACTTCGTAGGTCGGCGTGGACGGACAGGCAATCGTGTTGCCGTTCACGTCTAGGCAGGTCGCGGCGTTCCATGTCAACGCGACGCTGTGCCCTGCTGGCGTACTGGTGACTGTTATCCTGAGCGAGAGGAAAGAAGCTTGCTGTTGTCCAAAGGCAGACAGCGGAAGCCAGAGAAGGGCTGCCAAGGGCAGGAGTCGTTTCATTGGACTTCCTCAATTTAGTTTGTCAATATCCTCTACCGTCTCTCTTACGTCAAGCACCCCGCCCGTGTATCGGATGATGCGTGGTCCCTTAAAAATACCCCTCTCCCGAGTGTTTGGCCGCAACGCCCCGCCGGAGAGAATGTTGGGAAATCGTCTTGTAATCAGTTCCATCCAGCGCGCACGTCAACGACCCAGCTAAAGGAAAGGCTGTCACTTTCGCTTCTTAATGGAAGATTATGAGCACGACCAGCGAACAGATATGAACCCCGCGTTCGAGTGGTATGTCGGCATCGACAATTCGGGCGCTCAGACGCCCACGTCGAGTCTTAAGGGTCTGCGCGTTTACGCAGCCGACCGTTCGACCGCCCCGCAGGAAGTCGAGCCGCCACCCAGTCCACGTAAATACTGGACTCGCAGGGGTATCGCCGAGTGGCTGGTTGAGAGACTCTGCGAAGGGCCGACGACGCTCGTCGGCATCGACCATGGTTTTTCATTCCCGGTGCAATACTTCGAGCAGCACGGATTGCCGCTCGACTGGCCGTCCTTCCTAGACGATTTCCACCGCCACTGGCCGACTGACGATAACATTTACGTTGATTTTGTCCGAGACGGCAGCATCGGAAACGCTGCGGCCCGCTCAGGCAATCCTCGCTGGCGGCGGGTGACCGAACTGCGAGCACGTACAGCCAAATCCGTGTTCCATTTCGACGTGCAGGGGTCGGTAGCGAAGTCCACGCACGCAGGCATTCCGTGGCTGCGTTACATCCGGCAGCACGCTGAGGAACCCGTGCATTTCTGGCCGTTCGATGGTTGGAGCGTGCCGCCCAATCGCTCGGTGGTCGCGGAAGTCTACCCTGCGCTTTGGAGGAGGACTTTCCCAAGCGCAGGGCGAACGTCCGACCAGCAAGACGCCTTTGCTATCGCCAAATGGTTGCAACGTGCGGACGGCGATGGCAGCCTTGAAAAATACCTCAGC
>WNFF01000589.1_pt1 | contig 41695 bp, 39 predicted proteins | sample 5400441 | NCBI WGS metagenome assembly WNFF01 (sample SAMN13153345, study PRJNA577476) | soil metagenome | isolation source: 120 cm saprolite under Douglas fir tree site 2 hole 3 replicate 1 | place: USA:California | collected 2015-04-18
CCCTCCACGAGCAGGTCGTGCCGGCGCGAGACGAGCGCGAATACGTCGGCCGCGTTGTAGAGCGCTGGAAGATCGGCCTCCGGAACGAACCCGAGAAACCGCACGGCATCTCCGAGGTGCAGCTCGGCCACTAAACGCTCCAGATATGATCGGCTCGCTCCCACACCCGCGATCGCGTAGCGCGCCTCGGGGTGAGCCGCGCGCACGGCCGGCATCGCGCGGATTAGGGTGTCAAATCCTTTGTGCCAGTCGAGCCGGGCAACCGTCAGGATCCAGGGACCTCCCTCGAGGCCGTAGGTGCGGCGGATCGGCGCGGTGGGGACACCGGGATGGAATTGCTCGGGATCAGTGCCAAGCGGAACGACGCGCACGCGGTCGGTCAGCCGATCGAGCCCAAGCTCGACAAGGAGTCGCCGCGTGTAGTCCCCCGTCCAACGGCTGATCGCCACGAACACCGACGCTTCGTCGAGCAGCTTGCGGCCGGTCCAGTGCTTAAAGCCGGAGCGTCGCAGCTTCGCGTCGAGGAGCAGCAGCTCGGCGCCGTATGTGAAGATGCCGTAGGGGATGCCGTAACGGGCGCGCAACCAGCGGGCGGGATAGGCGGCGGGCTTGAGCTCCGCGCACCAAGTGAATCGCGGCCGATGCCGGCGGGCCAGTTGGTCGGCGCGGATCGTCCAGCGCGCCAGTCCGGTCAGCGTCCGGAGTCGTTGGGCGCGAACCGACACGCGATCGATGCGTTGCAGAAAGTCGCCGTCACTGGCGGCGCTGTCGTCGTAGGAACCGGTCGAAACCAGCAGCGAATAGGGAGGATAGCGCCGGGCGAGTTCGCCCATCATTCGCGCGATGCCTCCCTCGTGCGGCGGGAAGTTGAAGGCGAGGAGCAGGCTGGGTGACGGCTCCGCCGTCACGACCACTATCGCTCCTCCTTTACCCGACGGCGCTCCATCGCTTCATGATACACGGCCTCCGTGCGCTCGACCATGCGCTCGAGCGTGTAGTCCCGTCGCACGAGCGCGCGACCCGCGCTCCCGATCCGCGCGGCGAACGCCGGATCGCCGAGTAGCTGCTCGAGTGCAGCAGCCCACGCGCGCGGGTCGAGCGGCGGGACGAGCAATCCCGTTTCGCCCGACGTGATGACGTCGGGGTTCCCTCCCGCCCGCGACGCCAGGAATGGGAGGCCGAGCGCCATGCCCTCGAGGAGCGCGAGTGAGAGTCCTTCGATGCGGGAGGGCAACGCGGCAATCGTCCCCAGTCGGTAGAAGGCGAGAGGCTGGTCGGTGAAGGGCACGTATACCACGCGATGCCGCGGCGGCAAACGGGCTTCCACGGCGCGCAACTGCGCATCGGGCTCGATTCCCACGCAGGCCACGACGACCGGTCGCTCCAGGGCCGCGAGCGCCTCGAGCAGAATGTGCTGATCCTTGCGCCGCGCGAGGACCACGATCACGGGACGCCCCGCGACGTCACCCAGCGCCGTAGCGGCCCGCGCCATCGTCTCGCGGGACGGCATCGCGTCTACTCGTGCGAGATCGATGCCGTTGGGCACGACGCGCAGGCGCGCGCCGGGATACAGCCGCCGCCGCAATCCGCGCCCCACCGCGTGACTCACCGCGATCGTTCGGTCGGCCGACAAACCGATGGCGATCAACTCGAGTGGAGACGTAAGCGGCATGGTGTGGCGCGTGACGACAAATGGCTGGAGCAAGCGGCGCCGCCACCGCAACCAGGTGAGCGCCCGGCGGTCGCGGGTGTCGTGACTGTTGACGAGATCGACCTTTTCCCGCGCGAAGACGCGCTCGAGTGCACCCGCCAGCGGGCCGAGCCGTCGGAAGTCGAGCGGCACGATGGGGAGTCCCGCGCCGGTAGCCAAGTCGGCGAGCACGCTGTTCGGCCGGCAACCAACCAACACCCGGTGCCCGCGCTGCGCCAGCGTCGTGCAGAGGCTATGGATCATGAACGTGGAGCCCGCCTGGTGCCCGGCGTGCGTGATCTCGAGGATGGTGAGCGGGCGATCGGCCATGCGCTCAGCACTATTACGCCTCCGGTCGCGCGCTCGCAACCGGACGCGTACTTTTTCCGCCCATGGCACGCGTCTCGCCCGCGCAGTTTCCGAATCTCACGGTGCTGTCCCACCCGCTGATTCAGCACAAGCTCACGATTCTGCGCGACAAGCGCACCAGCACGCGCGACTTCAAACAACTGGTGAACGAAATCGCGATGCTGATGGCGTACGAGGTCACGAAAGACCTGCCGCTCGAGCCCGTGGAAATCGAAACGCCGCTCGAGAAGACGCAAGGCAGCCAGGTCGCAGGGAAGAAGCTGACGCTCGTGCCGATTTTACGGGCGGGCCTGGGCATGGTGGAAGGGATTTCGCAGCTGATTCCATCCGCGCGCGTCGGACACATCGGGCTGTACCGCAATCATGACACCCTTCAGCCGGTCGATTACTACTTCAAGATTCCTTCCGGTGAAGCAGACCGCGCGTTCTTCCTGCTCGACCCCATGCTCGCGACGGGCGGCTCCGCGGTCGCCGCGGTCAGCGCCCTGGCTCGCGCTGGTGCGCCGCTACAGCGGATCCGGTTCATGTGCCTCGTGGCTGCGCCCGAAGGCGTGAAAGCGATGCTCGCCGCTCACCCAACAGTGCCGGTCTACACCGCGGCGCTGGACCGAGAGCTCAACTCCAAGGGGTACATCCTGCCCGGCCTGGGTGATGCCGGCGACCGCCTATTTGGCACCAGGTAGGCCCTGCCGACGTAACCCTTTTGCCGTCCTCCGTGTCACATCTGTAGTTACGAGCCTGGTCCGTCACCTCGGAGCGCCGTGGACGAAACACAGCTGATAGCCCGCGTCCGCGCCGGGGACAGCGCCGCAGAGCGAGCGCTCTATGACGCGCATGTGGATCGGGTGTACCGCCTGGCGTTCCGGCTCGCGGGTGACGACACACTCGCGCAGGATTTCACCCAGGAAACGTTCATCCGGGCATTCGACCGCCTTGCCTCGTTCCGTGGCGACGCCGCCTTTTCGACGTGGCTGCACGCCATCACGACGACCGTCGTGCTGAACGGACTGCGCAAGATGAAGCGGTTTCGCCAGCGGGAAGCGGACATCGATGACGCGCAGAGCGTTGGCGTGACGCGTCGAGAAGCGGAGCCGGATCTGAAAACGCGACTCAAGAAAGCGATCGACGCATTGCCGGAGGGTTACCGCACGGTGTTTGTCATGCACGACGTCGAAGGCTATACACACGAGGAAATCGGCGCGGCATTGGGCGTCGAGACCGGTACTTCGAAGGCGCAGCTGTCGCGCGCGCGAGCCAAACTGCGCGTGGCGTTGTCGGATTTCGCGGGGGAGTGGGTACCATGATCGACCAGCACGACGATCCTAAATTCGAACAGTGGCTGAAGGATGCGGCCAAGTCGTACCACTCCCCACGCCCCACTCCCCGCGAGGAGATGTGGAAGCGCATCGAGGAAGCCCGACGCAACAAGCAGGTCATCGAGATCCGGCCCTGGATGCGCTGGGCGCTGGCCGCGGCGGCCGTCCTCGTGATCGGGATCGGGATCGGTCGCTGGACGGCTCATCAGCGAGCGGTGAACACTCCGGTTGTCGCGTCTGCTGATAGCGTCAGATCTGATGTCGCCTATCAAGTCGCGGCGCAGCAATACCTGACGCGCACCGAAGTGCTGCTCATCGATTTCCGCGCCCAGAGCGCGCGCGGGCGGCTCGATCCCCAGTTCGTCGCGGCCGCCCGCGACTTGCTGACAACGACGCGCCTGATGCTCGATTCGCCCGCCGCCAACGATCCGCGGCTGCAGCCGTTACTCGAGGACTTGGAGCTGGTCCTCGCGCAGATCACACAGCTCCCGGCCGAACCGGGCGGCAAGAATGAGATGGATTGGATCAACCAGGGACTGAACCAACGCAGCGTTCTGACCCGGCTTCGGACCGCGAGTCCCGCGATCCCCGCAGGCCCGGCGCCGGTGCGTGCACAAGGAGTTTCGTGATGGTCTCCATGCTTTCGCTGCTCGCGGCCGTTGCCATACATCTTCAGGTCGTCCCAGCGCACCCTCCTCGCCCCCATGTGCCGCGCATCCCGGCCCTCGAGGCTCTTGACGCGTCCGCACCGATGGAGCTCGCTGGCTTAGAGGGACTCGCGGGCTTGGAAGGACTCGCGGGCCTGGAAGGACTCGCGGGTTTGGAGGGACTCGCCGGTCTGGAAGGATTGGCGGACATGCCGGAACTGGCTGGCCTGGAGACGCTTGGTGTGCTCGAGATCGACGGTGGCACTGTGCTCTCACGTGCTCGCGGCTTTGCGACGTCGCCACGCGCGCCATGGGCCACGCAGGATCCGGGTGACTCGCTCTATCGGGCGGCACGCCAGCTGCTGAATCGCAGCCGCTACGCCGATGCCGCGCGTCTGTTCAATGATCTGATCAATCGCTACGCACGTTCGACGTATGCGCCCGACGCCTACTACTGGGCCGCGTTCGCTTTGTATCGCACCGGCGAAGATCCCAACCTGCGGCAAGCGGTCGCGCTGCTCGACAAACAGAAGACGCAGTACCCCCGCGCATCCACGCGCGGCGACGGGGACGCGCTGTTGACACGCGTGCTGGGCCAATTGGCACGGCAGGGAGACCAGAACGCCGCCAGCCGCGTCCATGATATCGCACGCGACACAGCGACGACGACGAGCTGTTCCGACGATGACGACGATCCGCGCATCGCCGCGATGAACGCGCTGCTGCAGATGGATGCGGCGAACGCCGTGCCGATCATCAAGAAGGTGCTCGCGAAGCGCGATGCCTGCTCGGCAGGCTTGCGGCGCAAGGCGGTCTTCGTGCTGTCCCAGAAACGGACCGAGGAGACCGAAGACATCATGCTCTCGGTGGCGCGCAACGATCCCGACCCTGAGGTCCGCCAGCAGGCGGTGTTCTGGCTCGGTCAGGTGGGCAGCGAGAAGGCGATCTCCGCGCTCGACTCGATCGTCACGCATGCGCAGGATGAGGAGTTGATCGAGAAGGCGATCTTCGCGCTATCCCAGATTCACAGCCCCCGCGCGCAGCAGGCGCTCCGCGATTTTGCCGGGCAGGAGAATGCGCCGGAGGAAGCCCGCGAGAAGGCCGTGTTCTGGCTGGGCCAGGCGCACGAAGCAGCCAACGCCGCGTTCCTGCGCGAGCTGTTCGGCCGCAGCACCAACGAAGACCTGAAGGAGAAGATCATCTTCTCCCTCTCCCAGATGCGGTCCGCTGAAAACACGCGGTGGCTCATGGACCTGGCGTTGAACTCGCGCGAAGGCATCGAGCTGCGCAAGAAGGCTCTGTTCTGGGCCGGACAATCGGGAGCTGACATCACCGATCTGGTGCAGCTCTACGACCGCACCTCGGATCACGACATGAAGGAGCAGTTGATTTTCGTGTACTCACAGCGCCACGAGACGCAGGCGCTGGACAAGATGATCGACATTGCGCGCCACGAGACCGATCGCGAGCTGCGCAAGAAAGCGATCTTCTGGCTAGGCCAGTCCCGCGACCCGCGCGCCGCTCAGGCGCTTCTGGAGATCATCAACCAATGAAATGCTCTCTGTTCGTCGCCGCGGCCTTGTTCGCCGTCGCACCGCTCGCCGCCCAGTCGCTGGCCGACCGCATCGCCCGCGCACCCGATGGGACGGTGCACCTCGCGTACGCCGCGCGCGAAGGCGTCTGCGGCAACGGCGCCGGCATGATTTCGTTCGATTGTGAAAATGGCCGCTGCGGGCGCCGCCGCATTACGACCAACTCTGATTGGGACGACGACACGCCTTGCGCCTGCGACTCAGGGCCCGTGCGCCTCGCCCTGCAAGTCACAAACGGCCACGTCACGCGGCTGCGGAGCTACGTCGGCGGCCACTGGAAACCGGCCGTCGCAGGTGTGACCGATCTCGGAACCGTCGCGGCCCCGGAGGCCGCGCGCTTCCTGCTCGATTTGGCAAGGACGGGCAGCGGCCGCGCTGCCGAAGAGGCCATCTTCCCGGCTGCGCTCGCCGACTCCGTGACGGTGTGGCCCGACCTGCTCAAAATCGCTCGTGACGGCGCGGTATCGACCCACGTGCGCAACCAGGCAGTGTTTTGGCTGGGCCAGGCGGCGGGCGATGCGGTCGTGAAGGATCTCCGCGACCTGGTCGACGACGACAACGTCGATCGCGACGTTCGCGAGCACGCTGTCTTTGCGCTTTCGCAGGAGCCGCGCGACGTCGGGGTTCCGGCGTTGATTCAGATCGCTCGCGCCAACAAAGATCCGGGCGTACGGCGCAAAGCCATCTTTTGGCTGGGTCAAAGCAACGACCCGCGCGCGATTAACCTGTTCGAGGAGTTGCTCACCCGCCCCTAGTATCTTGTGGCATGCCTTTCTGGAGTGTGCGGCGTGCCCTGGGCGCGATTCTCCTTGCGATCGTCCTGATCGCGGCCGGCTGGGCGGCCGTGGTCGTGACAGTCGCCGTCCATGGCGCCCGCGATCAGGCCACCGGCGCCGACGCCATCGTCGTCCTCGGCGCAGCGCAGTACAATGGCCGGCCCTCCCCCGTATTCCGAGCCCGACTCGATCACGCGGCGACTCTCTACCAGCGCGCTCTCGCACCCGTGGTGTTGGTCACCGGGGGCGTCGGCGTGCACGATACGCTCAACGAAGCAAACGTCGGCCGCGATTACCTCGTCCGGCTCGGGCTTCCCAGCGAAACGGTTGTTCCCCTCGCCGGTGAGGACACCTACGCATCACTCAGCGAAGTAAAGCGCTGGTTCGACGGACGGACGAGCCGCCGAGTGCTGCTCGTGAGCGACGGCTTTCACATGCTGCGGTTGCAGATCATCGCCTCGCGTCTAGGACTGATGCCATTTACATCGCCCGCTCCCGGTTCTCCCATTCACGCCAACGCGCGCCGCAACACGGGGTACCTGTTCGCCGAAGGCTTCAAGGTGCCGTACACCTGGTTATTCCAGCATTGAGAAGGAGTTCGTAATGCAACTGGCCAGTAAACGAATCCACAGCGGACGGGTCATAGACCTGGACAAAGACACCGTGCGCTTTCCGGACGGCTCGACTGGAGAGCTCGAGATGGTACGGCACCCCGGAGCGGCGGCCGTGGTGCCATTCGCATCCGATCCGCGCGGCACGGATCCGACGATTCTGCTCATCAATCAATTCCGGCACGCGGTGAATGGCCCACTGATCGAGATCCCGGCTGGCCGGTTGAACCCGGGCGAAGACCCAAAGGAGTGTGCCCAACGCGAACTGTTGGAAGAGGTCGGTGTGAAAGCCGGCAGGGTCGAGCGTCTTACTACTATATGGACGACGCCCGGATTTACAGACGAACGCATTCACCTTTTTTGGGCGGCCGACTTGACGGCCGACAAACACGCTCGGGAACCGGACGAGTTCATCGAGGTGATGCCCAAGCCCCTCTCGGAGACGCTCAACCTCATCCGCGATGGGGTGATTTGCGACGCAAAGACCGTAGTTGGAATCCTTTACATGGCGGGCTTCATCCTGCGGTATTAGTACGATCCGCCCTCGGATCTAGACCGTCGGTGGAATTGTGCTGTCCTAGTGCTGGGACAATATTCCCCTTTCGCAGCCGGCTGCGAATCGCAAGCTACTGTTGCATAAGGGGTTAGTCCGCACGCACGGGAGGCACGGTTCGTGCCGAGCACTCACAAGGCAAGTCAGGCGAGCGTTTTCGCTGTTTCCGTTCGTAACAGAAGGGCACCAATGCGGACCACTCTGAAGCGTCCAACGCCGGCCGTCGACACCACGCGAGCTCTGCAGCGCGAAGCGCTGCACGAACTGGATGACGGTCAGGTCGTGATGCGGCATCTGGCAGGTGAGCCGCAGGCCTTCGGAACCCTCGTCGACCGCTACCAGACCCGATTACTGAACTTCGTCAACCGCACGATTGGCGACCGCGAGCGGGCCGAAGACCTCGTCCAGGAGGTTTTCATCCGGGTCTTCCGCCACCTGCACCGGTTCGACCAGACGAAGAAATTCTCCACGTGGATCTATACGATCGCCTCGAACCTGGCGAAGAACGAGCTGCGTAACCGCAGTCGCAATCCGCTGGTGCTCTTTCAGACGATCAAGAAGAACTGGGACGCCGATCACCGGCCACTGCAGTTCGAGGATACGACCGCACGTCCTGACGATCTGTACCGCAAGCGCTTCTTGAAGGATGCGGTGGACCAATGCGTCCGGCGGCTGCCGGAACACCACCGGGAGGTGTTCGTTCTCCGCGAGCTCGAGGGCAAGAGCTACCAGGAGATCGCCGAAATCACCGGGTGCAATTTAGGGACGGTGAAAAGCCGGTTGAACCGGGCGCGCAATAGCTTCGCCCAACTCATCGGCCCCACACTCGTTTAGGCATAAACCAGCCGTTCGAACGCCCGGCGCGGAACTCTTCCGTGGCCGGGACGGTACATTCCCCCGTCATGCGATGTAGCGAGTTCCTGGAACGGCATACCGATTTCCGGGACGGACTGATCACGTCCGCCCGGGAGTTGCGACGTTTTGGGCGCCACGTGGCCCACTGCGCCGCCTGCCGGCGCTATGATGCCACGGTCCGTCAAGGCGTGCAGGTGCTCACCTCTGCTTTACCGATCGCGCTGTCATCCGATTTCCGGCAACGGCTCGACGCGCGACTCGCGCGCGAGCGCGCAATCATTCCGCCGCCGCCCGCGCGTGCGGGCGTGTCGGCCGCGTTGCTGGTCCTCGCCGCGCTCGCGCTGTTTGCTCTCGAAGTGAGCCGGCGTCCGCACGTTCAGCGTGCTCAGTTGCTGCCGCCGGTCGCATTCCCAAAACCAGTCGCCAGTGCGGGACTGCCGTTCGTCTCCTTCCAAGATCCGCGGGCGAGCGCCATCAACGGGAACCAGAACCCCTACGGAACCGCGCTCGTGCAGCCGGCCACCATCAACTTCCAGTCCGCTCAGCCCGCAGCAGCAAGCCGGTAGCAGCTTTTCGACCTTTCTCCGAGCACAGGCGGGCGGTAACTTCTCGCTTGTATGGCGCCGCTTACCCTCGATGCGCTCCTTCGCAGCTTGAAAAAGGGCGCCCCCCGCTCCCCCTCAGGCGCCCTCGATCCCGCGTATCTGCTGTACGGCGACGAAGATGTCCTCAAGGACGAAGCCATTCGCGCGCTGCTCGATGCCGCCGTCCCCGACGGCCGTGACTTCAACGTCGACACCCGCTACGCACCGGATCTGACGCCTGAGTCCCTCGACGCGCTCGTCAATACGCCGCCCATGTTGGCGGAACGACGCGCGGTCGTGATCCGCGGCGTCGAGTACTTCGGCAAACGCAAGACGAAGCTTCGCGACGAGCTGATTGGGTATCTCGAGTCGCCCAATCCGACCACCCTGCTCATCCTCGTCGTTTCAGCCGGAGAGGACCCTGATCCCGAGCTGGTGCGTCACTCCACAGCCGTGCGGCTCGATCCCCTGGCCGCGGAGCGCGTCCCGCGCTGGGTGCAGCACCGCGCGACGCAGCTCGGGCTCACGCTAGAATCGGACGCTGTCGCGCTGCTGCTGAACGCGGTGGGGAGTGATCTGGGTGCACTGTCCCGCGAGCTCGAAAAACTCGCCTCGCTCACCGGCGATACTCAGCGTCCCGCGACCGTCACGGATGTGACGGCACTCGTAGGCGTGCGACGCGGCGAGACTATATATGATCTTGTGGACGCCGCGCTCCAGCGGCAGGCTGCCCGCGCGGCGCAGCTCGTGGAGCCGGTCCTCGAACAGGCTGGCATGAACGGCGTCAGAGTCGTCTCACTGCTTGGCACACATCTCGTGGGGATGGCACTCGCTCGTGCGGAGCGCGATCGAGGCAGCGTCGCGCGCCGCATGACCGACACCGTATTTCGGCACCTGTTGGCCGCGCGTCCGTACGGACTGCGCAACTATAGGGAAGAAGCGGCCCATTGGTCCGAATGGAGCGCATACTGGACGGCGGCGGAATTGAGCGGAGCGTTGCGGGCCGCACTCGCCGCGGACAGGGCCCTAAAGACTGCCAAAGTATCCGACGACCGAGGGATCGTGACACAGCTCGTCCTGGGATTCGCCGCTCCGAAACGGGAGGCGGCGTGATTCGGCCGGACGGCCGGACGGCCGGACGGCCGTGGCTAATGATCATGGTCATGCTGGCCGTCTGGCCGTCAGGCCGTCTGGCGGCCCAGACCGACGCTCGTCTCGTCGAGGCTTTGCGGCTGGCGCAGTCCGGTCAGGTCGATTCGGGCCGCACGATCATCCGGCGTCTGCTCGCGACGTTGCCACCCACGGATTCGGTTTATCCGGAGGCATTACTCGCGGCCGCGAAGATCGCCCCTGATGCCCAGGCCGTCGCCACCAATCTCAATCGCATTGTCGTCGAGTACGGAGCGAGTGCATGGGCCGATGACGCGCTGCTGCTCCTGACGCAGCTGTATTTCGCGCAACGCGACCCCATGCAGACGATTCAGGCCGCCGAGCGCTTGAATCGCGACTACCCCGACTCGCCGCTCCGGCCGCGGGCCAACTTCTCCGCCGCGCGCGCCTACTTCGAGCTCAAGAACGAAGCCCGAGGGTGTGAGTTGATTCAGCAGGCGATCGCCGGCGCGGGCGAGGATGTCGAATTCAAGAATCAGGTCAACTTCTACGCGGCACGCTGCAGTGCCCCGTCGACCACCACAACGTCCACCACGCAAGGCGGCGGCGCCCAGCCGGTCGATACCACGACGAAGACCACTCCCGCAGCTCCACACGCGTGGTCTGTGCAGGTGCTCGCGGTGAAGAGCGCGGCGCAGGTTGACGACATGCTCACTCGACTCAGGGTGATGGGGTTCGAGTCGCGCGTCATGCGGGATTCGACGGGTTTCTTCAAGGTTCGCGTGGGACACTATGCGACGCGCGCGGAGGCGCAGCGCGCGCAACAGCGGCTGCGCAGCAGGGTCGGCGGTCACCCCTTTGTGGTAGAGGAGCCATGACCGTCACCGATACACCGGTCATGCACCAGTACCGCGACATCAAAGCCCGCTATCCCCAAACCATCCTGTTCTTCCGGATGGGGGACTTTTACGAGATGTTCGAGGACGACGCCAAGCTCGCCGCTCGCGAGCTGGGGCTGACGCTGACGTCCCGCAACAACGGCGGCGCGGCCGAAGTCCCACTGGCGGGCGTTCCGGTGAAAGCGGCGACCGAGTACCTGCGCCGGCTGATTGCGAAGGGCCATCGCGTCGCGATCTGCGAACAAATCGAAGATCCCAAGCTCGCCAAAGGCGTCGTCCGCCGGGCCGTGGTGGAAACGGTTACACCCGGCACCGTGCTGACCGACGACTGGCTGGTGCGCAATCGCAACAACTACCTCGTCGCCCTCGATCCGCGCGGTCAGACCGCTGGCCTTGCGGCGCTCGATCTCACGACGGGCGAGATGGTGCTCGAGGTCGTGCCGGTCGCCGATCTCGCGCAATCGTTGGCCCGCTTCGAAGCCCGGGAATTGGTCCTGCCTGCTGAGACGTCGTACGCCACACCTGGAGTCACGGTCACCACGCGAGAGGCGTGGGAATTCGATGTCGAGCTCGGGCGCGAAGATCTGATGCGCACCTATGCCATCGCCTCACTCGACGGCCTCGGCGTCGGTCCGGAGGATCGTCCGGCAATCGGAGCAGCGGGCGCGCTGCTGCGCTATGCGCGAGAGCTCAAACCGGGCGGGCTGCCGCATCTCGCGCACCCCACAATCGTGCGTCGCGGCGACGTGTTGCCACTCGATGAGATGACGCGCCGCAACCTCGAGCTCGTCGAGCCGCTGCGATCGGGTGTCGAAGGCGCCACACTGCTCGAAGTGCTCGATCGTACACTGACGTCCATGGGTGGCCGGCTGCTGCGCCGCTGGCTGCTCGCTCCGCTCGTCGATCCCACCGCGATCAACTGCAGGCTCGACGCCGTGCAAGTGCTGGTCGACGACGGCCGGGGCCGTGAGCGCCTGCGTGAATCGCTCGACGGCGTGCGCGATCTCGAACGCCTGGCCGGCAGGGCCGCACTCGGGCGGGCGACGCCACGCGAGATGGGTGCGTTGCGCGATTCGATTTTGCGATTGCCCGATGTCGCGGGGGCGTTGGGCGGTCTCCAGGGCCGGGAACACTCGACGCTCCTCGAACAGACCGCTCAGCGGCTCGATCTGCTCACGGATCTCGGTGAGGAGGTGAGCCGGGCGCTCGTGGAACGTCCGCCCGCGCAGCTCGACGATGGTGACTCCTTCAAGCAGGGCTACGACGCAGACCTGGATGCGCTCAAAGACGCGCGCGACGGTGGCAAGCAGTACATCGCGTCGTTGCAGGCGCGCGAGCGCGAACGCACCGGGATTGGGTCGCTCAAGGTCGGCTTCAATAAGGTCTTCGGTTACTACATCGAGATCACGCACGCCCATCGTGACCGCGTACCCGGCGATTACGAACGGCGGCAAACGCTCACCGGCGCGGAGCGATACGTCACACCGGATCTGAAAGAGTACGAAGCCAAGGTACTGGGTGCCGAGGAGCGAATTGCGCAGCGTGAGGCGGAGCTCCTCGATGCGTTGCGCCGGCGCGTCGCGGCAGCGATCGGTCGCGTGCAGGGCAGCGCCGGATTCCTTGCGCAGCTCGATGTCTGGGCGGCCCTCGCCGACGGCGCCGAGCGCGAACGCTACGCTCGACCCGAAGTGAACGGATCATTCACGCTCGAGCTCGAAGGCAGCCGCCATCCTGTCGTGGAACGCATGATGCCGCGCGAGGCCTTCATCCCCAACGACGTCACGCTGGATGAAGCGGGGCGCGTGGTCTTGTTGACCGGCCCCAACATGGCCGGCAAATCGACCCTACTTCGCCAGGTTGGTTTGTGCGTGGTGCTTGCGCAGATGGGATCGTTCGTTCCCTGTCGCCGGGCGTCCATAGGCGTCGTGGATCGGCTGTTCACGCGCGTGGGCGCGTCCGACAATCTGGTGCGCGGGCAGTCCACGTTCATGGTCGAGATGAGCGAGACGAGCGCGATACTGCATGCCGCCACCACGCGCAGCCTCGTGCTCCTCGACGAAATCGGGCGCGGCACGTCGACGTACGACGGCGTCGCGATCGCGTGGGCCGTCACGGAGTGCCTGCACAACACGATCGGCTGCAAGACGATTTTCGCGACGCACTACCACGAGCTGACCCAGCTCACCGAGGAGCTCGAGCACGTGCGCAATTTCAATGTCGCCGTGAGAGAAGTAGGAGAAGAGATCGTCTTCCTGCACCGGCTCGAGCCGGGTGGCGCGGATCGCTCGTACGGTATTCACGTCGGCCGGTTGGCGGGACTGCCCGACCCGGTCGTGACGCGGGCATGGCAGGTACTCAAGCTGCTCGAGGCGGGACATCACGTCGCCAAGCAACGGCCGCCTTCGCCGATCGACGCGACGCAGCTGGCCCTCTTCGGAGCCCCACAGCCCGATCCGTTGCTGCTCGAGCTGGATGGCCTGGACGTAAACTCGCTGTCGCCGCTCGATGCGCTGAACCGGCTCGCGGCCTGGAAGAAGCGGCGGCAGGATGAGGCCCGCTAGGATCCGCGGCGCGCCGGCCATTACCGCAATCGCGATTGCGATCGCCGGATGCCATGGCTCCGCCCCTCGGGCCGATTCGGCAACGGGGCAGGCAGCGCCGCCTCCAGAGTCAGAAGCGCCAGTCGCCCTCAACCCCAACGTGCCGATCGCCTATCCAGCGGCCCTCTTCGACCAGAAGGTCGAAGGCGACGTCACGCTGCGGTTGTACGTGGACTCGACCGGGAAGCTGATCCCTGAATCGACGCGGGTGGCCGAGCCGAGTGGGTATCCCGCACTCGATTCCGCAGCGCTGGCCGGCGCGAGCGCGCTCCGGTTCGCGCCGGCCAAGCGGCACGGCATTCCGGTCGCCACGGCATTTCTCCAACCCGTCGAATTTCGCCAGGTCGGTACGACGCGAGCAGGCGGCGGAACGGTGACGTTGCCGCCGCAAGCCGCGCCGACACCCATACCAGCCCCCGCGGCCGCGCCGGTGCGACGCAGACCACGTCCGGTCGCCCCCGCGCCCCCCCCGCCCCCCGAGCCCACACCACCGCAACCCGTGCCCGCTGACACCGCGCGGAAAGACACGACAAAGACACGTACGGATTCAGGTGGCACAACACACTAAGCCGTACGACAACGTCCTCGAGACGATCGGTTGGACACGGCACAACACACTAAGCCGTACGACAACGTCCTCGAGACGATCGGTTGGACACCGCTGATCCGGCTGAACAAGGTCACGCGCGGCATCCGCACGCCGGTCTACGCGAAGGCAGAGTTCTTCAATCCCGGTGGATCCGTGAAGGACCGCATCGGCCTCGCGATGATCGAGGCCGCTGAGCGCGAAGGCCGCCTCAAGCCGGGTGGTCTGATCGTCGAAGCCACGTCCGGCAATACGGGAGTCGGGCTCGCGATTGCGGCCGCGGTGAAGGGCTACCGCTGCATCTTCACGATGCCCGACAAGATGTCACAGGAAAAAGCTCGGCTGCTGCGCGCGTTGGGCGCAGAGGTCATCATCACGCCGACGGCGGTGCCGCCCGATCATCCCGACAACTACATCATGAAAGGCCGCGCCATCGCCGCGGCCAATCAAAACGCGATCTTCGCCGACCAGCACTACAACCCCGTGAATCCGGAAGTGCACTATCAGACGACCGGCCCGGAAATCTGGGAACAGACGAGCGGGAAAGTGACGCACTTCGTGTGCGCTCCCGGCACCGGCGGCACGGTGAGCGGCGCGGGACGCTTTCTGAAGGAGAAGAATCCCAGGATTCGCATCGTCGCCGGTGATCCCGCCGGCTCGATTTACACCGAATACGCGAAGACGCGGCAAGAGAGCGAAGGGGCGCCGTACAAAGTCGAAGGCATCGGGGGCGACAAGATCCCGACGTCGCTGCATTGGGACGTGATCGACGACTGGGTCGTCGTCAGCGACAAGGACGCGATGCAGATGGCGCGGCGGCTCGCCAAAGAAGAAGGACTGTTTACCGGCGGGTCGACGGGCGTGAACGTGGTCGCGGCACTCGAGGTCGCGCGCCAGCTCGACGATCCCAAGGCGGTCATCGTCACCGTGCTCGCTGATACAGGCGAGCGCTACCTCAGCAAGGTCTACAACGAAGAATGGCTGCGTGAAAACCAGCTCATCGAGGACGAACGTCCGACCGTTGGCCGGCTGGTGGGAGCGAAGAACAACGACTCACCATCCTTGATCCACGTGGCGCCGGAGGCATCGGTTCGGCAGGCGCTCAACCTGATGACGACGTACAACATCTCGCAGCTGCCGGTCCTGGATGACGGCGACGGGGTCGGTGCCGTCTCCGAGCAGGCGCTGATGGCTCGCGCGATCGGCCAACCCAAGATCCTCGACAGCGCGGTCCGCGACGTGATGGATCCGCCCTTCCCCGTGGTGGATAGTCATTCGCCAATCGCGCTGCTCACCACGCTGCTGTCGCGTACCACGCCCGCGGCGCTGGTGCGGCGGGACGGGCAGCTCGTCGGCATCGTCACGCGCTACGATTTGCTCCATCAGCTCTCGGGGATTCGCTAGATGCGGGTCACCGTCCTGACGGGCGGCGCCACCGCCGAACGGGCCGTGGCGTTCGCCAGCGCGTCGCAGATCGTGGCGGCGCTGCGGAGCCGCGGTCACGACGTGAGCGTGGTTGACACCGCCGGTGGGCTGCTCGATGAGCCGGGTGAGCGAGAGGTGCTGGGAGGCACCGTCGGAGCCACGCCACCCGCGGTCGACCAACTCGCCGCGCGCGAGCAACGGATGCTGTCCGAAGGGCTGGCCGAGCTCCCCGCGGTGCGGGGCGCGGACGTCCTGTTCCTTGCCGTCCATGGCGGGCAGCTGGAGGGTGGCACCCTCCAGGCGGTGCTGGACGTCATCGGCGTCCCCTATACGGGCAGTGGCCCGCTCGCCAGCGCGCTGGCGATGGACAAGGACCTCTCCAAGCGGCTGTTTCGCGCGACCGGGGTGCCCGTGCCGGCGTGGTTCATGGTGCCCGTGGCGCCTGAGGACGTGACCACGGCGCTGGGGTGGCCGGTGATCATAAAGCCGTCCAAGCAAGGCTCCTCCGTCGGATTGACTCTGGTAAAAAAGGCCCAGGACTTGGGAAATGCAGTAAAGCTGGCCGCGCGTTACGACGATGAGGTGATGGCTGAACAATTCATCCCGGGCCGCGAGCTGACCGTGGGGGTGCTGGGGGACGTACCGCTGCCTGTAGGGGAAATCGTCCCCAAGCACGAGCTCTTCGACTACGAAACGAAGTACACGCCCGGCATGTCAGAGGAGACGTTCCCGGCCAGGATCGAGACGCTGCTAGCCCGACAATTGCAGGAGTATGCGGTCATGGCGCACCGTGCGTTGAAGCTCACCGGTTACTCTCGGGTCGACTTTCGGGTCACCCCAGAGGGGGACATTTTCTGTCTGGAAGCGAACTCGCTGCCGGGCATGACACGCACGAGCCTCTTCCCCCAGGCTGCGCAGGCGGCGGGCATCCCCTTCCCCGAGCTCTGTGAGCGCGTCGCGCGTTTGGCCCGGAACAACCGGACTGGACGAGGGGGATAAGAGGTAAGCCGAGGTATCGATGGGCCCCCAACGCATGTTCGGATTGAGTCTCTGGGTGCGACGCCTGCTCGTCGCGAATCTGCTCGTCTTCCTGATTCAGAAGACGCTGCTGGTGGACCCGAATTTTCTCAAAGCATTCGGGTTCGCGCCGCTGCTTGCCTGGAAACAGCCGTGGACGTTCGTCACGTACATGTTCCTGCACGCGGGCGTGCTGCACCTCGCGTTCAACATGCTGATGCTGTTCGTGTTCGGTCCGTCGGTGGAAGAACGGATGGGCGGGCGGACGTTCTTCCTCTTCTATCTCCTGTGCGGCATCGGTGGAGCGGCGTTCTCGTTTCTCCTGACACAATGGGTTCCCGTCGGTCTCATCCTCGGCGCCTCGGGCGCGGTGCTCGGCGTCACGGTCGCGTTCGCCTGGTATTGGCCCAACCATCCCGTGTTCATCTTCCCGCTTCCGGATCCCATTCCGGCGAAGTGGCTCGCAACGTTCCTGGTCGGCGTGGACCTGGTGCTGGCATGGCTGGGCGCACTCAGCCAGGCGGGCCTGAACGACGGAATCGCGCACCTCGCGCACCTCGGTGGCGTGGCGACGGCGCTGGTCTATCTCAAGGGGCAGGACTGGTATGCGACACGCGGCGAGGGACGGCTCCGGCAGATGGCGGAAACGAGCGTGTTGGTGAGTCAACCGCCACGCGTGAGCCGCAGCGGCAGCATGCCGCCGTCGGCGCAGCGCACCAAATCGCGCGGCGAAACGGACCCGCGCGCGACTGCAGAAGTCGACCGTGTCTTGGACAAGATCAGCGCAACCGGCGTCGAGAGTCTGACGCCCGCCGAGCGGAAGTTCCTCACCGAGTTCAGCCGCAGGAAGCGCACGCCGCCCAAGGCTTGACGCCATGATCGCGCTGCTGCTGTCAGCGCTGGCCCTGCAATCCGCACAGATCGATTCGTTGATGGCGGCGGGCCGCGCGCACTTTGCGCAGCGCGTGATCGGCCGCTACGCCGCACTCGAGGATTTCCGTGCCGCCGCTCGCCTCGCTCCCGCCGACCCTGAGCCGTGGTACTGGCAGATGAAGGTGGGATTCTATTTGCGCAGCGACGACGGCGATTACATCGCGCGCGAAGCACTCCTGGGGTTATTCGCTGTTACTCCCCACTACAAAGACGCGTGGGAACGATTCAACGACGTCTTCGGCGATGCGGACATCTGGCGGCGCGCGGAGCGCGCGCTTGCGAAACATGGAGAGCGGCCCGTTGCACTCGAGCACCGCGCGGACCTGCTGATCGCATTGGGTGACGGCCGGCGCGCGGATTCGCTGCTGGGTCGAGCGATGTCGCTCACGGCGCCGAGCTCGGCGGCGTGTCTGTTGCGAGCCGCGGCGAACTTTCTCGCGGGGAATTCGCACGCCGGATACGCGTGGCACGATTCGGCGCTGGTGCGAGCGGATGACGATTCGACCGACGCGCTGTGGGGAGAAGCCTGGCTCATCGCCTCGCCCGCTGAGGTCACCCACCACGCGCTGACACCGCGAGGCTATCGACGAGCATTTTACGAACGGTTCTGGCAGCAGCGCGACCCGAACTTGCTGACACCGGAGAACGAGCGTCTCGAAGAGCATTACGCGCGGCAGGCAGAGGCGCGGCGCACCTATCGACTCTCGCACCCCCAGCGCTCGATCTACTATTCGAAGTGGGCCCGCGCCCTGAAGTCCTACGAGGACGGTCAGGAGCTCAACGCGCTCGTTGCGACGCTCCGCGTCGAAGCGCTTCAGGACACCGCGCTGCGGCTCGCGGCGCGCGCGGGGCTGACCGCACAGGGGTTAATCTACCTCCGCCATGGCGCTCCGGATCGCCGAGCCAACTGTGTGACGGACTTGGCGCGGTCCGGCTTCACGATGCCCACGTGCAGCAGTTTCCTCGATGCCGAATCGTGGATGTACTTCACACCTCAGGGTCCGCTCAACATCCTGTTCGGCAAAGGAGAGTACTTCCAACCGGTAACAACCGAGCAGGTTCGCAACGCGCGACTCCTGATCCACACCGACCGCACTACGCTCCCCGCTCCGCTCGTCGCCCATGCCTGGAGCGCCTATTTCAAGAGTGCGGCGGCCGGATTGACCGATGCGTACTACAAAGCGCGTGGCGATTCCGCGGCGGTCGTCTTGTGGGACGCGAATGGCACGCCGACGCGCGCCACGGGGCGGGGCCTGCTGCAATTGACCGTGCCGCCCGGCGGGTACCATCTCGGACTCGACGTCGATTCGGCGGGCGTGCTCGGCCGCATTCGTCGCGCCATGACGGTACCATGGTTCTCGCCGCTCCGTCTCGAGTTGTCGAGTCTCGCGCTCGCGCCCATAGACCGGAACACGGCGCTTCCAGACCGCGAGACGACGCTGCGCGGCATGCCGGCCGACCTCACCTATCCAGCCGGGACGCCCCTCGCCGCGTATATGGAGATCTACGGACTCGCAACCGATCCGACGGGCCGATCGCATTACCATCTGCGGTACAGCTTCGAGCCAATGTTCGGCGCCGCCGCACGACCCATCGTCTTTGAATTCGACCGTGACGCGATTGGCGCCACGGCGATACAGCAGCTCGTCATCGAGCCCGACCGGCTGCCGCCCGGCCGCTATCGCGTCACTGTCGCGGTGACCGACCTGTCGCGAAATGTCAAGTCGGAGTCGGTAGCGCTCGAGATTGCCATCCGCTGACGGGCTTCCCAGATTGGGTCGGCGCGCGCGCGCTAACGCTCCATGCTCGTCAATCTCATTCCGGAGTTTCTCTCCACGCTGTCTGCCGCGGATCGCTCAGCGGCCTACCACGAGTACCTCGATCGGCATCGCCCCATACTGGGCGCGTATTGGCAGAACTACGTGCTCGACCCCGAGTCGCCGCACGCCGAGCCCATCATCGAAAACGCGCTCCGGGCCGATCGATCGGACTTGAAGCGCTTGCTCGAAGACGTGGACGTCGTGGCCATCGCGGAGGATGCGCTCCGCCGGGCGACAGAGATCCTGGAAGCCGACTGTCCCGTCGATCTCTATCTGATGGTCGGCGTCGGCGCGGCGAATGCCGGCGAGCTCGTCGTCGGCGGCCGGGGCGTCGCGTTCGTCTGCCTCGAGCATTTCACGGGACGCGCGAATGCGCAGACCTATGGCATGGGACTCGAGCCGCAGCTGCTGCCGCTGTGGATCGCGCACGAGGTGGCGCATGCGTTGCGCTACACCTCGCCGTCGAGCCGCGCGGCGCTCCGCCGGCTGGTGGACGAGTTAGGCGGCTACTATGACGGCTGGGAGCTGGGATCGCGCGCCACGCTGCGCGAGCTCATCGTCAACGAGGGCGTCGCGATCGCGGCCTCGCAGGTCATCGCGCCGGGGTTCGACCCGTGGGAGTACTTCGGCTACAATCGCCGCCAGTATCGGCGGCTGCGCGAGCTCGACGTCTTCCTGCGGCGCGCTGCGACGAATGACCTCGACAGCTCCGGGCTCGGACTCAGGCTCCGCTATCTCTCGGGCGGTACGAGCCCGGCTGCACGACTGGTGGCCGGCAAAGTGCTTCCCGAGCGCTCGGGCTACTATCTCGGCTCGCGGCTGGTTGAGAACTATCTGGGGGAACACGGCGCCGCATCGACGGTGAGGGCGGCGGCGGAGGAGCTGCGGCAGGCGGACGACCGTGCCTCGGGAATCCAAACGGCCTAAGCCGGCAACAGGCGAAGGGGCCCCGGAGCGCCGCCGCAACCGGCCGCTGCGGGAGGTTCTGGACGAGCTCCTGAGCCACGCCCGCGAAATCGCCCGCCGCGCCAAGGCCATGACGCCAGCGGAGCTCGACTACGCCCAACAGCGGCTTGAATGGCTGGCCGACGAGGTCTGGCGGGTGGCAACCGGCGAGGCGCCTCCACCCGAGTAGATTCCGTGCATGGGTACTCGCGGCGATTTCAAGGTCGCCATCACCAAAGAAGATCTCGTCTTCGCGGCCGCGCACTTCATCACGTTCGCCGGTCACCGCTGCGAGAAGCTGCACGGCCACAACTATCGGGCCAGTGTGGTGGTCGAAGGCGGGCTCGAAAAGGACAGCTGGTTTGTCGTAGACTTCTCGGCCATCAAGAAGCTGATGCGGAGTCTCACCGCCGAGCTGGATCATCGCGTCCTGCTGCCGCGCGACAACCCGCAGCTCGCGATCTCCGAAGAGAACGGCAGCGTGCGCGTGGCCTTTGCCGGTCAGCCGCGCTACGTCTTTCCGGCCGGCGATTGCGTCATTCTGCCGATTCCCAACACCACGGTCGAAATGCTGGCGCAGTATCTCGCCGGTCGCGTGCGCGCCGAGCTCGGCGTGGTGCATCTCAAGGCGCTCGAAGTCGAGGTGGAAGAGAATTTCGGACAGTCGGCCAGCTACCGTGAGATCCTGGACTGAGCATGGCACAACCTGCTTCCCTCTCCCCATCTGAAATCCAGCAGCGCTTAAAGGCGCTCCCGCATTGGCGACTCGAGAACGGCGCGATCGTCCGTGAGTATCAGACCGACGGTTGGCCGACCACGCTGATGCTCGTCAACGCGATAGGCTTCGTCGCCGAAGCGGCGGATCATCACCCGGATCTCGCCGTGAGCTGGGGCAAGGTCGGGGTAAAACTGTGGACACATAGCGCCGGTGGTGTCACGGCGAGCGACGTGGAGTTGGCGCAGTTGATCGAGCAGACGGCGCTGTGGCGGCCATCGGGAAACAGCGCCCTGCGCGGTACGAAAAAGAAATTCGTCGTTTCGTGACGCTCGCCGTCCCCCTCGTTCCAGCGCCCGATCCGTTCAGCACGTGCGTCCGGCTCAGCGGACTTCCCCACCTCGTTTTTCTCGATAGTTCGGCCCAGGGAGCGCTGGGCCGTTTTTCGTTTTTGTGCGCCGATCCGGTGGCGGTCGTGCGGACGCCGGGGACAGCGGATCCCCTCGGGGCGGCGCGCGCGCTACTGGCACCGTACCGATCCGAGCCGCTGCCGGGTCTCCCCCCGTTCCAAGGCGGGATCGCGGGTTACCTCGGCTACGACTGGGGTGCGGAGCTCGAACGCGTCCGCCGTCCGCCTGGGGACCGGGGGGGGCTCTCGCGTTCGATTCCAGACGCAGTGCTTGGCCTCTACGACTGGGTGATCGCCTGGGATCACCTGGAAGACAAGGCGTGGATTATCTCGACCGGCATCAGCGAAGCCTCGGCGGCGCGACTCGCGTGGGTACAAGAACGATTGGCTGCATCCGGCCACGCCGTCGCCGACAGTCCCAGACCCACACCCGCGCCGCCGCAATCCAACTTCACGCGCGCCGACTTCGAGTCGCGCGTCAGCCGGATCCGCGATTACATCGCCGCCGGCGATGTCTATCAGGTCAATCTGGCGCAGCGATTTCAGGCCACGTTCACGGGGTCACCGCTGGCGCTGTACCGGCGGCTGCGGGCGCGCAATCCGGCGCCCTTCGGAGCATATCTCGATTACGACGGCATGGCGATCGCGAGCCTTTCGCCCGAGCGATTCCTGCGGATCGATGCAGGCTCGCGTCTGGTCGAAGCGCGTCCGATCAAGGGCACCCGGCCGCGCGGAGCAACGCCCGCGAAGGATGCCGAGCTCGCGCGCGAGCTCCAGACGAGCGCGAAGGATCGTGCCGAGAACGTGATGATCGTCGATCTGCTGCGGAACGATCTGGGGAAGGTCTGCCGCACCGGATCGGTGAGCGTGCCGCGATTGCTCGCGCTCGAGTCGCACCCGACCGTGCACCATCTGGTTTCGACCGTCACCGGCGTGTTGCGGGACGGGGCCGATGCGTTCGATCTCGTGCGAGCCGCCTTTCCCGGCGGATCGATCACCGGCGCACCGAAGATCCGCGCAATGGAAATCATCGCGGAGCTCGAGCGTGCCCCGCGTGGCGTCTACTGTGGCGCGATCGGCTACGTCTCGGTGACCGGTGCGATGGATCTCAACATACCGATTCGCACCATCGTGATCCGGGAGGGTGAGGGGGGGGCGACGTTCCACGCGGGTGCGGGCATCGTCTGGGATTCCGAGCCCGCCGCGGAATATCAGGAGACGCTCGCCAAGGCGCGTACGCTGATCGAGGCGCTTACTTCCCCACGCAGAATGCCGCGAACACGCGGTCCAATACATCCTCAGGCGTAATCGCGCCGATGAGGTCGTCGAGCGCCGCGACAGCCGCGCGCAGATGCGTGGCAGCTGCGGCCGCGTCGACACCCGACTGTCGCGCGGTCGAGAATCCTTCCAGTTCGACCAGCGCGCGCTCGAGCGCGGTGCGGTGACGAGCCCGCGTCACGACGGGCTCCACGTCGCCTAACGCCAGCAGCGTTCCGAAGGCTACTTCAGCGAGACGACGGCGCAGCTGCGGGATGCCGATGCCCGTCACGACCGAGACTCCGACCCCGCCCGACAGATCGACCTTGGTACGGACCGTGACGACGGGCGCCTGAACCTGCGCGAGAAACGCGTCGCGCTCGGGATCGTCGCGGTCTTCACAGAACAGTACCAGGTCGGCAGCCGCGAGATACTTGCGGCTCACCTCGATGCCGAGTCGTTCGATGCGCTCGTCGCTGTCGCGCAGGCCCGCGGTGTCGACGAGCCGAAACGGAAAGCCTTCGATCACGGCGTGCGCTTCGATGGCATCGCGCGTCGTCCCCGGAATCTCCGTCACGATCGCGCGCTCGGTGCCGAGCAGCGCGTTGAAGAGCGACGACTTGCCGGCGTTCGGACGGCCGGCGATGACGAGCAAGGCGCCTTCGCGTAGCCGTTCGCCTTCCGGCGCGGTTTGTAAGAGGGCAGCAACACGATCACGCACCACGCACCACGCACCACGCACGCGCTCGGGCGAGACCGGGCCCTCATCTTCTTCCGGAAAGTCGATGTCGTACGCGATCAACGCTTCGAGCTCCAAGATCTCGGCGCGCAGCGCGGTCAAGCGGTTCGACAAGCCGCGGTCGAGCTGCTGGAGCGCGCGGCGCCGCTGCACAGGAGAACCGGCATCGATCAGATCGGCCGTCGCCTCGGCTTGCAGTAGATCCATCTTCCCGTTCAAGACGGCGCGGCGCGTGAACTCACCGGGCTGCGCTGGGCGTGCTCCCGCGGCGACCAGCGCGGCGACGGCCGCGGCCGGCACGACGAGACCGCCATGCGTCGAGATCTCGACGACGTTCTCGCCCGTGTAGGAGTGCGGCTCCGGGAAGCAGGCGGCCAGCACGTCGTCAACCGGTTCCCGGGAGTCGGGATGCAGGAGTCGCGCGCGAAACACGGTGCGCGGCGGACTGGGATGGAATGGCTCGAGGCAGCGAGCGGCGAGCGAAAAGGCTCGGGCACCCGAGAGACGAATCAGCGCAAGCGCGCTGCGACCGGGCGGTGTCGCGAGCGCGACAATCGGGTCGGAGAGCAGCTACGTCTTGACCGGAGTCGGCGCGCGTGCTCCACCACCGGCCACCGGAGCCTCTCGCAGGCGACGCTTCGCGATCATGTACTGCTGCGGAATGCTGAACAGGTTTTGCGAGGCGTAATACAGATTCAGCCCCGACGCAAAGTTCAGGAACAGCACGGTCATGAAGACCGGCATGAAGTACAACATCATCTTGGACTGCGGATTCGCCGGGACGCCGATCTGCCCGATCTTCGAGAGCGCGAACATCGACAGCCCCATCATCACGGGGATGATGCGATAGGGATCGGCCCGCGAGAGATCCGGGAGCCATAGGAACGGCACCCCCCGAAATGCGATCGTGTTCGCGAATACGAAGAAGAGCGCGAGCAGCACGGGCATCGGTAGCAGCATCGGCAGACAACCGCCGAACGGATTCACTTTGTTCTCTTTGTAAATGCGCATCATCTCGCGCTGCAGCCGCTCGGGATCGTTCTTGTGGCGGTCCTGCGTCTCCTTGAGCAACGGCGCGACCGCCTGCATGCGGATGCCGGACTCCATCGCCTTCTGGTTCAACGGCCACAGCAGCAGGCGCACGATCACGCCGAACAGAATCAGCACCCACCCGTAGGCGAGGTTCAGGCGTTCGTGCATCCAGAGCAGGATGTTGACGACGAACACCGAGACCGGCTGAATGATGGGACGGAAGATGCCGCCGTAGGGGTTGGCATCGTCGAGATCGTGGCCGAGCCGGGATAGCTGGCGATAGTCGAGCGGACCCGCGTACACCTGGTAGTGGAAACCGCCCGCGGGCGCGACGGGCATCGTGATCGAGACGGATGCGCGTGAGGCGGCACGACCGCTGCGCGCTCCGCCGACGGCGATCGCGCCACCGAACGTTTGCTGACCCTCTTCGAGCGCGAGTGCCGCCGTGAAAAAGTACTTGGACTTCACGCCGACCCATTCGAAGGGCCCGTCGAGCACGACGCGCTGATCGGGGCGCAGCTTGGAGAAATCGGTGCGCTCGGCCTTCGATGCTTTCGTCACGACGGCATAGTGGCGGTAATCGTCGAGCGAGTCTTTTTCGGCGGAGCGCAAACCGTTCGACAGTCCAAGGAGCAGCACGGCGCCGCCGCTACTCAGCCCCGTGACGTTGCCACGCACCTCGAAGCGGTACTCATCGGGCGCAAATCGATACTCGAGCGTTACGCGCGATCCGCCACGCTCGGCTTCGAGATGGAGTGACTGCGCTGCCTGCCCCGCGTGCACCACGAGTCCGGGCGCGTCGGGAGTGGGTTTGAAATCCCAATCGTCGAGCGACACGGTATCGCCGCTGGGCACAATGAGGCGATGACGCAGAAAGGCATCGTCGGTGGGCACGAGCTGCACCGGACGCGCCGAATCGCCAGGGGCAAATGATTGATAATTCAGTAGTTCCGCTGACACGAGCCGGCCGCCGCGGGTCGAGAATCCGAGACGGTACAGCGGCGAGGTGACCCAGACGATCCGGCCCGTGTCGGCGGTTTGTGTCGGCCGGACGACCGGACGGCCGGACGGCCCAGCAGCGGTGACATTGGAATCCGCGGCTTTCGACACAACTTGACTCGAATCGGCCGTCCGACCGTTCGGCCGTCGGGCCGTCGGTTTCGGCGGCCAGATGAGCGACGGCGCGATCGCCACGATGATCATCAGCGCGATCGCGAGCAGTATTCTGCGCTCCGTGCTCACTTAGGGAACCGGATCGTAGCCGCCCGCATGAAACGGATGGCAGCGAAGTATACGACGCACACCCAGCCAGCTGCCTTTCAACGCGCCGTAGCGTTCCACCGCTTCGTACGTGTAGCGCGAACACGATGGCTCGAAGCGACACTGCGTAAACACCAGATGCGACAGCGTGAGCTGATAACCACGGATGAGTGCCATCACCGTCAAGCGTGGCAGGTGGCGCAGCGTCATATCAGCGTCTCCAGCACTCCAGCCAATTCGGCGCGCAGGACTGCAAACGGGGCGGCGTACGCGGAGCGCTTCGCACGAATCACGAGATCCACGGCTGGAAGGTTTCGCAGCAAGTCGCGGCGCAGAATCTCTCGCAGCCGTCGCCGCAAGCGGTTGCGCGCAACCGCTGAGGATTGATGGCGTGGCACGATGAGTCCCAGACGCGCATGACCCGAGTCACTGTGACGCCAGGCGAGATCGAGATGCTGAGTGCGCCGTCGCTGGCTCCCCGCTGCGTCCCAGCAGGCGGTGAGTTCCGCGCCGCGCGTGATGCGCACGCGGCGCGGGTACCGCTCGCTCGTTTACCGGCTCCGGTGTTTGGATGGAATACTGACGACGAGACGCTTGCGACCTTTTTTACGGCGGCGGGACAGCGTAGCGCGGCCCCAGACGTTTTTCATCCGCGCGCGGAAACCATGTTTATTTATGCGCCGCCGGTTTCGCGGCCGATATGTCGGACCCATAAATTCCTCGTGTAAGGCCGGGAAAGTTACCCGACTCGTAACACGACGGTCAAGGTTGACTTTTCCACAGAGCGCCCGTACTTTCGGGCCGCCCTTGCTCGACGTCCTTCCTCAAATTCGAATCGTAATGGAGCAATCGGTCAACGAAGCTTGGAAGCGTCTCCTCGAGGAAGCGCGACGCGAACTCCCCGAGGCGACGGTGCGAACCTGGCTCGAGCCATCGGAGCCGATCGCACTCGATGAGGGACGCCTGATCCTGGGCGCGCCCGATCAGTTCGCCGCTGAGTGGAACGAATCGAAGCACGCCTCGCTGCTCGCGCGCGCGGCCGAACGCGTGCTCGGCCGTCCGACCGCGGTCGTGTTTCGCGTGCAGGAAGACCGGCAGCGGCGACCGCAAATGGATTTCTTCGTCGCGCCGCCGAGCAGTAGTGGCGGAGGCGGCACGGCGACGGCGTCGTCCGTTGCCACGACGCCGCTCAACGAACGCTATCTGTTCCAAACGTTCGTCATCGGAAAATCGAACGAGCTCGCCGCCGCGGCCGCGCATGGGGTCGCCGAAGCGCCCGGCAAGACATACAACCCGCTCTTCATCTACGGTGCGACGGGGCTCGGCAAGACGCACCTGATGCAGGCGATCGCGCACGCGGTGCTCGAGAAAAACCCCGAGACCCGCCTGCAGTATTTCGGCGCCGAGCAGTTCATCAACGACGTGATCGAGTCGATTCACGCCCGCACGATGTCCGAGTTCCGCCGCCGCTACCGCAACGACGTGGATCTCCTCCTGGTGGACGACGTCCATTTCCTGGAAGGGAAGGAAATGACGCAGGAGGAATTCTTCCACACGTTCAATGCGCTGTTCGAGGCGCACAAACAGATCGTGCTCACCTCGGACCGCCCGCCCAAGGAGATTCCCGGCCTCGAAGACCGGCTGATCTCGCGGTTCGAATGGGGGATGGTCGCCGACATCGGCCATCCCGATCTCGAGCATCGCATCGCGATTCTCCGGAAGAAGGCGGAGCAGGATCATCTCGAGCTCACGATTCCGGACGACGTGCTGCGCTTCATCGCCGAGCACATCCGCTCGAGCGTGCGCGAGCTGGAGGGGTGCATCATCAAGCTGCTCCTCTTCGCCTCGCTCAAGAACCGCGAGGTCACGATCGAGCTGGCCCGTGAAGCGCTGTCGGACAAGATCCGGCAGGGCGAAGAGGGGTCGGGCTATGGCAGCAGTCAATCGGCACCGAGCATCGATCGCGTGCAGGAAGTGGTGGCGCGGCGCTGGGGCGTGACGCCCGAAGGACTACGCTCGAAGGCGCGGACCAAGACGCTCACAATTCCGCGCCAGGTCGCGATGTACCTCGCCCGCGACATGCTGGGCATGCAGCTCGTCGAGATCGGCCAGGCGTTCGGCGGCCGCGATCACTCCACGGTCATCCACAGCGTGGACAAAGTCGAGCGGCAGATGATGCGTGACCGGACGTTCAAAGAGCGCGTCGAAATGGCACGCCAGGAATTGTCCGCACTGTAGCCAACAAAGTGGCGTGGGAAACAGCGAGGGATGTGGGCTGTGGGGAAAGGTGCCGCGCTATCCGCAAAGCGCCAACAGTCCCAACAACGCACCAACATCAGGTGATGAACGACAGGTGATGTGCTGGTTGCGCTTTAGCAGCATCACCCACATATCCCCGTTGTCTACTACTACTACTAGTAGTTCTATATAGAAGAGCAGTAGTAAGACTTACCCCCATTTCTGGAGACGTCGCAGCTCGCATGAAGTTTACGATCACGAGGGAACAGCTTCAGGAAGGCCTCGCCGCTGTGGCGGCGGCAATTCCCGCGAAGACCACACTGCCGGTGTTGGCCAACGTCCTCGTCGAAGCCTCGAAACAGGCCGGCGGACTGCGACTCTCCGGCACGGACCTCGACATCGCCGTGAGCACGACGGTCCCCGCGGAAGTCGATGCGGATGGAGCGGTCACGCTGCCGGCCAAGAAGCTGGTGGACATCGCCCGCGAGCTGCCATCCGGCCCTGTGCGCGTCACGGCCGCCGGCGAAGCGCGCGTCTCGATCGAATCGGGCCGGTCGAAGTTCAAGTTGCTGGGACTGCCGCGCGAAGAGTTTCCCTCCTTCCCGGTGGTCAAGTTCGAGAAGGCCTGGAAGGCGGCGGCCGGCGTCGTGCATAAGCTCGTTGGACACGTCGCGTTCGCCGCATCGACCGAAGAGAGCCGCCCGATCCTCAACGGTGTCCTCTGGGAGCTCCGCCCCGATCGTATGCGCATGGTGGCGACGAACGGCCATCGCCTTGCCAAGATGGACGTGCCGGCGACCGGTGGGTCCACCGCCGACCTCATCGTCCCGCCCAAAGCGCTCGAGCAGATCCGCCGGCTCTACCCCGGCGATGCCGAGATTGAGCTCGCCAAGAGCGACAACCACATCGGCTTCCGCGCCGGCGGCACCCTGGTGTTCTCGCGTCTCATCGAAGGGCCGTATCCCAATTACGAGCAGGTGATCCCGCGCGAGAACGACAAGCAGGCGACCGTCGACAAGCTCGCCATGGCCGCCGCGTTGCGGCGCATGAGCGTCGTCGCGAGCGACCAGACGCACCGCATTCGTCTCGCGTTTTCGGGCGGCAATGTGAAGTTCTCCGTGCAGACACCCGATCTCGGAGAAGCGCAGGACGAGCTCTCGGTCACCTACGAAGGCGAGCCGCTGGAGATTGGCTTCAACGCGACGTATTTGCTCGAGATTCTGAAGTTCATGCCGACCGACGAGGTCCGCTTCACGTTCAAGGCACCGGAGCGCGCCGCGACGATCGAACCGGTGGGATGGAACGATCCCGCTTCCTACATGGCCCTCGTGATGCCGCTACGGTTGGTGGATTAGCGAATCCAGCGGAATCACCGGCGGCTCAATCGGTGGGATAACAGGAATCGAATCGTCGTCGGCGGGCGGCACCGGCGGGACCGGCGTCTTGCCGCCGTAGTAGCGCGCCAGGATCAAGTCGCGGCGCGCGAGCATTCGCTCCGGCCGAAACGCCGGATTGGACGCCCGCGGCTGCGGCAGCGTCGCCGCGAGTGCCGCCGCCTGAGCCTCCGTGAGTCGTGACGGCGGCTCGCCGTAATAGGCTTCGCTCGCCGACTTCGCTCCCCACACGCCGGGCCCCCACTCCGCGACACTCAGATACAGCGCCATGATACGGTCTTTGCTCAACGCGAGCTCGAGCCGCACGGCGGTCACCGCTTCCTTGAGTTTGCGCGGCAGCGAGCGCGACGGAGAGAGATAGAGGTTTTTCGCCAGTTGCTGCGTGATCGTACTCGCGCCGCGACGACTGCCGGCGGCCCACGCGTCACGCAACTCGACAAAGTCGATGCCGTGATGCGTCTTGAATCGCGAGTCTTCCGCGATGATCACCATGCGTTCCAGCACCGCCGATCGGATCGCAGGCGATTGACGTACCGTCCTTCCGTCCTTCCGACAGTCCGTCCGTAAGCGCATCATCGCGGTACACCGCGGCTCATGATCGCGCCACCACACCGGTGGCGGCCATACGCCGAGCAACCAGACGACGCAAAACGCGCCGGTCCCTAGCACAACCCGTCGTGCAATCCTAGCTTTTTGCACCGCCATGGATCTCGAAGCCCTCCAGCAGCGCCTGCAACAAGCGCTTGGACAGGAATTTACCGTTGGCCCGCTGCTGGGTGAGGGGGGCTTCGCCAGTGTGTTTCGCGCGCGCGACAACGTCTTGAATCGCGATGTCGCGGTGAAGGTGCTGGACGTGGAGCTCGCGCCATCGCCCGTGGTCGCCGAACGGTTCTTGCGCGAAGCGCAGACGGTCGCACGGCTGGAGCATCCGCACATCGTGCCGATCTACAAGGTCGGCCGCCAGGACGAGATCTTCTACATCATCATGCGGTGCATCGACGGTCCGTCGCTGCGCCAACTCCTCGAGACGCAAAAGAAGCTGTCCGTAGGCGACGCTGCCCGCATCGCCCGGCAAGTCGCCGACGCGCTCGCCTACGCGCACAGCCACGACATCGTCCACCGCGACATCAAGCCGGACAACATCCTGCTCGACAAGAGCGGCCACGTCCTGGTGACCGATTTCGGGATCGCCAAAGCGGCGCAGGCGGCTCAGGCGAAGACCCCCAGCTCGACCCAGCTCACCAGCGAAGGGATGATCGTCGGGACACCCGAGTACATGAGTCCCGAACAGGCATCGGGCGACAAGCTCGACGGCCGCTCCGACATCTACTCGCTCGGCGTTGTGCTCTACCACGTGCTCGCCGGATCGCCGCCGTTCGAAGGTCCTTCCTCGGCGGCCATTCTCGCCCAGCAACTGACCGAGCCGCCGGAGCCGATTCGCCGCCACCGCCCCGATGTGCCGGAAGAGATGGCCGTGGTGCTGGAGCGGATGATGGAGAAGAATCGCGCCAAGCGGTTTCAGACCGCGGCCGAAGTCAGCCGCGCCCTGGTGGGCGCGCTGCCGACTGCGGCGCGAGACCAAGTGCGCGTGCCGCTGCGCCGCCGGCTGCGGTTGATGTTCTATCGATCGCTGGTGGGCCTGAGCGTTGCCGGATGTCTGCTCTTCATCGCTTTCGCCGGCGGCGCGGCGGCCGTGGCGTACTACGTCTTCAGCAAGCCGCCGCGCATCGCGGCGCGCGCGCCGCTCCCGGACAGCCTGACGCGCATGCTGCGCGCGCGTCGTGCGCTCCTCCTGGGTGACGTCGCGCTGTCCGCGTATGAACCTGCCGGCCAGGAAGACTCGACGCTGCTGCTGCTCACCCGGCGACGGACGGTGGTCGTCACACCACACGAGGTGCGGTCCTATGCGCGCGACAGCGTCCGTACGCAAATGGGGTTGGATGTGCATGGAGGGCTGGCATTCCGGCTGGTGATCCACGGGACCCGCTCGAAGGAGCTGGCGGACACGGTGTTTCGCAGTCTGTCGTTCCGCGACATGGTCCAGCTCGACAAGCAGCTCAATCGCGGTGACGCGGAGGATTCGGTGCGCCCCGCTAGTGCCTCCCCCCGGCGGGTTCCCGCGAAGAAGCCCCGTAAAGGCTCGCCTCGTCCACGCGTGAGACGTCGCCCGGCGTAGTCGCGACGATGCCCACCCGGTCCTGACTCCCGATCGATAGCCCGAACGCAAATTCGCCGCGACGCAGTTTTCTATCCGTGTCGAGCCGGGCGATGACTTCGATCGGCCAGCGGTGAACCATTCCCATCGCCGTCCGCGGAGTATGCCAGCTCAGACCGAACGCGTAGGCGGCGATCGAATCGGGCGTGATGCGAGCATACGTCGATAACGCCAGCGCCGGCAGCGGAGCCGGATGCCAGGTGGCACCCGGAACATAGGTGAGTCGCTGGAGAAGACCGCGAACGATCGGCTGGCCGATGTTCGCGGTGACGAGTCCAACCGTGAGTCCCGAGGGCAGCGTGTAGCTCAGACCGGCATCCCAACCGGTGGAATGGGCGCCGTCACCGCGATAACGCGCGACCGCCGCTCCTGCGGCGAGACCACCTGACCCCCCGGCCAGTCCGATCCGGTAGGTGTTTCCGCGCACTTTGTTATCGAAGATGTCGCGCTGATAGGCGAATGCGAGACCGCGAGAGTTGAAGCCGGCGTCGATCTGGCGCAGACGCCCCCGCGCGCCGGGATTACCGACTCCTATTTCGGCGTAGATCGACGCTTCGCGCAGTGTGCCAAGGCCGGCAGGATTGATCCAGATGGCGCGGGCGTCATGGACGTCGGTTGGAAAGAGGTAGGCGGCGGAGCGGTTGGAAGCGACCTGTGCGGCTAGCAGGTTAAGCGATTGGGCGGTTAGCGCAGCGAGTAGCACCGCCAAACCGCGCATTACGGCAGCACCGTCACCGTCGATCGCGATACCTGCGTGCGAGGGATCGTAGTCGCTTGCACGGGCAGCGTAATCGTCATCGACGTGGAGTCGTGTGCTTCGCCCCCCATGTAACGGCCATCGACGGCAATGTAGTCCACGCCGCTGCGCAGTCCCGATCCAGAAATGTCGAACGGTTGGCCGATCTGCTCACCCGAGCCTTGAATCGTGAACGTGGACGTCACGTCGACGTGGAGGCAGCGCACGCCGTTGTGCTGTTCCCACGCGGCCGCGTGCGCGTGACTGATGTTGGTGACCGTTACGCTTCCTGCCGTGCGTTCGGTCGATGTAACGGTGTCGGTCCAGGTCGCGCCGAGTGTGGCGCCATTCGCCGGGAGCCGCGGGAAGAAGTTCCGGAACGAGCCGATGATCTGCGCCAGTAACTGGGCCGGTGCGCTGGTGTCGGACGCAACGGCATTGCGGAACTCTCCGGTAGGGCGCAGCCGCCCCATGAACGACAGACCCTTGGCCCCCGACAAATTGAGCCCCATCGGCACCGTGGAGCCGGAGTCGGGGACGATCGAATCGACGGTGACGGTCGTGGCATAACCGGCGCTGTCTGCGGGACCGGCGATCGTCACCCGGAAGAACGAGCGCAGCCCAAAGTCAGACGGCTGCCGCATGCCCTGGAATTCCTGGTCGATGTGAACGACCTGATGCGACACGTAGCGCAGCGCGCTCGGTCCCAGCCGCACGACTTCCGAACTCACCTTTGGGGGTGCAGCTGGAGGTGGTGGCGCGGGCGGCGGGGGAGCTGCCGGCGGCGTTGCAGGCCCAGGCGTTGAGGGGCGGCTATGCGATGCGCAGGCCGTGGCGAGCACCGCCAGGGCAAATAGGAGGCGAGGCATCTTAGTCCTTGGTTTTGGTGCGTCCGAAAATGGCCACGACCTCGGCGCCTTCGCTCGTGATCTTGAGCAGCTTCCATCCCCGCTTGCGCATGTCCGTGCGCCAGCCGATGAGCTTTTCCCACTCTTCAGCGCTCGTGCGAAAGACACGGAGGTCGGCGACGTTCTCCCAGTGCGGAGGATATGGCGTGGCGGGCGCAGCGGGCGCGGCGGGCGCGGCGGCAGGCTTCGTGGTCACAAAAGAGGAAGTGGTGGGACCATAAGCCGAGTTCTGTTTACTCGTTGGTACGAGCAGATGGTCATCTCTCTGGGATGACTGTCGCCAGCCATCTCGTGCGGCCTACCCGCAGCTCGAGCGACCCGGGCCGGGTCTCGCTGCTTATTTGGCCTTGCTCCGACCGGGGGTTGCCGTGCCACGCCTGTTGCCAGGCGCGCGGTGGGCTCTTACCCCACCGTTTCACCCTTACCCTTTGGATACAAGGGCGGTCTGTTCTCTGTGGCCCTGTTCCGTCGCCTCGCGGCGCCCAGGTGTTACCTGGCGGTCTGCCCTGTGGAGCTCGGACTTTCCTCGATAGACCCCTTCAGCCAGCCTACCGCGACCATCGGCCCCACCACTTCCAACGGCAGGAAAACTACCGGTCGCCCGGGGCCCTGGGCAAGGCTCATCTTGCAAAGCGGCGAATGACACGCGCTAAGCTGTCTGAAGCCGTGCCGTCCAGCCAGAAGCCGGCTTGCTCTCCGAACACCATTGGTCGCAGCCGCGCCCAATCAGCGGGCGAGAGCCGTTCCCGCTCAGGCACTAACTCGAAGGCGGACAGCGCCACAATGCCGCGCCCGTTGTAGCGCTGCAGCAGCTCGCGGGCATTGCGCTCGCGGATCAACAACAGCGCCGGCGACTCCCGGCTGGAAAGGCCGCGGAGTAAGCCGATCGAGAACCAGTCGGCCGGCAAGGTCGTCGCGCGGAACGCAAATCGCACATCGGCGTGCAGACGTCGCACCTCGGTGCGCATCGCGGTGGCGCGCTCGGCGACCGCGTTCTCCAGCGTCGTGAAATAGCGCGCCAGGAACCCGCGCTCGAGCAGCGTGTCGTACCGGACGACAGGAGGCAGCGCCGTCAGCCGGTCGAGCTCCGCGCGCTCGAGTCCGAGCCCAGCGAGCCCGACTCGGTAGTCGGCGTCGCAGAAACCCGCGCCGGCATAGAAGGTCATCGCGCTGTCGAGATCGAGCGCGACACCGGCGAGCACATCGGGACGCGCGCCGCCGAGCTGAGCGAGTGTGCGGTACGCCGGTCGCAACGAGCTGCGCCACAATAGCGAATCGAGTCCGCAGGGAACTGGTGTGAGATCGCCATGTCGATCGACTTCGTCGGCGCCCGCCGAGGGGAGCTCGATCAACGCCACACCGGGGAACCAGCGGAAGCTGGTCGTCTGCAATTCCTCCGCGGTTGATCGCCAGATGTTGCGCGTGCCAATCGTGTCGGCAAGCGCCGCTGCTGGGACCATCGTCGCCAGACCGTTCAACGCAGCCGTCTCGGCGAAGTCCAAGGAAGACTCGAACGACTGCGGGTTGTAGCGGGTCCACAGCACACGCAGTCCCTGGCGCGCGATCCAGGGCGGGATCACGGGCTTGTCCTCCCGATCGAGAGGCTGGACCGGTTCGGGCAGCAACATGGCGTCGGCACCCACCGGCGGAGCCAGGAGTGGAGCGTGCACGAGGATTTGTTTGGGCGCGTTGGCCAGCCGTAGCGGCGCCGGCCGCACGGCGGCATCGACGGTCGCCCACTCGGCGGGGCGGCGCGTCCAGCGCGCGAGCGCGACGAGAAAGTCACGAGTGCGCGGATCTTCCCGAGCCGCGGCGAGGAGGTTTCGACCGGCGACGACGATCAAGCCGTCGCCGACCCGGCTCGCGGCAACGAGCGCGTACGAAGTTCCCCGCGCGAGCATCTGACTGCGATTGCGAACCGAGAGCGGATGGTTGCGGCCCGCCGGGAACGGGGCAAAGCCCGCGTTGTCGAGCGAAGAACTTGGAAGCGGCACGGCAGGGACATCGACTGGATCCTCTCCGATCTCGATCCCTGCGCCCTGGGCTGCGAGCCAGCGGTTCATGATCCAGCGATCGAGTGTCCCGGCCTCTCGTGTTGCGCTCAGATCGGGTTCGTAGGCGAGAACCACGACACCATCACGCCGGATCCATTCGGTGAGGATCGCGAGGTCGCCGATCGTCAGCGCGTCCGATGTGCGCTCCGGCTCGCGTCCGGCCAGGACGACGACGGTGCGGTAGCGTGCGAGATCCGCGCGGGTGAGATGGGGATAAAAGCGGCGATACTCGACGCGGTATCCGGCGTCGTGCCAGGGCGCGGCCGTCGTCTCGAGCGTGAGCGGATCGGCCAGGGTGAAATCCACGAGCAGCAGCCGGTGCGCCTCCGGTTGGCAGGCCGCGGCGAGCATCAGGGTCCCTAACCAGCTCCGTTTCATGTAGCTCCGTCACGTAAATCAGCGATGAGGCGTGTTACCCGCGGATCGGGAGGAAGGCCGAGCTCCATCCGCAACGCCTCCTCATAGTGCTGGGCGCAGCGCACCGCGGCCCCTCGATCGCCGAGCGCAACCCACGCTCCCGCGAGGTGCAGCACGGTCTCCGTGTCGAACGGGTTCAACTCGGCGGCCCGGCGCCACCAATCGAGGGCCTGGCGCTGATCGCCTCGCGCCGCCGCGGCCGCGGCGAGTTGCCCAGCTGCCAGCGCGCACTGGGATTCAAACCGGCGCCGTTGCTCGGAGACCCACTGCTCGAACTCCGGTGATCCCTTGAGAAAGAAGCCGTCCAAGAACGGGCCCACGTACAGGCGCACCGCCACTTCCGGGTTGCCGGCATCGAGCGCGTCCTGAAACTCCCAGACGTCGCTGGTCAGGAGCTTGGGATTGAGGCGCAGCGTCTTGCGCCCGAGAAACACGCCCTGGCCACCGAGCTGGCGTCGCTGGAAGTAGACGACCTGGTTCAGCCCTTGCCGCGCGCGTTTCGCATCGCTGTCGGGCCAGAGGTACAGCTGGATTTTGTCACGATTGAGGCCGCGGTCACGGGCGACAGCCAGCAGCGCCAGCAGCGCCAGCCGTTGGCGGCTGGTCACCGGACCTGTCGTAGAGCTGCCGCCCACGAACAGGGCCAGGCCTCCAAACGTCAGCAAGCGCAGCTGCTCCATCGCGATGATTTTCCGATGACGCTTGGATGATCGAGCGTTAAGCGACCGTGCCTAACATGCTCCGCGAGATCAGACGCAGCAACCCACTCACGTTCCTCACGGAGGTGGATTATGAAAACGCGAATCGCAGTCGCTTTCCTCAGTAGCGTCCTGGCGTGTGTCCCGGTCATCGCGCTGGGCCAGTCGGGATCGACCGACCGGGATCAGATCAGTTCAGGCATTCCCGCGTCGGAAGGCGAGCTTACCCCGGCGGTGCGGGCGCGCATCGAACGCGGCGACGGCCGCACCGGCACGGTCACTTTCGCGCAGGCCGCGGATCAGTATCAGGCGGCCGCCGAGATTGCGCGCCAAGAAGGCCATTTGCCGAGTCTCTCGATGTGGCGGCTGGCGAACACGTTCTTCCACGACGGTCAGTTGAATCGTGCGTCGCGCGTGCTCGATCAGTTGGCCGGCGAGGCCGCGCGCGCTGGCGATCTTCCGGTGCAGGTGCTGGCGCTCTATTACTCCGCCTGGGTCAACGGCCAGGCTGGGCGCGGCGCCGACATGTCTGACCGTCTCCAGCAGGTCCAAACGCTGCTGCGGTCACCCTATATGCCGGTGGGAATTCGTACCCATGTCGGTGATCTGCTCAGCGCGCCCAGCAGCGTTGCGCGGAAGCCCTGAACGCTAGGACATGGCCGCCGCATACGGCAGCAACGCCTGTCGCATGTCGAACGCAGTTTGCCAGCGTGCCTCGCGTGCTTTGGAGAGCGACTTCATGACGGTGTCGCTCAGCGCGCGAGGCACGTCGCGTCTCAGCTTGCGGAGGTCTGGTGGCGGCGCGTGCTGCTGCATGTCGAGCACCGCCGCCGCACTGGCCGCCGAAAAGGGCGGCCGGCCCACCAACGCCTCGAAGAGCACCACGCCCAGCGAATAGAGATCGGTTCGGCCGTCGATGTCGGGCGAGCCGCTTGCCTGCTCGGGACTCATGTACTCCTCGGTTCCGACGACGAAACCGCTGCGCGTCACACGGTCCTCGCCTGAGCTCGCAATCGCGCGCGCGATCCCGAAATCCACGAGCACGGCACCCACCCCAGACGCCGAACACACGATGTTGTCCGGTTTGATGTCGCGATGTGCCAGGCCACGCTCGTGCGCGTGGCCCAATGCATCGAGCACCTCGGTCGCGAGGCGGACGGCTCGGTCGATGGGCAGCATTCGCTCGCGGCGGAGCACCTGCCGGAGCGTCTCGCCCGCGACGTAGGGCATGACGAACCACAGCAGGTAATCGCTCTCGCCCGAATCGATCAGCGGCGCGATGTGAGGATGATGCAGCTGCGAGGCGTAGCGAATCTCGCGCAGAAAGCGATCGGCGGCTACAGAGACCGCGAGCTCCGGATGGAGCACCTTGATCGCCACCTGCTGGCCCTGCTGATCGTAGGCGCCGAACAGCGTAGCGTTGCCGCCGCGCGCGACCGCGGTGATCGCAGTGTAGCGCGTGCCCAACAACTCCCGCACACGGCCGACGAGATCGCGAGCCAGGTCCGCTCCTCGCTGCTTCCCCGCGACAATAGGCGCGGCGCGGCAGCAAAGCGGAAGGGCTAAGGGCTGATCGCGATTCTCGAGAAGGAGAGGTTGTCGAAGATGGCGGGCATCGTCGCCGCGCCCGCGAACTGCACGACGGCGATGTCGCCTTGATTCGCGGCGTTCGTGTGCTGCACGCAGATCGTTTGCGTCACTTGAGAAACGCTGGCAGCGAGCCGGCTCAACGCGAGGCCGTTCGAATCAAACGCCTGCAGGTAGGCGCCCTCGAGCACCCCGACAACTGGCACCGCTGGAAGGATTGGTGTCGCGTCGATGCATACCTGCGCGACTGGCACGGTAAACTGCGCCGCGATTGCTCCGGACGTGAGCTCGCTGAAGGCGGACGGACTGCCCTGCGGACAAACACTCACATTGTTGTTGGGCTGCGCTACTCCGAGCGGACCGTTGTCAGAGTTCGCGTAGACATCGGTACCCGGACAGTCACCGATCGCGCTGGTGCGGCTGAAGGTGACACCGAGGTGCGAATAGGCTGAGTTAACGACCGATCCTGCCGCGATAGGGGTGAGACTATCGGAAAGGAGATCGAAATTGATAAAGCCCGATATCGGGAATGCCCACGTAAAGCGACTGAAGCCATCCGCGCTGCCGCCGGCGCCGAGATCGAACATGATGCTCCGGCTGCTCGCATACAGAGGGCGCGGGCCGATCAGACGAGCGAGAGCGTTGGCGACATCTCCAAACACCGATCGCCGCGATCCAAACGAAGGCGAGAAATGTGGATCGCACCGCAAGAACGGCGCTGGTACGTTGTCGAGCGCTCTGATGACCTGTTGTGCGTTCACGACGTCGGCCTGGAAGATTTGCAGCAGGTCCAGCGTGGGGTGATCCAACGCAAACGCCCGGGTGTCGGGGCAGATCCCGATCGTCACGAGGCTGGCAAACTTCCCCGGCGTGTCTTTGTGATAGTCGTAACAGGCATTGTCCGACCCGCCAGGTGTCCCCGGGAATTGCTGCAGCAACGTGGGAATGCATTGAACATCAAAGTTGTCGACGGATTGGATGCTGATCGTTGTTTCTTCGGTCACGGCGCCGTTCGGAACAAATATTCCCGCACGCCCGCTCGTGGTGACGATCGTGGTGTTCTGGCCGGGCCGCGCCGTCCCCTCACCGCAGTCGGACACGCCGGCAGTGCATTGCGATCCGACGCCGATGAAAAATTTGATCGGTAACGTGCGATCATCGAGCAGCGGGATGTCCTGATCGGTGTTGACGTTCTTCAGTTGGCTGCCGCTGCTCACGACGTTCACATCAGCAAAACCGAGTGCCGTCCCCGCGGTCTTGACCGTGATGCGGTACCTGCAATCGGGATTGAGGTTGTCCTGAGCCGTGTGCCAGTTCACGTGGTAGGCTGCGTCGCTCACGGTGATATCGGATCCGGAAAACGTCCGTATCACGGTGCCGGGCGGATTGCACACGGCCAGAATGGACGTCGCCGGCCCCTCGTCCGTAATGATCACGAAGGGACTCAGTTGCTGGGAGAATACCTGTGACGCGGGCGCCGACTGATTGACTATCGGCGGCAGCCAGAAAAAGAACTGGTTGGTGTTCGTTCCGTGATTGGCGTCGGAGAGATCGGCACTGATTCGTGGATGGAGCGGCCGATCGCTGTGACAGGAAACAACGCCAATCACCAGCAGTGAGAGGATAGCCGGATACTTCATACGCCTCTGGAGAATGATGATCTAGTGTTACCCGCAGATTTTGGACGAACCCAACGCTGTTGGATATAAACGCGGAGTGGGGTCAGTCGATCGCTCAAGCGATTTACGTGAAACCGAACGGAGGAATTAATCCGGTGGGATGAGTGAGCCTCTCACGATCGCGGGCGGGACAAGGCTTGGAAACCGGGGTGTTTTTGCAGGTCCCACCACCACCAGAAGATGTCGCCCCCAACGCGAAATGAGTGCTCGGGGTTGGCGGCTACGTACCGCTGGAGCAAGTGGATCGCCTCATCCTGCTCGCCGAGCAGCGTGCGGACAAAGGCTTCCATGGCAACGAGATCGTGGTCGGGGTCGAGCTCCGGTGTGCCGCGGGAGCGCTCGATCACCTGGTGCGCGCTGTCCTTGAGGCCAGCGCGCGCGATGGTAGCGGCCACGAGCATCTGCTCCCGGAGGTGGATGACCTGGCGGCGTTGTGCGGGCACCAGCGAATCGATCCCGGCGAGCAGTCGCCAGGCTCGGGGAATATTCGGGTCTTCCAGCCTGGTCATCATGTAGAGCTGGCACTCGAGAAAACGAAAGTCTCGGGGGAAACGCCGCACGCCCTCCTGGCACCAGCGCTGCGCCTGGCGCTGCTGGTCGAGGTCATAGGAGGTGAAGAACAGTCGCCCCAGGATGTCCGCGGCATTGGTGAGGTAGGCATCCTCTTCGTAAGCCCGCCGCGCCGCCAACGCCGCCCCCTGAAGATCCTTGGTCTGGTAATACAGGCTGCTGAGCGTGGCATAGGCGCTCGCGAGGGTAGGTTGCATGTTGGTCGCTCGCTCGAGGTCTTTCCGAGCGTCATCCAGCAGCGCCGCAGCCTGCTGCGGATTGGGCGGACGGGCCAACTGCCACCGCCGATAGCGCAGGGTCCCTCGCAGCTCGATGGCACCGGGATCTTCAGTGGCGATGGCGAGTGCTCGCGCCGCGTCTGCGAGTCCTTCGTCTATCAGAGCCGGGTTGCGCGTGAGCCGAACGCGACGTTCGACGAGCTGGCCTCGCAGCACGATCGGGTCGATCCACTTTGGATCGGCGCGCTCCGCCGAAGCCAGCGTCGAATCGGTGCGGGCGAACAGCGCCATCGCGCTGTCCATCTTCCCCGCCTGCACGAGCGCTTCCCCATCCCTGCGAATCGCCTCGGCCTGCTGCACGCGCGTCCATGCTTCGGTGCTTCTCGTCCCTGCACGCTCTTCGCGCAGCCGCACCTCTTCGCCGAGCCGCTCGCGCAACACGCGGGCGACTTCGCCGGCGAGCGAATCGCGAATCTGAAGCAGATTCGCCGACGGCTGCTCGAAGGTCGCGCGCCGCAACAGATCCGCACCGCTGTAACCGTCCACGAGGCGTACCGTGACGCGCACCCGATCGCGTACCGGTTCCACCGTGCCCTCGACCAACGTCCCCGCGCCGAGTGCCCGCGCGATGCTGTCGCGCGGGAGATCGACGTTGCGATACGGCAGCACGCCGTTGCGCGACACGACGTCGAGAGAGCGGACCTGGGAGAGCTGATTGATCAGTCCTTCGGTGAGACCGGCGGCGAGAAAGCGCAGCGAGCTGTCGGGACTCTGGTCCTGAAAGTACAGCACGGCGACACGACGCACGTCCATGCCCGTACCGGATGGTCGGGCCGTGCCACGGCGACTGACGACGAGCCAGGTGAGCGCTGCGAGGAGCAACAGGCCGCCGGCCACGGGGATGGGCCGGCGCCAGCGTAGACGCCCCGGCGGCGTCGGCCGTCGTCCCGCTGTAACCCTCGAGATCCTTCCGGTGCTGGCGGTCGTGAGTGCGTTGGAAAACTGCTCGGCCGTCTGATAGCGATCGGCCGGCACCTTCTCGAGGGCGCGCTCGATCACCGTCTCGAGTTCGTCGGGGATCGCCTCGCGTACGATTTTTAGCCTGGGCACCGAGTCCAACGAATGCCGTGCCATGATGGCTTGCGCGGTGGGGCCCGTGAACGGAGGCTGCCCTGCGAGTGTCTCGTACAGTACGCAGGCGAGACTATAGATGTCGCTGCGGCGATCGACCTGCCCTGTCC
>WNFF01000207.1_pt1 | contig 41576 bp, 38 predicted proteins | sample 5400441 | NCBI WGS metagenome assembly WNFF01 (sample SAMN13153345, study PRJNA577476) | soil metagenome | isolation source: 120 cm saprolite under Douglas fir tree site 2 hole 3 replicate 1 | place: USA:California | collected 2015-04-18
AGGTGTTCTTCGTTCCCGCCGCCCCCGCCGCGGAGAAGGACGGCACGCTAACCAACACCATGCGGCTCATCCAGTGGCACGAGAAGTCGGTGAATCCTCCGGGGGACGTCCAGACCGACGCGCAGTTCGTCTGCACCCTCGCCCACCGGCTCCAGAAGATGTACGCGGGCTCGAAGAAGGAGCGGGACAAGGGCTTCCTCGCCGCCGGCTTCACCTACGGCGAGAAGCCGGACCACCCGGACATGGAGCTGGTCCTGAAAGAGGTCAACGGCTTCGCCACCGAGGAGATCGCGGACAAGGATGGCAAGGTCCTCTACAAGAAGGGCCAGGCCATCGCGAGCTTTGCCCAGCTCACGGACGACGGCAAGACCGCCTCCGGTTGCTGGATCTACACGGGAGTGATCAACGAGGGGCCGGACGGCAAGCTCGTCAACAAGGCCAACGCCCACAAGCCGGGCGACGAGAAGGACTACCTCGCGCACGGCTGGGGCTTTGCGTGGCCGGCCAACCGGCGCATCCTCTACAACCGCGCCTCCGCCGACGCCGCGGGCAAGCCGTGGAGCGAGAAGAAGAAGCTCATCTGGTGGGATCCGGAGGCCCCGGGCCAGACGCCGGACAAGATGGGCAAGTGGGTCGGTCTCGACGTGCCGGACTTCAACGCCTTCCTCGCCCCCGACGCCAAGAACGGTGACAAGCCGTTCATCATGCGGGCCGACCTCGTGGGCGCCTTCTTCGGGCCCCTCAACGACGGCCCCTTCCCGGAGCACTACGAGCCGATCGAGTCGCCGACCAGGAACCTGCTCTCGAAGCAGCAGAACAATCCCGTGGCCAAGATCTGGAGCGTGCCCGACAAGCGGAACGACCTCGCGCCCATGGGCTCGAAGGACTACCCGTATGTCATCACCACGTACCGGCTGACCGAGCACCACCTCTCCGGCGTCATGTCGCGCTACCTGCCCATGCTCGCCGAGCTCTTCGAGTCCCACTTCGCGGAGATCAGCCACGAACTCGCCAAGGAGCTGGGCATCGTTAACGGCGACAAGGTCACGGTGTCGACGCCGCGAGGCAAGATCGTGGCCAAGGCCATGGTCACGCACCGGCTCAAGCCGTTCATGATCGACGGCAAGACGGTCCACGAAATCGGCGTGCCGTGGCACTGGGGATACAACGGCATCGCCAAGGGCGACATCACCAACGACCTCTCGGCCACGGTGGCCGATCCGACGGTGTACATCCAGGAGACGAAAGCCTTCATGTGCAACGTCAAGAAGGGGGAGGTGTAGCCATGGCCCGCACGCTGGCGATGTTCACGGACACCTCGCTGTGTATCGGCTGTCGCGCCTGCCAGGTCGCCTGCAAGCAGTGGAACGAGCTGCCTGCCGAGCAGCCGGAGTGGACGGGCTCGTACCAGAACCACGCGACCTTCACGGACAAGACGTATCGCCTCGTCCGCTTCATGGAGAAGCCCCAGCCCAACGGCGAGCTCGCCTGGCTCCTCATGTCGGACGTCTGCAAGCACTGCGCCCAGGCCGGCTGCCTCGACGCCTGCCCCACGGGGGCCATCTATCGCACGGAGTTCGGCACCGTCAACATCAACCAGGACGTGTGCAACGGCTGCCGGTACTGTGTCAGCTCCTGCCCCTTCGGCGTGGTCTCCTTCAACCACGACACGGGACGCGCGAACAAGTGCACGTTCTGCAATGACCGGATCCACAACGGGCTCGGGCCCGCGTGCGCCAAGACCTGCCCCACCGACTCCATCCAGTTCGGCTTTCGCGACGAGCTCGTGCCCAAGGCGCAGAAGCGCGTGGCCGCTCTCAAGGAGCTGGGCTACAAGGACGCGCAGCTGTACGGCGCCGACTCGAACGGGCCGCTGGGAGGTCTCAACGCCTTCTTCCTGCTTCTCGACCGGCCCGCGGCGTACGCGCTCCCGGAGAAGCCGCTCCTGCCTCAGCGCAACGTGAAGGTGGACTCGCTCCTCGCGGTGGGCTCGGCGCTCCTGGTGGGCGTGGGCGCCCTCGTGGCGTTCCGCGAGCGCGGTGGTGCCACCAAGGACGGCGGCAATGCTTAAGTCACCAGACTGGCACCTGCTCATCGTCTGGTATTTCTTTCTCGGCGGCATCGCGGGCGGGGCGTACTTCACCGCGGCCATCGCCGACAACTTCGGGGGGCCGCGGGACAAGAGCGTGATCCGGATCGGCTATGTCCTGGCCCTTCTCCTCATCGGGCTCTGCGGCATCCTCCTCATTCTCGACCTCGGCACGCCGAGCCGCTTCATGAACATGATGCTGCACTTCAAGTTCTGGGATCCGATGTCCATCGGGGCCTGGATGCTCGGCGTCTTCGGCCTCTTCGCCTTCGTCTCCTCCGTCCTCTCCCTGGTGGGAGGAGAAGGCGTGGCGCCCGCCCGCCGGGCGGTGAGCCTGGTGGGGACGATCGCGGGGTTCTTCATCGCCGCCTATACCGGCGTGCTCCTGAGCGCGACGGCCCTGCCCCTCTGGCGCGAGGCGCGGCTCATGGGCGCCCTCTTCCTCGCCTCCGGCGCCTCCACGGGCATGGCCGCCATCTCCCTCCTGCTCTATCTGGCCGGCGAATCCGCGGGGGAGGGGTTCAAGAAGGTCAAGCGCGCGGACCGCTATGCCATCATGTTCGAGATCCTCGTGCTCGCGGCCTTCGTCGTCCTCCTGGGCGGCGCCGCGGGACCGCTCGTGACGGGCCAGCTCGCCCCCCTCTTCTGGGGAGGGCTCGTGGCGGTGGGGCTCGTGCTTCCGCTTCTCGTCGATCTCACGGGCCTCAAGGTGCCCGGGGCGATCCCCGCCGCCCTCGTGCTCGTGGGCGGTTTCATCCTCCGCTATGTCATCGTGATGGCCAACGCCTGATCATTTGGATCCGGGGGGGAGCGACCGCCGCTCCTCCCCCGGGCCCCCCCACCGGTTTCCGCGTCAGATCTTGGGATAGAGCAAGGGCTCCAAGCCGGGGCCCTTTGCCTTTCCCGATCGGCGTGGCACGATAGGGACGATGCGGACGTACTTCCAGCTCAAGGGCGGCCGCTTCCAGGAAGTCAAGGCCGAGGTAGTCCGCGAGCAGCCGCTGACCGTGTACGTCAACGGCGAGCGCTTCCTCACCCTCCTGTGCTCGCCCTTCGATCTCGAGCCCCTCGTCCTGGGCTACCTCTGGATGGAGAAGGTGATCGCGGGCCTCGACGAGGTTGCCGCGATCGAAGTCTCCGAGGTGGACGGGCGCGCGGAGGTGACGCTGACGCGGCCCGTGACGCTCCCCACCGAGCGCATCCTCACCTCGGGGTGCGGGGGCGGGATCACCTTCCGCATCGATCCGCGGCTCTTCCCGCGCGTGCGCTCCACCCTCAAGGTGAAGCCCGAGGCGCTCGCGGCCCGGCTGCACGACCTGCTCCGCGACGCCCGGCACTACCACGCCTCGCGCGGCATTCACGGGGCGGCGCTCGCCGACGCCGATCGGGTGCTGCTCCTCGCCGAGGACGTGGGCCGTCACAACGCCGTCGACAAGCTCAAGGGCTTGGCCCTGCTGCGGGGCCTGCCCACGGACGATCGTATCTTGCTCTCCACCGGCCGCGTCTCCTCCGAGATGCTGCTCAAGGCCGCGCGGATGGGCGTGCCCCTCATCGCCTCGCGCACCTCGCCCACCGAGATGGCGGTGGCCCTCGCCGAGCAGCTCGGCATCACGGTGGCGGGCTATGTCCGCGGCGACGGGCTGAACCTGTACGCGGGCGAAGCCCTCGACGTCTCGGAGCTCGCCTGAGCCATGCCTGACTACACCGCGCTCCTCGCGGAGTGGGAGGCCGCCCTCGAGCGGCGCCGCGAGCTCGGCCAGGCCCTGGACTTCTGGACGGCCGTGCTCGAAGGGTGGCGGAGCTGGGACGACGGCGCCGTCGAGGCGCTCGTCTGGCGCCCGGAGGAATGCCTTTCGCGCTGGACGCGCGGGGTCCCTCTCATGGCCGATGCCGTCCTGGAGCTGGAGCCCGCATCGCTCGAGGACCTCCTGGGGCCGATCATGGAGCGGCTGGCCGTGGGCAGCCCGGGGGACGCGGAGGCGCTGCGGCGATTCGCGGAGGCCTGGGACGGCGGACGTCTCGGGCCCACCGCGCTGCTGCCGACGTCCAGCAAGGACGGCGTCGCCGTCCTCCAGGAGGAGGTCGGGCTGCCCGCGCACCTCACGGGCTTCCTGTCGCATGCCGGTCTTCGTCCCGCCCTCGAGCGCTTCCTGTCCGGTACGCGGGCGCTGCCCGAGGGCGCCTGGGACCGCGGCAGCTGCCCCTGGTGCGGTGGCCTGCCCGCCTGGGGTGATGTCGGCGAAGACGGCCGCCGGCGTCTCTCCTGTCACCTCTGCGGCGGCACCTGGATAGCGCCGCGGCTCCGCTGCCCATTCTGCGAGACGTGGCACTCCGGCGACATGGTGCGCCTCGTGGCCGAGGGCGCCGAGGAGGGCTATTTCGTGGAGGCGTGCCGGAGCTGCCGCGGGTATCTCAAGGGCGTGGACCGCCGGCAGCGGTGGAACGCGGGAGCACCGGTCGTCGAGGACTGGGCCTCGCCGCATCTCGACGTGTACGCCACGCGGCAAGGGTACTGGCGGGCCACGCCCTCGCTCGTGCACCTGCTCCCCCCGGAAGGCGGCTCCGCGGCGTGAACGCCGTCGTCTTCGACGTGGCGCTCACCGCGTACATCCTGGCCGCCGTCGCCGCATTGTCCTCGCTCATCTGGCGCCGGGACGATCTCGGGCGCGCGGCGCGCGTGCTGACCCTGGCGGGCTGGATCTGTCACACCGCGGCGGTGGCGCTCCGCGGCGTGGAGCTGGGGCGCCCGCCCGTCCTCACTCTTGCCGAGGTCGTCTCCGTGGTGATCTGGGTGGCCGTCCTCGTCGATCTCGTGGTCGAGCGCCGCTACGGCATCACGGCCTTCGGCGCCTTCCTGCTCCCCGTGGTCCTCGCCCTCGGACTTGGTCTGCCCACGGGGTTGAGAGATCTCGCCCTCGAGCCGCAGGCCTCGAGCGCGTGGATCCTCGTCCACGTCGCCCTCGTCCTCGTGGGGCTGGCTGCGCTCGTCCTCAACTTCGGCAGCGCGCTCATGTACGTGCTCCAGGAGCGCCAGCTCAAGGCGAAGCGGCCCGGCGTCTTCTACTACCGTATGCCCTCGCTGCAGACGCTCGATCACCTGACCCTCGTGACCCTGACCGTGGCCTTTCCCTTTCTCACCGTGGGCCTGGGGCTGGGCGTGGTCAGGGCCGGGCGCGCGTGGGGACGGGACCTCGTGCTCGATCCCTTGGCGCTCTTTTCCATCGTGATGTGGCTCGTCTACGCGGCGACCCTGTCCGGGCGCGTCGTCGGCCGCTGGGGCGGGCGGCGGGCCGCCTACTTCGCCATCGTGGGCTTCTGCGTGCTGCTCGCCACGCTGGGCGCGGGCGTGATCTTCCAGGGACGGCACGGCTCATGATGGAGCGTCTCTTCGTGGCCGGGCTCTCCCATCACACGGCGCCCCTCGCCGTGCGCGAGCAGCTCGCCCTCGACGAGGACAAGCTGCGCGAGATCGTGAGCGATCTCGCGGGCCGCGGGACGTGCGCGGAGATCATGATCCTTTCCACCTGCAACCGCGTCGAGGTCTACGGCGTGGCCGACGTGCCGGGCGAGGCGCGGAGCGTGGCCTTCCGCCAGATGGGCGCGCAGCGGGGCATCGGGCTCCCCACCCTCGAGCCGCTGCTCTACACGCATGGCGGGGTGGAGGCGGTGCAGCACGCCTTCCGGGTCGCCTCCAGCCTCGACTCCATGGTCCTGGGCGAGCCGCAGATCCTCGGCCAGGTCAAGGACGCGTTCGCCCTCGCCCAGGCCTGCCGGACCGTGGGCCCCGTGCTCCACTCGCTCATGAGCCAGGCCTTCGCCGTCGCCAAGCGCGTGCGCACGGACACCGAGGTGGGGCGCCACGCCGTGTCCGTGTCCTTCGCTGCGGTGGAGCTGGCCCGCAAGATCTTCGGCGGCCTCGGCGGGCGCTCGGTGCTGCTCGTGGGAGCGGGCGAGATGGGTGAGCTGGCCGCGCGGCATCTGGTGGAGGAGGGGACGCTCCCCGTCTACGTCGCCAATCGCACCTGGGCGCGCGCGGAGTCCCTCGCGCGGGACCTCGCGGGCACCGCCGTGCCCTTCGAGGAGCTCCTCCCCCTGCTCGCGCAGGTCGACATCGTCATCACGTCGACGGCGGCGCCCGAGCCCATCATCCGGGCCGCCGAGGTTGAGCGCGTCCTCCACGCCCGCCGCGGGCGGCCGCTCTTCCTCATCGACATCGCGGTGCCGCGCAACGTCGAGCCCGCCGTCAACGCGCTCGACGGCGTCTTCGTCTACGACGTGGACGACCTGCGCTCGGTGGTCGAGGCCAACCTGCGCGAGCGCCAGCGACAGGCCCAGCGGGCCGAGGCCCTCGTGGAGCGCGAGGTGACCAAGTTCGCCGCGCGCCTGCGCGACCTGGAGGTGGTCCCCACCATCGTCTCCCTGCGCGAGAAGCTCGAGGAGATCCGCCGCGCCGAGGTTGCCCGGGCCCTCGCCCGGCTCCCCGGGGCCGACCCTGCCACGCGCGAGGCGCTCGAGGCCCTCTCCCAGGGGCTCATCAACAAGGTCCTGCACGGCCCCACCGTGAAGCTCCGCGACTCGTCGCGTGCGGGCCACCATCGTCGCTGGATCGAGTTCATCTCCGAGCTGTTCGGCCTCCACCCGAGGGGCGGCGCCGGGCGCGAGCCGTGAGGCTCACCCTCGGGAGCCGGGGGAGCCGTCTCGCCCTCGCCCAGACGGAGCTGGTGGCCGAGCGCCTGCGCGCCCGCGGCCTCGAGGTCGACGTCTCGCTCATCACCACCACCGGCGACCGGCTGGCCGACGTCGCCCTCGCGGACTTCGGGGGCAAGGCGCTCTTCGTCAAGGAGATCGAGGAGGCGCTCCTGGAAAGGCGCGTGGACGCGGCCGTCCACAGCCTGAAGGACATGCCCGCGCTCCTCCCCGACGGTCTCGCGCTCGTCGCCTACGCGCCGAGGGCGGATCCCCGCGACGTCCTCGTCACCCGCGACGGGGCAGGGCTCGACGATCTGCCGCCGGGCGCGCGCGTCGGCACCTCGAGTCTCCGCCGGCGCGCCCTGCTCCTTCATCGACGCCCCGATCTTCGCGCCGAGCCCATTCGCGGCAATGTCGACACGCGGCTCCGCAAGCTGGCGGAGGGTCAGTACGAGGCGATCATCCTGGCGCAGGCGGGGCTCGACCGTCTCGGCGCGCGACCGAGCCACGCGCGGACGCTGTCCGCCGACGAGTTCCTCCCGGCCGTGGGGCAGGGGATCCTGGGCATCGAGGCACGGGTCGCCGACGGCCCGATGCTTGAAGTTCTGGGGGCCGTGGACGACACTGGGACGAGAATGGCGGCGCTCGCGGAGCGGGCATTTCTCGAGAGGCTCGGGGCGGGATGTCACACCCCGGTGGCGGGCCATGCCCGGCTCGACGGCGCCACGCTTCATCTGGACGGCCTCGTGGCGAGTCCCGACGGCAAGACCATGGTCAGGGGACGCACGCAGGGCGCTTCTGCGCGAGCCGCGGCGCTCGGCCGGGCCCTGGCCGAGGACCTCCTCTCGCGCGGGGCGGCCGAGCTCCTGGACGCAAGCGCGGGGGGCCCGGCATGATGGCGTCCGTGGAGACAGCGCGGCCGCTCGCGGGCAGGCTGGTCGTCATCACGCGCGCCAAGACGCAGGCGGCGAGCTTCGCGGCGCTGCTCGAGGCCGCGGGGGCGCGCGTGCTCGTGGCGCCCACGATTGCCATCGAGCCGCCTCCGTCCTGGGCGCCGCTGGATGCCGCCCTCCGGCGGGGCGGCGAGTACGACTGGGCCGTTTTCACGAGCGTCAATGGGGTGGAGATGGTGAAGGCTCGGCTGTCCGCCCTCGGCCTCGACGCGGGCGCCCTCGGGAGCTGCCGTGTCGCCGCCATCGGGCCCGCCACCGCCGACGCGCTCTCGTCCGTGGGCCTTCCCGCCACGGTCGTCCCCGAGGAATACGTCGCCGAGGGGCTCGCGCGCGCGCTCGCCGCCCTGGTGCGGCCGGGCCAGCGCGTCCTGCTCGCGCGGGCCGCCGAGACGCGCGATCTCCTCGTGCGCGAGCTCGAGAGGCTGGGCGCGCGCGTCGAGGAAGTGGCGGCGTACCGGACGCGCCCCGCCTCGGAGGACATGGCGGAGCTCAAGCGCGCCCTGGGAGCGGGCGCGGTCGACGCGGTGACGTTCACCAGCTCCTCGACGGTGCGCCACTTCGTGTCGATTTTCGCGCCGGGCGAGCTCGAGCGGCTCATGGCCGGCGTCACCGTCGCCTGCATCGGGCCCATCACGCGGGCCACCGCCGCCGCCGCGGGGCTCGCGCCTGAGGTAGTGGCGGAGGAGTACACCATCGCCGGCCTCGCCGTTGCGCTCGAAAAGCACTACAAGTCGAAGGGCGCCCCGCGCCACTGACCCAGGCGCCCAGAGAAGAGAGAAGGAGAGACCAGCTATGCCGTCCCCCCTGTACCGACCGCGTCGTCTTCGCGAGCTGCCGCTCCTGCGCAAGATGGTCCGCGAGACCCACCTCAAGGTGGACGATTTCGTCTACCCGCTCTTCGTGGCCCATGGCCGCGGAGTGCGCGAGCCCATCGGCTCCATGCCGGGGCAGAGCCGCCTCTCCGTGGACGAGCTGCTGAAGGAGTGCAAGGACGCGGCGTCCATGGGCATCCCCGCCGTGCTCCTCTTCGGCCTGCCCGCGGAGAAGGACCCCCGAGGCAGCGAAGCCTATGCCGAGGACGGCATCATCCAGCAGGCGGTCCGCGCCGTGAAGGATACGATTCCCGACCTCCTCGTCATCACCGACGTGTGCCTCTGCGAGTACACGAGCCACGGCCACTGCGGCGTGGTCGAGGACGGCCGCGTCAAGAACGATCCCACCCTCGATCTGCTCGCGCGCACCGCGCTCTCCCACGTGGAGGCGGGGGCGGATCTCGTGGCTCCCTCCGACATGATGGACGGGCGCGTGGCTGCCATTCGCGAGGTGCTCGACGAGAGCGGGTACCAGGAGACGCCGATCATGGCCTACTCCGCCAAGTACGCCTCGGCCTTCTACGGGCCGTTTCGCGAGGCGGCGGACTCCATCCCCCAGTTCGGCGACCGGCGCGCGTACCAGATGGATCCCGCCAACGCCATGGAGGCCATGCGCGAGGTCGCCCTCGACGTCGACGAGGGCGCGGACATCGTGATGGTCAAGCCCGCGCTGCCGTACCTGGACGTGCTCTCGCGGGTGAAGGCGGAGTTCGGTTTGCCCGTGGCCGCCTATTCCGTGTCGGGCGAGTACGCGATGATCCGCGCCGCCGGCCAGCTCGGCTGGCTCGACGAAGAGGCAGCCATGATGGAGGCGCTGACGTGCATCCGGCGGGCAGGGGCCGACATCGTGATCACGTACTTCGCCAAGGAGGCGGCACGCGTGCTGGAGCGGCGCCGGCCGTGAGGATATCCGCCAAGGGCGAGTACGCCATCAAGGCCATGCTCGACCTCGCCCTTCGAGATCCCGACACGCTCGAGCCCATCCAGGACATCGCGAAGCGCCAGAGCATTCCCCAGCGCTATCTCGAGCAGGTGCTGCTCGGGCTCAAGCGGGCGGGGTTTCTCCACTCGCGCCGCGGCTCCTCCGGCGGCTATCGGCTGGCCAAGCCGCCCGCCCAGATCACCGTGGGCGCCGTGCTGCGCGCCGTCGAGGGTCCCTCGGGCGTGGGCGGCGCGGGACGGTCGGGGCGGGCGATGCCGGGAGACGCCGCCGGCGATCTCGTGGCGCTGTGGCGCGCCGTCTCGGAGGCCGTGGATTCCGTCGTCGACGGCACCACGCTCGAGGATCTCCGGCGTCAAGCGTTCGAGCGTCGCGCCTTGGCCAAACCGATGTATCACATCTGACCCTTTTTTTGCCGGGGAACTGACGTTCCCGATAGGATTGGTGGCCATGACTCAGCGAAGACTGGCAGCCACGGGCCGACCGAAGATCGCGGCCTCGGTGCTCGACGTGGTCGGCGGAACGCCGCTCGTGAAGCTCAACCGGCTGCCCAAGAGCGACGGCGCGACCGTGCTGGCGAAGATGGAGTCGCTGAATCCGGGGGGCAGCGTCAAGGACCGCATCGCCGTGGCCATGATCGAGGACGCCGAGCGCCGCGGGGCGCTCAAGCCCGGCGCCACCGTGGTCGAGCCCACGAGCGGCAACACGGGCATCGGCCTCGCGATGGTCTGCGCGGTTCGCGGCTACCGGCTCATCCTGACCATGCCGGATGACATGAGCGTCGAGCGCCAGCGCCTCCTCGCGCGCTACGGGGCGGAGATCCATCTCACCCCGGCCATCGAGGGGATGTCCGGATCCGTGTTCGCGGCCCAGGAGCTCCAGCGCGAGCACCCGGACTATTTCATGCCCCAGCAGTTCGAGAACCCCGCCAATCCAGAGGCGCATCGGCGCGCCACCGCGCTGGAGATCCTGGAGGCTACCGAGGAGCGCATCCACGCTTTCGTGGCGGGAGTGGGGACGGGGGGCACGGTCACGGGCGTGGGAGAAGTTCTCAAGGATCGCGTGCCCGGTGTGCGCGTGATCGGCGTCGAGCCGGCGCGCTCGCCCGTGCTGTCGGGCGGGCGAGCGCGTCCCCACGGCATCCAGGGCATCGGCGCATCCTTCGTGCCCGGCGTCTTGAATCGGGACGTGCTCGACGAGGTGATCGTGGTGCGCGACGAGGACGCCACCGCGACCTCGCGGAGACTGGCGCGCGAGGAAGGGCTGCTCGTGGGCATCTCGGCGGGGGCGAATGTCTGGGCGGCCTGTCGAGTGGCCGAGGCGCTCCCCGCCGACCGGGTGGTGGTCACCGTGCTGTGCGATACTGGTGAGCGCTATCTCAGCGTGCAGTTCTGAAAGCGTCTCGTTCCGAACGGCAAGGAGAGCAATGATGAGCGTCGAGGTGTACATACCCACGCCCTTTCGCCGGGCGACCAACAACAAGGACAAGGTGTCCGTGGACGCGCAGGACGTGCGCGGCCTGCTCGACGAGCTCGAGGACCGGTTCGGCGCGCTCAAGGGCCTCGTGCGCAACGAGGCGGGGGAGATCCACGATCACGTCAACGTGTACGTGAACAGCGAGGCGATCGAATCGCTGGACGGGCTCGGCACCAGCCTGAAGGACGGGGACGAGGTCTCGATCATTCCAGCCCTCGCCGGGGGGGCTGGCCGGCCCTCGCTCGGGGGGGCAGGCCTGTCCTCGCTCGGGGGAGCTGGCCGGCCCTCGCTCGGGGGGGCACTCGTCTGACGATGGTTCTCACGCCCGAGGAGTACGCGCGGGTCGAAGCGCAGGCCGTCGCTGAGTACCCATCGGAGTGCTGTGGAGTGGTCTTGGACAGGCCGGAGCCGTCACCCGAGCGAATCTTGATGCCCTGCCGGAACATGCAGAACGAGCTTCACGCCAAGGACCCCGCGCGCCACCCACGCGATGCGCGTACCGCCTACTACATCGATCCCGCCGACTTGATCGCCATCGGCCGCCGCGAGGCGCAGGGCTTCCGCGTCGCCACCATCTATCATTCCCACATCGACACGGGCGCCTACTTCTCTCCCACGGACAAGCGCAACGCGCTCGTGAATGGAGAGCCCGCGTATCCGGATGCGGCCTACGTCGTGCTGTCAGTGATGGAGGGGCGGGTGGTCGAGGCAGGCGCCTTTCGCTGGGACCCAGGCGCGGGGGACTTCGTCGCCTTCGACTGGAAGCGCCCGCAGCCCTGACCGGTGCCATGGCGGCCTCTCACTCGGAATCGCTCTTCGGCCGGGCCCAGCGTGTGCTCCCCGGCGGCGTCAACAGCCCCGTCCGCGCCTTTCGCGGCGTGGGCGGCACCCCCTTCTTCGTCCGGAGCGCAGAAGGCAGCCGCATCACGGATGTCGACGGCCGCTCCTACATCGATTTCCTCGGCTCCTGGGGCCCGCTCATCCTGGGGCACGCCGCCCCCGCCGTGATCGAGGCGGTGGGGGAGGCCCTCGCGCGGGGCACGAGCTATGGCGCGCCGACCCCGGGCGAGGTCGAGCTGGCCGATCTCATCGTGTCAGCGGTGCCGTCCATGGAGATGGTGCGTCTGGTCTCCTCGGGGACAGAGGCGGCCATGAGCGCCATTCGTCTCGCGCGGGGCGCCACCGGCCGTGACCTCATCATCAAGTTCGAGGGTTGCTACCACGGCCACGCCGACAGCCTCCTCGTCAAGGCGGGCTCGGGCGGCGCGACCTTCGGCGTGCCCGACAGCCTGGGCGTGCCGGAAGCCCTGGCCCGGATGACGCTGACCGCGCCCTTCAACGACCTCGGCGCCGTCGAGCGGCTGATGGACGCGCGCGGGGGCGAGGTCGCGGTGGTCATCGTCGAGCCCGTGGCCGGAAACATGGGCGTGGTGCCCCCCGCCACGGGCTTCCTGGAAGGGCTCCGGCGGCTCTGCGATCGTCACGGCGCCCTGCTCCTCTTCGACGAGGTCATCACCGGCTTCCGCCTTGGCTATGGCGGGGCCCAGGCCCGCTACGGAGTGCGTCCGGACCTGACCTGCCTCGGCAAGATCATCGGCGGCGGCCTGCCCGTGGGCGCCTATGGCGGCCCGCGCGCGCTCATGGAGCGCATCTCGCCTCTGGGCGGCGTCTACCAGGCGGGCACGCTCTCGGGGAATCCGCTGGCCGTGGCGGCAGGCCTGACCACGCTCCGGGCTCTCGCCGATCCCGCCGTCTACGAGCGGCTCGAGCGCGCCGCCGCCACCCTCGAAGCCGGGCTCGTGGACGGCGCGCGCGCCTCGGGCATTCCCCTCACGGTCAACCGCGTGGGCTCCATGCTCACCGCCTTCTTCACCGACGGTCCCGTGACGGACTATGCCTCGGCCAAGCGCGCGAGCACCGAGCGCTACGCGCGATTCTTCCACGCCATGCTCGCGCGCGGCGTCTTTCTTGCCGCCTCGCAATTCGAGGCGGCCTTCGTCTCGCTCGCCCACAGCGACGCGGATCTCGAGGCAGCCGCGCGGGCCGCCCGCGAGGCTCTGGCGACGCTCCGCTGACCCGCGGCCGCGCGGGCGGCCGCTCGCCCGGTTGGCATCGCGAGAATCGGCAAGATGACTATTGACCCTGGTTTTTCTGCGTGATACGGTTCACAAGGCCGTAGCCCGGAGAGTTCGTCCACCGGCCATCCCGGAGCGCATCGCACGCGCGGCATCTGGATCGGCGCGCAAGGAGCGGATGAGCGTCAATGGTGGGTGAGCCCGCTGTGGTGCCTTCTCAGCCCTCGCCTCCCCGCCTGCGGAATCAATCCAGCTCTCGTCTCGCGCCGGCCTCAGGCCGTCGCTCAACTCGAACAACGGGCAGCGTCTCGGCTCGAAATTCCGTCACGGCTTTCGCTTCCGCGGTCCCAGATTTTCCATGCCGGTGTTTCTCCATCCCTTCTCGTCTCGACCTCGATCCCGCATGACCCGGCGGAGCGCCGCATGAGCGAGCCGGGCGAGAGCGGACCAGGCCCCACGGGAATGAACCGGCGCGCGTTCTTCAAGATCGTTGCCACCTCCGGCGCCGCGGTGGCGGCTGCGGGCTGTGGCAAGGAGGCCGAGGAGCTGCTCGGCCAGGCGCCCACCAAGCTCATTCCCTACGTCGTCCCTCCCGACGGCATCGTGCCCGGCGTCGCCGCCTACTTCTCGACGGTGTGCCGCGAATGTCCCTCGGGCTGCGGCCTCGTGGCCAAGAATCGCGACGGCCGCGTCATCAAGCTCGAGGGCAATCCCGATCATCCCGTGAATGCGGGCGCGCTCTGCATCCGCGGCCAGGCCCAGCTCCAGGGGCTCTATCATCCCGATCGATTCCGCGGCGCGCAGTCCGGCGGGAAGGCGGCGGCCTGGGACGATGTCGAGAAGCAGGCGGGCGACAGGATCGCCACCCTCGTCAAAGGGCGGCAGGGGCGCAGGATCGCGCTGGTGAGCGGCCTCGAGACGGGCAGCCTCGGCCGCCTCATGGACGAATGGACGCGGGCCCTGGGCGCGCGCCCGCGCATCGCGTACGAGCCCCTGGGCTACGAGGCCCTGCGCGCGGCCAACCGCGCGACCTTCGGGCGGGACGCCATCCCGCACTACGCCATCGAGGAGGCGGGCTACCTCCTCTCCTTCGGCGCCGATTTCCTCGAGACGTGGATCAACCCCGTGGCCTACGCGGGCGCCTTCGCCCGCATGCACGCCCTCGGCCGCGGTCGCGCGGGCACCTTCGTCCACGTCGAGCCGCGCCAGTCCATGACGGCGGCCAATGCCGACGAGTGGCTGCGCAACGCGCCCGGCACGGAAGGCGTCCTCGCCCTCGCCATGCTCCAGGTCATCCTGGAGGAGGGACGGCACGCCAAGGAAGCCGACGCGGGCGCGCTGCGCGCCGCCGTCAAGGGCGTGGACGTCGCCAAGGCGGCCGAGATCTCGGGCGTTCCCGCGGAGACCATCAAGCGCATCGCCCACGATTTCGCGCAGGCCAAGGGCGCCCTCGCCATCGGCGGGGGCGTGGCCATGACGGGACCGCAGGCCACCGACACCCTCATCGCCGTCAATCTCCTGAACAGCGCCGTGGGCGCCGTGGGCAAGACCATCCGCTTCGGAGCCGACGCCGCGCTGGGCAAGACCGGCTCGTATGCCGACATGGCCAAGCTGACGCAGGCCATGGCCGCCGGCGAGATCGACGTCCTCGTCCTCGCCGACGTCAACCCCGTGTACAACATGCCCGCCAAGTCCGGCTTCGGCGAGGCCCTCGCCAAGGTCGGCCTCGTGGTCAGTCTGGCCAGCCATCCGACGGAGACCACGGCCAAGGCCACCGTGGTCCTTCCCGCCCTCCACTCGCTCGAGTCGTGGGGCGACTACGCCGCGCGCGATGGCGTCATCGGCCTCATGCAGCCGACCATGGGGCCGGTGACCATGGACGGCAAGCCCGTGGACGGCAAGTCCACCGGCGATATCCTGCTCTTGCTCGGGCGGCGGGCGCTCGGCACCGAAGAGGGGAAAGGCTCGCTCAAGTGGGGAAGCTTCGAGGAGTATGTCCGCGAGCAGTGGCAAGGGCTCGCGCGCCAGCACGGCGGCGGCAAGACCTTCGCCGATTTCTGGGAGGAGTCGCTCCGGCGTGGTGGCGTGTGGGGCGCGCCCGCCACGGCGGCGATGGGCAAGGCCAACATCGGGAGACTCACGGGAGGGCCGGCCAAGCTCGAGGGCGACGGCACGCATGCCCTCCTCCTGTACCCCTCCGCGCGCTTCTACGATGGCCGCTCGGCGGACAAGCCGTGGCTCCAGGAAGCTCCCGATGTCATGACCCAGGTCGCGTGGGACGGCTGGGTCGAGGTGCCCGTCGAGACGGCGGACAAGCTCGGACTCGGCCGCGGAGACATGGTCAAGCTGACCTCCCCGCACGGGAGCATCGAGCTGCCCGCCTGGCCCTCGAAGACGCTGCACCCCGGCGCGGTGGCCGTGGCCATGGGGCTGGGGCACGATTTTCCGGGCGCCTTCGCCAACGGCGGGCGCATCAGGACGAACACGGAGCACGACGTCTTTCTGAACGGCGGAGCGAGCCCGCTGCGCCTCCTGCCCGCCGCGCCCGAGGCCGCCTCGGGCGGGCTGCCGCACCTGGCGGTGAAGGTGAGCCTCGCGCGCACGGGCGCGCGCCGTCCGCTCGCCATCCCGCAGGCGACCTTCGACGACGAGAACCGTGAGATCGCGGAGATCGTCGGCCTCGCCGCGGCGCGCGAGATGGAGCTGCGCGGCAAGTCGCCTGAGGGCGCGAGCCTTCCCAGCATGTATCCCCCCGTCAAGTATCCGGACTACCGCTGGGGGATGGCGGTGGACGTGGACGCTTGCACGGGCTGCCAGGCCTGCGTGGTCGCCTGCTCGGCCGAGAACAACGTTCCCGTGGTGGGCAAGGCCCAGGTCGCCTACGGCCGCGCCCAGCAGTGGATCCGCCTCGAGCGATGGGAGAAAGGGCAGGGCGGGAAGACCAACGTGTTCCTGCCCATGTTCTGCCAGCATTGCGCGGTGGCGCCGTGCGAGCCCGTCTGTCCCGTCTACGCCGCCTACCACACGGCGGAAGGTCTCAACGCGCAGGTCTACAACCGCTGCGTGGGCACGCGGTACTGCGGCAACAACTGCCCGTATCACGTCCGCCGCTTCAACTGGTTCAACTACACGTGGACGGCGCCCCTCGACCAGCAGCTGAATCCCGACGTCACCGTCCGCCAGCTCGGCGTCATGGAGAAGTGCACCATGTGCATCCAGCGCATCGAGAAGGGCAAGAACGATGCGCGCGAGGCGGGGCGCGCGGTGAAGGACGGCGACATCCAGACGGCCTGCCAGCAGACGTGCCCGACCCAGGCCATCAGCTTCGGCAATCTCAAGGAAGGCGCGACCCGGGTGGCCAAGCTCTCCGTGAGCCCGCGCAGCTATCACGTGCTGCAGGAGCTGGGGACGAGGCCGGCCGTGACCTATCTTGCCAAGGTCGTCCGTGGCGAGACGGGGGGTCACGGGACGGAAAAGGGGCACAAGGCATGAGCGTGGCGACCCAGCCCGGCCAGCCATCCTGGGCGGACGTCAACCGGGACGTCGCCCGCACGGTCAGCATGCCGGGCAACACCTACTTCGCCTGGATGTGCCTGGTCGCCCTCATCCTCGGGTGCGGCGTGCTCGCCTGGGCCTTCCAGATCTGGACGGGCATGGGCGCGGCGGGCAAGCGCACGCCCCAGATGTGGGCGATGTACATCACCACCTTCGTGTTCTGGATCGGCATCGGGCACGCCGGCACCCTCATTTCCGCCATCCTGTACCTCTTCCGCGCGAAGTGGCGGACCTCGATCTACCGGGGCGCAGAAGCCATGACTGTCTTCGCCGTCATGACGGCCGGGCTCTTCCCCCTCATCCACGCCGGGCGCATGTGGTTCGCCTACTGGCTGACGCCGTATCCGAACCAGCGCTATCTCTGGCCCAACTTCAAGTCGCCCCTCGTGTGGGACGTCTTCGCCATCTCGACGTACCTGACCATCAGCGTGGTCTTCTTCCTCGTGGGACTCGTGCCGGACATCGCGGCCCTGCGGGACCAGTCCACCGGGGTCAAGAAGAAGATCTACGCCGTGATGTCCCTGGGATGGGAAGGCTCGGACTCGCAGTGGCGGCACTACCGCCGGGCCTACGGCCTCCTCGCCTCCCTGGCCACCCCTCTCGTCCTCTCCGTGCACAGCGTGGTGTCCTTCGACTTCGCCATGGCCCTCGTGCCGGGCTGGCACTCGACCCTCTTCGCTCCCTTCTTCGTGGACGGCGCCATCTTCTCGGGCTTCGCCATGGTGCTCTTGCTGATGCTCCCCATGCGCTACCTCTTCAACTGGTATGACTACATCACGGACAAGCACCTGGACGCGATGGGGAAGCTCATCCTGGTCACGAGCCTGGTTCTGACCTACTTCTACGCGTGTGAAGCCTTCACGTCGTGGTACAGCGGCGAGCACTTCGAGCGGGCCTCGCTCTTCTACCGGGCGACCCGGCAGTACGCGTGGGCCTTCTGGCTCCAGTACTTCTGCAACAGCCTCGTGCCCCTCGTGCTGTTCTGGAAGAAAGCGCGCACGCACGTGGTGACGCTCTACACCGTCTCGCTCTTCGTCCTGGTGGGAATGTGGTTCGAGCGCTTCAACATCATCGTACTGGGGCTCGGCTTCGATTTCTACCCGTACACCTGGGGCACGTACTATCCGACGGTCACGGATTCCACGATCATCGTCGGTTCGTTCGCGTGGTTCATGCTCCTCTTCCTCGGCTTCATCCGCGTGATGCCGTCGCTGTCCATCGTCGAGGTCAAGGAGGTGCTACCCCATCCGCTCAAGCACGCGCATGGCGGGCACCGCTAGCATGGCCATGGCGAGCGTGCTCGGCATCTTCGCCCACGTCGACACGACGCTGGACGCCATCCGCAAGCTCCGCGAGAAGGGCTTCTCGGAGCTGACCGTCTACACGCCGGTGCCCGTGGAGGAGATCGAGGAGGAGATCGAAAGGGTGCGGCCGCTCTCGAAGGTGCGCCTGTTCACCCTCGTGGGCGCCCTCACGGGCACGAGCACGGGCTTTTTCCTGACCATCTGGTCCTCCCTCAAGTGGAGCCTGGTGACGGGGGCGAAGGACCCGGTGTCGTTCCCGCCCTTCATCATCATCGCCTTCGAGCTGACCATCCTCTTCGGCGGCCTCGCCACCGCCCTCGCCATCCTCCTGCTCGGCCGGCTGCCCAAGCTCTCGCCCTCGCCGACGTACGATCCGCGCTTCACCCTCGATCGCTTCGGGGTGGCGGTGAGCTGCCCACCGGAGACGGCGGCCACGGTGACCTCGCTGCTGACCGCCTCCGGCGCCGAGGAGGTGCGGCGATGATGAAGTACGTCTTCGTCCTCATCCTTCTCCTCGTGGGCGGGGCGGCGTCGGTGCAGGGGATCCTGCTCGTGTACCGGTGGAACCACAACATGACGGTGACCCAGCGGATCATGCCGGGTGAGATGTCGTTCGCCATGGCCCCGGGCAGCCTGCCCCGCGATGGCGGGCAGCTCTACTACTCGAAGGAGCAGCGCGAGGCCGCCTCCGCGCGCAAGAACCCCGTGCCCTCCAGCCCGGAGTCGATCAAGGCGGGCGAGAGGCTCTACGTGGTGTACTGCACGCCCTGCCACGGTCTTTCCGGCAAGGGTGACGGGCTCGTGGCGACCAAGTTCGTGCCCGCGGCCGACCTGAGCAATCCGGGGCTCCAGAAGGCCCGCACCGACGGCTACTGGCAGAGCTATCTCTCGGTGGGCGGCGCCGTCATGCCGTCCTACGCCGAGGCGCTCTCTCCGGTGGAGCGCTGGCACGTGGTCAACTACCTGCGCACCCTGGCCCAGAAATGAGCCCCGACGCGACCGCCGGCGACTCCACGAGCAAGGGGACGGGGCTGCTCTGGCTCCTCGCGCTCCTCGGCGCCGCCGCCTTCCTCTTCGGCGTGTTCAGGGCCGATCCCAAATCGACCTGGGGCATCTACCTCGTCAACCTCATCTTCTGGTCGTGCCTCGCCATCGTCGGCCCGACCCTGGCGGGGGCGATCCAGATCACCGAGGGACGCTGGTCGCCCTCCGTGAAGCGCATCGCGCTCACCACGGCGGGCTTTCTTCCCGTCTCCCTCATCCTTTTCGTGATCCTGTTCTTCGGGCGGGCGACCCTCTATCCCTGGGTGACGGCGCCCATCGAGAACAAGGCGGTCTGGCTCAACGTGCCCTTCATGGCGATCCGGATCGCCATCGGCACGGCGGCTCTCTACTGGGTGGCCCTGACCTTCGCCAAGGCCGTCTTCGCCCAGGACAAGAGCGGCGCGGACACCCCGGAGGCGGAGGCGCGCCGGAACAAGCTCGCGACCACGCTCCTCATCCTCTTCGTCCTCGTGGTCTCCCTATGGGCCTTCGATCTCGTGATGACCCTCGACCCCATCTGGTACAGCGGGCTCTTCGGCGGCTACTACGTGATCAAGGCGCTGTACACGGGCTTCGGCCTCGTGACCTTCCTGACCATTCGGGCCAACGCGCGCGGGGTCACCAACGTCGCGCCCTCGGGCATCCAGGACATGGCCAAGCTCACCTTCGCCATGTCGGTCATGTGGATGTACTTCTTCTTTTCGCAGTACCTCGTGATCTGGTACGGCAATGTGCCGATCGAGACACGCTTCTTCATGGCACGCTTCTTCAACCCGCCGTGGGGCGTGGTGGCGTGGCTGGTCTTCATCTTCGGCTGGCTGATCCCCTTCGCCTACCTGCTCAAGCGCCTGACCGGGCGGCCGCCCACGCGGCACAAGGTCCTCGTGGTCATCCTCTTCTTCGGCTGGATCTCGATCTTCGTCGAGCACGTGCTCGTGGTCTTCCCATCCCTCGACCGGGCGATCGGCTTCCCCCTCGGGGTCAAGGAAGTCCTGATCACCGCGGGCTTCTTCGCCCTCTTCGCGCTCAGCCGCCGCCGCTTCCTCCAGACCTACAATCCCGTCCTCCGCCAGGCCAAGTAGCGCCGCCGTCGAGACTACGACGAGGCCGAGCCCGGGGCGCGCGATCGCCGCCGCCACTGTGCTCAATCTTCCGCTCGGCTCGCTCTACGCGTTCAGCGTGTTCCTGAAGCCTCTGGAAGCGCTCCTCGGACTGAGCCGCGCCGAGCTGGCGCTCGTCTTTGCGCTCGCGTCCGCGGGATTCGGTGGCGGCGCGAACCTCACGCCGTACGTCTATGAGCTTGCCCCCACTCCCGTTCTGGTGCTGGCCTGCGCGACGTCGACCATGCTCGGCATCACGCTGGCGGCGACGGCGCGCAACCTGCTCCAGCTCGCCGTGGGCTACGGTCTGTGCTTCGGCGCCGGGGGCGGCGCCGCCTATATCCTCTCGCAGCAGGTCGTGAACCTCGCCGTCACGCGACACCATGGCCTGGTGAATGGGTACCTCGTGGGTCTGTATCCCGCGGGCGCCGTGATCGCGGCTCCCCTTTTCGGATGGGGCATTCGCGCGTTCGGTGTCCGCGCCACTCTCGGCGCGCTCGCCACGGCCCTCGGCGTGACGGGCCTGATCAGCGCGTGGCTGATCACGCGCGCCGGTGTCACACTCTCGTCCGGCGCGGCGGTGGCGACCCCGGAAGAGCACGAGCGGCGTCGGCCCGTCTTCTGGACGCTGTCGCTCGTTTTCTTTCTCGCGGCCTCTGCCGGGCTCATGGTGCTCAGCCAGGCGGCCGGGATGATCGCCGCGTACGGCGGGGCCACCGCGGTCGCCATCTCCGGCACGACGTTCATCGCGGCGACGATCGCGGTCGCCCGTCTGGGCGGCGGATGGCTGGTGGACTGGTTCACGGTCCCGACCGTCGCGGCCGCCGCCCATGCGGTCGCGCTCGCCGGCAACGTGGCGCTGACGGTCTGGCCCACGCCCGCAATTGCGGTCGTATCGCTCGCCCTCGTCGGAACGGGCTATGGCCTGATGTCGGGCGTCACGGCCGCCGCCGTCGCCGTGTACTGGCGGCGTGAGCTGTACGGTCGCATCGCCAGCCGGATCTACCTCGCGTGGTGCGCCGGCGCCATCGTCCTGCCGATCACCGCGGGCCACCTGTTCGACGTGACGCGGAGCTACGGGGCGGCGATCTTGATCGCGGCGGGCGGCAATGTCCTGGGGCTTTTCGCGGCGTGGACGCTCCCTCGCGAGCCCGTGGAGCGGCAGGACAAGAACGTCTGTTAGCCCGATTCGCACCGCGACGGACTAGATCGGACGGTCTGGGCGAGAGGATGCAGGACGTCGATCGCCCAGCCCACATTCAGGCCTTCTCCGAGCCAACTCGGACACCCCGTCCGCGCGTGGACACGAAGGCCCTGTGAGTCGTGACGCGCTCGGAGAGCCCTGACAGGATCATCAGGTACTGGCACTGGCGGCACCTCCGGGAGCGGGCGCCCGTCCGGCCGCCGGAACCGAAGCGCCCCGTCGGGTAACCGCGCGACCTCGTAGCCCTCCTCGTGCACCGCCCGGTGATGCCGGCGGCAGAGCAGGGTGAGGTTGGAGAGTGTGGTCGGGCCGCCGTGGGCCCAGTGGCGGAGATGATGCCCCTGAGTGAAGCGCAGTCCGCACCCCGGGAAGCGGCAGCCTTGATCCCGATGGTGGAGGGCACGGCGTAAGGCGGGCGGGATCGTCCGGGTCCGGGCCCCGATCTCCACCAGGCGGCCCTTATCGTCGTGGCGCATGACCACCCGGCTCGCGTCGCACGCCAACCGCTGAGACGTTTCCGCGGAAACGTGTGTGCCCCCTTCGAGGACGGACTGCCCCGGCTGCTCCGGATCGGCCAGCACCGGGGCGTCGATGTTGACCACCACCTGGTAGCGCTCGCCCGGTATGCCGGGATCGAGCCCGTGATGCAGCGCCGTCTCCGCGAGGAGGGCCAGGGCATCCGCCCGCTGCTGCGTGACCGTGGGCGTGTCCTCGGAAACGTGTTCGAAGCCTGTGGCGGCCCGGGCCCGCTCTCGGGCCCGCTGATAGAGGCTCTCGCGGGCCGCCGCCAGCGCCTGCAGGAGCAGCGCCCCCACTTCCGGCTCGAGGCGCCCCCGGAGAACCACCATTCCGTCCTCGTCGTGATACACGTGTAGGGCTCGGCTCGCGTGCCGGTGCTTCGTCTCCCGCGCCTCGGCCCGCCGATCCACGCACCGCCACCCGCGCACGATCCGCTCGACGTGGGCGGCTGTGCCGGCGCGCCCCACCGCCAGCAGCCGGGCTTCCGTCTCTGGCGTGGCTACGCGAGTGAGGGCGCGGACCTTGGCGTAGGACAGCTGCCCGCGGGCCAGGGCCTCGGCGAGGAGAGGGAGTGTCCCCAGAGCGCGGGCCACCCGGACCCGTTCCCGGGCCGCGCCCAGGTCGAGCCCCACCCGCCAGGAGAGCCAGGCGGCGCAGGAGCAGAAGCCCGTGTTCCATCCCCCGCGGGCGTCGAAGTCCCGGATCAGCTCGAGCAGGCGCGCAGTGGCGGCGTCGAGGTGGGCGGACAGTTCGGCGATCTCGTCGCCGAGGCGGTCGAGCTCCGAAACGGAATGCGGAGTAGATGGCGAGTGGATCTGCATAGCGAGCCTCCTTCTCTTCAACTAACTGTAGCCCCTGATTTTCTGGGCCTCTGGGAGCCTTCGAGGCGTGCGATCTCGACCGGGAAGTGATTCTTGTTCCGATCGCATCCAACTGTCGACCGGTGAGCCTGTGCGTGCCGCTGGGCTGGTACGAACTGAAGGTTGCCGCCGCACGACCGAGGGCCGGCGACGAAGCTGTCAAGCGAAAAAATTTACCTCTGGTCGCGAAGGCGCTCGCCAGGACCCCTTGCTACAATGCCCGCATGATCTCGGTCGAAGAAGCCCTCGAGCGGATACTGGCGCGGGTGGGTACCCTCGGTGAGGAGCAGGTGCCCCTCACGCGCGCCCTCGGCCGCGTGCTCGCCCACGCCGTCTCCTCGACCCTCGATCTCCCGCCATGGTCCAACTCCTCGATGGACGGCTATGCTCTGCGGAGCGCGGATGCCGGGGGCGCCTCGACGACGGCTCCGGCCCGGCTCGAGATCGCCGGGCGCATTGCCGCGGGGCACGTGGCCGACAAGCCGCTCACCGCCGGACAGGCCTTCCGCATCTTCACGGGTGGGCCACTGCCCGAGGGCGCCGATAGCGTCATCCCGCAAGAAGAGGTCACGACGGAGGGGACGACGCTCCTCGTGCCTCGGCCCGTCACGGCCGGCGAATTCGTCCGGCCCCGCGGCGAGGACATGCGCGCGGGCGAATCGGTGCTCGAGCGCGGGCGCCTCATCGGACCGGCCGAGCTCGGTCTCCTGGCCGCCCTCGGCCATGCGCAGGTCCGGGTGGTGCGGAAGCCGCGCGTGGGTATCCTCTCGACGGGAGACGAGATCGTGGACCTGGGCGGACGCCTGGGCCCCGGGCAGATCCCCAATTCCAACACCTATTCCTTGACGGGACAGGTCATCGAGGCGGGGGGCGAGCCCGTTCCTCTCGGCGTGGCGGCCGACCGGCTCGAGGAGATCGAGGCACGGTTCCGCTGGGGACTCGGCTGCGATCTCCTGATCTCCTCGGCGGGCGTCTCCGTGGGCGAGCACGACTTCGTCAAGGCCGCCCTCGAGAAATTGGGAGCCGAGCAGCATCTCTGGCTCGTCAACATGCGCCCCGGCAAGCCCATCGCCTTCGCGACCATTCCGTCGACGGGTAAGGGAGCGCTGCCCGTCTTCGCGCTTCCCGGCAACCCGGTCTCGGCCATGGTCACCTTCGAGCTCTTCGTGCGGCCGGCCCTGCGTCGTTTGGGTGGTCACGCGCGATTGCAGCGGCCGATGGTGCAGGCGCGAGCGCTCGCAGCCATTCCCAATCTGGACCGGCGGCGAGGTTTCCTGCGCGTGACGCTGACCGCGGACGAGTCGGGGGGCTACGGGGCGAAGCTCACAGGAAGCCAGAGCTCAGGGATACTTCGCTCCATGGTGGCCGCCGACGGTCTGGCCGTGATTCCCGGCGACAGCACGGTGGAGGCGGGAAGCACCGTGCCCGTCGTCCTCCTTCGCGACGTTCGCTAGCCATGCGAGGCGATAGGGCGCTACGTGAACAGCTCGCCATATTCCTCGGCACCCAGGCGCACATGTCGCTGGGCGACGCGGTCAAGGGCTTCCCCCTCAAGGACATGAACGTCAGACCGCCGAACGTGCCGTACACCTTCTGGCACCTGCTCGAGCACATCCGGATCGCGCAATGGGACATCATCGACTTCATCAAGAATCCGGACTACGAGGAGCTCAAGTGGCCGGAAGGCTACTGGCCGGCCAAGAACGCCAAGGCGACCAAGAAGGACTGGGACGAGACCATCGCCAGGTACCAGAGCGACCTGAAGGAGATGATCGCCCTCGTCAAGAATCCGCGGACCGACCTGCACGCGAAGATCCCGCACGGCGACGGCCAGACGATTCTCCGGGAAGCGATCCTCATCGTCGACCACAACGCCTATCACATCGGGGAGTTCGCGATTCTCCGGCAGGTCGTGAACAACTGGAAGTAGAACAGCCTCCGCTACCCCTTCCTTAAATAGAGGGTCCAGAGGGTCAGCCACCCGCCGCCCAGCATGGACAGGAGCGTCACCAGGCTGCCCACGGCCAGGGTCGCGCCGTTGGTCAGTCCCTGGGTGACATTGCAGCCTTCGGCCACGATGGCGGAAGCGCCCATGAGAAGCCCACCCGAGAAGATCTTGACGAGACTCGAGCTGGGCGGCAGCTTCCAGCTGAACTCGCCCGAGCTCCGGGCGGCGATGAACGCCCCCACCGGCAAGCCGACGAGCATGACCATGCTCCAGTTCACGCGGTTGGGGAAGCCCACGAGCGGGTAGGTGAGGATCTCGCCGGTATTGACGGCGAAGGTGAGCCCGACGGGCGGTCCGCCGAGGCTCGAGGCCCACCAGCCGGCCGCGATGAGGAGACCCGCGGCCACGCCGGTGGCGGGCCAGGGCCACTTGCGGTGCTGCGGCTCGCCCGGCGCTCTGACCATCCAGATCGCGCCCGCGATCGCGAGCACGAGGATGACGAGCCAGGGCGAGACGCCGAGCACGGTGGCGAGGGTGGGTGGGGCGCCGCCGATCGTGATGGCGGGCGCCTGGAGCGACGCGCGAACGGGCGCGAGGGATCCCAGCCGCGCGGCGGTGGCGCCGAGGGCGAAACCCAGCAGGATGATCCACGCGCCCACCGCGCCCTCGCCGGTTCGATACCAGGTGCTGCCCGAGCAGCCCCCGCCCAGCATCATCCCCGCGCCGAAGACGAGGCCGCCCGTGATGTTCGAGAGCCAGTGAAAGGGCCGAACGGGGATTTCGACGAATCCTCCCGCCTGCAGCGCCTGCACGCCAACCATGGCGACGAGCAAGGCGAGCGCGTAGGCGCGCAGGATCGTCGCGTCGCCCATGAGCACCATGTTGGAGAGCGCGCGCACGAGACAGAAACCGCCGCGCTGGGTGACATAGCCCCACAGGCCGCCCGCGGCCAGCGCGGAGAGATAGAAAGGCCACTCGATCTCGTTCATGCGCGCATGCTAACGAAAAGGCCTGATTGAGTCAAAAATGGCGCGCACTTGCGCCTGAGGTTTGACTTGGCGTGGAACCGGATGCTACGGTGCCCAATCATGGCTGGTCTCCTTTTTCACGCGATCATCTGCGCGGTGGTCGGGCTCATCGCCGCCGGCTGCGCGAGTGGAAGCAAGAACGTGGCGCCCTCGTCGGGTCCCGCGGAGCGCTCCGCGGCGGAGCGGCCCCCGCGTCCCGCCACCCTCGAGGACGTGAGAAAAACGCAGGAGACGCAGACGCAGGAAGTCGGGCGCCTGACCGGCGAGGTCAAGGCCCTCGATGCCCAGCAGGCTTTTCTCGTGACCGAGCTCAAGAGTCTCACCGAGCAGCTCGCCAAGCTCAAGGCCTCCGTCGACGACGCGCGTCTCGCCGTGGAGGCCATCCAGCGCGCGACGCCCGTGACCCCTCCGCCCACGCCGCCCCCCGCGTCCTTGTCGCAGCCGCCGCCGCCCATGCTCCCGCCCGCGGCGCCTCCGCGCGCGGCGGCCGCGCCGCCCGCGGTTCCGCTCCGCAATCCCGACGCGGACCGCATGTTCGCGGCGGCCCTCGCCAAGCTCCGCGCGGGTGAAGATGGCCAGGCCGCCCTCGAGTTCACGGAGTTCGTCACGCAGTTCCCCAATCACCCGCAGGCCGCGGCCGCCCAGAACTGGATCGGCGAGGCCTTCTTTCGGCAGCGCGACTACAAGCAGGCGGCCGTGGAGTTCCAGAAGACGGTGGACAACTACACGCAGACCACCCAGGTCGCGGAAGCGCTGCTCAAGATCGGCCTCTGCAAGCGCGCCATGGGGGACGCGGCGGGGGCGCGCGCGGCCTGGGAGCAGGTGATCAAGCAATATCCGCGGAGCGAGGCGGCCACTCAGGCGCGCGGACTTCTCGCGGGCCGCACGAATGGCGGCTCGCGCGTACGGTAAGGGCGGTTTGGAGGGGTTTCGAAGGTCGTTTGCTATACTGGTCGGCACTGCGTCGTGATCATGGACATTAAATGAGCGTCACGCGAGAGCGTATGCAAGGTGAGACAGCCGCGGCGGCGATGTGCATCACCCGCGACGAGATCTCGTACCCTGCGAATTTGCGGGAGATTCCCCTGCCGCCCGAGCGCCTCTGGGTGCGCGGACGCGTGGAGGCGGACGATGCTCTCGCGGTCGCGATCGTGGGCGCGCGCGAGGCGACGCCCTATGGTCTCGGGTGCGCCGAGCGTCTCGCCGCGGATCTCGCGGCCCGCGGGATCACGATCATCTCGGGGCTCGCGCGAGGCATCGACAGCGCCGCCCACCGTGGCGCGCTCCGAGCGGGCGGCCGCACCATCGCCGTGCTGGGCTCGGGCGTGGATGTGATCTATCCGCCGGAGAACCGGCGGCTCGCGCTCGAAGTTGCGGAGAGGGGCGCGGTGGTGTCTCAGTTCCCGCTCCGCACGCCACCCCTCGCGGGCTATTTTCCCGCGCGCAATCGCGTGATCGCCGGGCTGTCGCTGGGCGTGGTGGTGGTGGAGGCCGCCGAGAAGAGCGGCTCGCTCATCACCGCGGGCCTCGCGGGCGAGCTCGGGCGCGAGGTCATGGCGGTGCCGGGACCGTTGACCAGTCTCATGAGCCGGGGTGCCCATCGCCTCATCCAGGACGGGGCGGCCCTCGTGCAGGGATGGGAGGACGTGGTCGGCCAGCTTCCCCTCCGCTTCCGCGACCAGGTGAAGCCGTTGGCTGTCCCGGTGAACGCGAGCGGCCCTGACCGTCTCGTCCACGGTCAACATGCCGAAGGACATGGCGAAGGTGAAGAAGCAGGCAATGACGAGGGCCTCTTCCTGCTGCGAGTTATCGGGCGAGAACCCGTGGGCATAGACCAGATCATCGAAAGGAGCGGATTGGCGCCCGGACGGGCCTCCGCGCTTCTCATGACGCTCGAGATCGAAGGGCGGATACGACAGCTCGAGGGCAAGCGCTTCGTGGCTGCCTGAGTGTGGTTCGAGCTGAGACGCTGCCGACGAGCCGTAGGCGTGGCAGTTCGAGCTGAAGGGCAAAGCCCTGAGGCGAGAGCTGAGTGGATCAGCGGCGAGGCGAGTGCTGAGATAGCACGAAAGGACAGAGAGTGGCCAAGAAATCGCTAGTGGTCGTGGAGTCGCCCACGAAGGTCAAGACGATCCAGAAGTATCTGGATTCGACCTTTGTCGTGCGGGCCTCTATGGGCCATGTCCGCGACCTGCCCAAGAGCAAGCTGGGCGTCGACGAGAAGAAAGGCTTCAAGCCCGACTACCGTGTCCTGCCCGCCAAGAAGAAGGTGCTCGACGAGCTGAAAAAGGCCGCCGAGAAGGTCGACGCGCTCTACATCGCCACCGACCCGGACCGCGAGGGCGAGGCGATCGGCTGGCATCTCGCGCAGGAGCTGGGCGTGCCCAAGGCCAAGACGCATCGGATCATGTTCAACGAGATCACCGAGCGCGCGGTCAAGGCCGCCTTCCTGCACCCGGGCAAGATCGACATCAAGAAGGTGGACGCGCAGCAGGCCCGGCGCGTGCTCGATCGGCTCGTCGGCTACAAGCTCTCGCCGCTCCTCTGGGAGAAGATCCGGCGCGGCCTCTCGGCCGGGCGCGTTCAGTCGGTCGCCGTGCGCCTGATCACGGAGCGCGAGCGCGAGATCCAGGCCTTCGTGGCCACCGAGTACTGGTCGCTGCACGCGCGGCTCAAGGGCAAGAACCCGCCCGATTTCACGGCTACCCTCCGCGAGGTCAAGGGCGAGAAGGCGAGCCTGCCCTCGGAGGCCGAGACCCTCAAGGTCATGACGGGGCTCCACGGGGCCACCTGGCGGGTCAAGAGCGTCACGCGCGGGGAGCGGAGACGGAATCCCGCCGCGCCCTTCATCACCTCGACGCTCCAGCAGGAGGCGAGCCGCAAGCTCCACTTCACGGCGAAGAAGACCATGATGCTCGCCCAGCAGCTCTACGAGGGCATCGAGCTCGGCAGCGAAGGCGCCGTGGGCTTGATCACCTACATGCGCACCGACGCCGTGCGGGTGGCGCGCGAGGCGCAGGACGAGGCGCGCACGTGGATCACGGGGCGGCTCGGGCGCGAGTACCTGCCGGACTCCGCGCCCACCTACAAGGCCAAGAAGAGCGCCCAGGAGGCCCACGAGGCGGTCCGCCCGAGCGAGGTGACGCGCGAGCCGAAGGCCCTCACGCGGTTTCTCTCCAAGGACCAGCTCGCGCTCTACCGCCTGATCTGGGAGCGCTTCCTGGCCAGCCAGATGCTGCCCGCCGTATACGACACGGTGTCGGCCGACATCGAGGCGGGCAGGTGCCTTTTCCGCGCCCAGGGCTCGACGCTGAAGTTCGCCGGCTTCATGGCCGTCTACGTCGAGTCGCGCGAGGAGTCGGAGACGACGCCGGAAGAGGAGCAGGAGTCCGTGGTCCCCCCCCTGACCGAGGGAGAGATTCTCAAGCTCCTCGCCCTCGATCCCAAGCAGCACTTCACCCAGCCGCCTCCGCGCTTCACGGAGGCCTCGCTCGTCAAGACGCTCGAGGAGCAGGGGATCGGGCGGCCGTCCACGTACGCGCAGATCCTCTCCACCATCCAGGACCGCGAGTACGTCCGGCGCGAGAAGGGCACGCTCTTCCCGACCGAGCTCGGCATGCAGGTCAACGACATGCTGGTGCCGTACTTCCCCGAGATCATGGACATCGAGTTCACGGCCCAGCTCGAGGAGTCGCTGGACAAGATCGAGGAAGGTAACGCGGACTGGGTCAAGACGGTGGAGGCCTTCCACAAGCAGTTCGTGAAGGACCTCAAGCGCGCCGGCAAGGGCATGGACAACTTCAAGGGCGGTGTGGACACGGGTCAGCCCTGCCCGGACTGCGGCAAGCCTCTGGTGGAAAAGTGGGGGCGCTTCGGCAAGTTCCTCGCCTGCTCCTCCTATCCCGAATGCAAGTACACCAAGGACCTGGGGGGGCGGGAGAAGCCCGCCGACGAGCCCACGGAGGAGAGCTGTCCCACCTGCGGCAAGCCCATGGTGATCAAGCACGGCCGCTTCGGCAAGTTCATCGCCTGCTCCGGCTATCCGGAATGCAAGACCACGAAGCCCGTCACGCTGGGCATCGCGTGCGCGGAAGCCGGCTGCGATGGCCAGCTCGTGGAGCGCCGGAGCCGCCGGGGCAAGACGTTCTACGCCTGCAACAAGTACCCCGACTGCAAGTTCGTGGCGTGGGCGCGCCCCATCCTGGAGCCGTGCCCGACGTGCGGCGCCCCTTTCCTCACGGAGCGCGTGGCCAAGGGGGGCAAGCGCACGCGCACGTGCATTCGCGGCGAATGCGGCTATCGCGCCGAGGTCGTCCCCTCGGTTGCCTGAGAGGTCCGGCATGCCGGACGCCGTCGCCCAGTTCCTCCAATATCTCGATCACGAGCGCGGAGCCTCGCCCCACACGTTGCGCGGCTACGCCGCCGATCTCGCTGAGCTCCGCGCCTTCCTCGCCCGCCAGGGCGTGACGGAGCTGGCCTCCGCGGATGGGCGGGCCATTCGCGCGTGGCTGGCCTGGCTGCACGACCGCAAGCTTGCCAAGAGCTCGATCGCGCGCAAGCTCGCCACCGTGCGGAGCTGCTTCAAGTTCCTGGCCCGGCGGGGCGTGGTGGAGCTGAATCCCGCGCGGCAGGTCCGGAGCCCCAAGCTCCCGAAGCGCCTGCCTTCCTTCCTTCCCAAGGACGAGTCCAAGGAGCTTCTCGATCTTCCGCGCGAGCACTCCGAGGCCGGCCTGCGTGACGGAGCCGTCCTCGAGCTGCTCTACGCCACGGGGCTGCGGGTTGCCGAGTGCTGCGGCCTCGATCGAGACGACCTCGACGGGCGGCAGGGCACCGTGCGGGTCATGGGCAAGGGAGGCAAGGAGCGTGTCGTCCCCGTGGGGGACGAGGCCCTGCATGCCGTGGACAGCTGGCTCGCCGTGCGCGGCGAGGAGAGGGGGCCGCTCTTCACCAACGCGCGCGGCGGGCGCCTGACCACGCGGAGCGTCCATCGCATCGTGAAGCAGCGGGCCCGCGCGGCGGGCATCGACCGGCGCGTGACGCCCCACACCCTTCGACACAGCTTCGCCACGCACATGCTGGGCGAGGGCGCGGACCTGCGCCTCATCCAGGAGCTGCTGGGCCACAGCCGGCTCAGCACGACGCAGCGCTACACTCACGTGAGCCCGGAGCACCTGATGAAGGTCTACGACTCCACGCATCCGCGGGCGAACTAGCGTGATGACGCCCACGAGCGATGCGTTTCACGCGACCACGGTCGCCTGCGTGCGCCACAAGGGCCGCGTGGCCCTCGCTGGTGATGGCCAGGTCTCGATCGGGCAGACCATCGTCAAGGCGGGCGCGCGCAAGGTGCGGAAGGTCTATCACGGGCGGGTGCTCGCGGGCTTTGCCGGCGCCGCCGCGGACGCCTTCACGCTCTTCGCGAAGTTCGAGGCCAAGCTCGAGGAGCATCGGGGGAACCTGTCGCGCGCCGCCGTCGAGCTCGCCAAGGACTGGCGGATGGACCGCGTCCTCCGCCGCCTGGAGGCGCTCCTCGCCGTGGCGGACGCCGAGGTCTCCTTCATCGTCTCCGGCACGGGCGACGTGATCGAGCCCGACGATGGCCTGATCGGGATAGGCTCGGGCGGGCCGTACGCCCTGGCCGCCGCGCGGGCGCTCTGCGCGCATTCCGACCTGGCGGCGGAGCAGATCGCCGAGCAGGCGCTGCGCATCGCCGCCGGCATCTGCGTGTACACCAACGACCATATTACGGTGGAGAGCCTGCAGCCATGAACGGGTCGCCGGCGCTGACTCCGGTGCAGATCGTGGCGGAGCTGGACCGCTATATCGTGGGCCAGCACGCGGCAAAGAAGGCAGTGGCCATCGCGCTCAGGAACCGCTGGCGGCGCCAGAACCTTCCCGCGGAGCTCCGCGACGAGGTCGCGCCCAAGAACATCATCATGATCGGGCCGACGGGGGTGGGAAAGACGGAGATCGCGCGGCGGCTCGCCAAGCTCTCCCAGGCGCCCTTCATCAAGGTCGAGGCCTCGAAGTACACGGAGGTCGGCTACGTGGGACGCGACGTCGAGTCCATGATCAGGGACCTGACCGAGCTCTCCGTGACCATGGTCAAGGCCGAGATGGCCGCCGCGGTGCGGGAGCGCGCCGAGATCCTCGCCGAGGAGCGCGTGCTCGATCTCCTCCTTCCGCGCCGGCCCGGGGAGGCCTTCTCGAGCGGCACGCTGGAAGAGATCTCACCCGACGCCTCGAGAGACGCCACCCGGGACAAGCTGCGCGCCCAGCTCAAGGCGGGCAAGCTCGACGAGCGCATGATCGAGCTGGACGTCCAGGTCCAGGCGGGGCCCATGTTCGAGATCTTCTCCGGCCAGGGCATGGAAGAGGTCGGCATGAACATCAAGGACATGCTGGCCAACCTCATGCCGGGCAAGACGCGCCGCCGGCGGGTCAAGGTCGGCGAGGCGCGACGGCTCCTCGCCCAGGAGGAGGCCCAGAAGCTCGTGGACGTGGACGAGGCGGTGAGCCAGGCCATTCGCCGGGTGGAGGATTCCGGCATCGTCTTCCTCGACGAGCTCGACAAGATCGCGGGAAGGGAAGGCGCGCACGGCCCCGACGTGTCCCGGGAGGGCGTGCAGCGCGACCTCCTGCCCATCGTGGAGGGCTCGACGGTGACGACCAAGTACGGGATGGTCCGCACCGACCACATCCTCTTCATCGCCGCGGGTGCCTTCCATGTCTCCAAGCCTTCGGATCTCATTCCCGAATTGCAGGGGCGCTTTCCCATCCGGGTCGAGCTCGAGCCCTTGACGCGCGAGGATTTTGTCCGCATCCTTGGCGAGCCGCAGAACGCCCTCATCCGCCAGTATGTTGAGCTGCTGAAGACGGAGGGCGTGACCCTCACGTTCGGGCAGGACGCCGTCGAGGAGGTGGCGGATATCGCCTCCACGGTGAACCAGCGCGCCGAGAACATCGGGGCGCGGAGGCTCTACACGGTGATGGAGAAGCTGCTCGAGGAGGTCTCCTTCGCCGCGCCGGACATGCGCGGCCAAGAAGTCGCCATCGACGCCCACTACGTCCGCGCCCACCTGGCCCCCGTCCTCAAGGACGAGGACCTCTCGCGCTACATCCTTTAAAGAGAGGGCGAGGGTGTGAGCACGGAGACGAAGGCCATCCAGCGGGCGGAGGTGCTGCTCGAGGCGCTGCCCTATATCCGCGCCTTCCAGGGCAAGACCCTGGTCATCAAGTATGGCGGCGCGGCCATGGAGCAGGCCGACCTCAAGGAGCAGTTCGCGCGCGACGTCCTCCTCCTCCGGCTGGTCGGGATGCGGCCGGTGATCGTCCACGGCGGAGGCCCGCAGATCGGGGCCCTCATGAAGCGCCTGGGCAAGGAGCCGAAATTCGTGGGCGGGATGCGGGTGACGGATCCCGAGACGGTGGAGATCGTCGAGATGGTGCTCGTGGGCAAGATCAACAAGGAGATCGTCGGGCTGATCAACCTGCACGGCGGCCGCGCCGTGGGGCTCTCGGGCAAGGACGGCTCCATGATCCGCGCGCGAAAGCGCATGCACCGTCAGGCCGACGGCACCCTCGCCGACATCGGGCTGGTGGGAGAGGTCGAGAGCGTCGATCCCGAGCCCATTCGCGTCCTCGAGGCGGGCGGCTTCATTCCCGTCATCGCCCCCGTGGGAGTAGGCGCGGGGGGCGAGACGTACAATATCAATGCCGACCTCGTGGCGGGGGACGTGGCCGCCGCGCTCCTGGCGGAGAAGCTCATCCACCTGACCGACGTGCAGGGGATCATGGGCGATGACGGCAAGCACATCTCGACGCTGGTCAAGCGGGAGGCCGAGCGCCTGATGAAGAGCCAGGTCATCGAGGGAGGCATGCTGCCCAAGGTCGAGTCCGCGCTCCGGGCGCTGGCGGGCGGCGCCCAGAAGGCGCATATCATCGACGGCCGGGTGCCTCACGCCATCCTCCTCGAGGTCCTGACCAAAGAGGGGATCGGGACGGAGATCGTTCTCTAACCACCGGATGATGTCAACAAACAACAAGCTCGCAGGCGGCTCAAAAAGGTCCAGATGCGAGGCGGCGCCCGAAGGTCGCACGCGAGGCGTACTCTCTGTACGTTGAGCGTGCGATCGAGGGCGCCAACGAAGCAGATGGGCCTTTTTCAGCCGCCTGCTAACGTGGGAGAAGCGTGGTGGACACAAAGCGGATGATCGAGCTCTCGGACACGCGGCTCATGACCTTCACCAAGCGGCAGCCGGTGGCCCTGGTGCGAGGCGAGGGCCTGCGCGTGTGGGATTCGGACGGCAAGGAGTACCTCGACTTCACGGGCGGCATCTCCGTCACCGCGCTCGGCCATTGCCATCCCAAGGTCGTGGGGACGCTGCGGGAGCAGGCGGCCACCCTCGTGCACGTCTCCAACATCTTCCATATCCCCCAGCAGGCGCAGCTCGCGGCCCTTCTTTGCGACCATTCCTTCGCGGACCGGGTCTTCTTCTCGAATTCGGGTGCCGAGGCCAACGAGACGGCCATCAAGCTCGCCAGGAAGTGGGCCAAGCAGCACGGCTCGAGCGACCGCGGCGACATCATCAGCATGCACGGCGGCTTCCACGGCCGCACCCTGGCCACGGTGACGGCGACCGCCCAGGAGAAGTACCACCACGGCTTCGAGCCGCTTCCCGCCGGCTTCAAGTACGTCGCCTACAACGACCTCAAGGCTCTCGAGCGCGCCATCGACAGCCGGACGGCCGCCGTGCTCGTTGAGCCCATCCAGGGCGAGGGCGGTATCATCGTGCCCGACGACGGCTACCTCCCCGGCCTCCGCAAGCTCTGCGACGAGGCGGGCATCCTCCTCATCCTCGACGAGATCCAGACAGGCATGGGACGCACCGGCAAGCTCTGGGCCTACGAGCACTCGGGGGTGGCGCCGGACATCATGACCCTCGCCAAGGCCCTCGCCAACGGCGTGCCCATCGGGGCGACCCTCGCCACCGAGGACGTGGCGAGCGTGTTCACGCCGGGCAGCCACGGGTCGACCTTCGGCGGCAACCCGCTCGCCACCGCGGTCGGCGTGACGGTGTTCAGCACCCTGATCGAGGACCGGCTGGCCGACCGTGCCGCGCAGATGGGCAAGGTCCTCCTCCAGGCCCTCGAGGGGATTCGCGCCAAGCACCCGAAAGCGGTCAAGGCGGTGCGCGGGCGCGGCCTCCTCGTGGGGCTCGACGTGGCGCCCCCGGTGGGCGACGTGGTCACCGCCTGTCGCGAGCGGGGCTTGCTCGCCCTCACGGCGGGCGACAACACGCTCCGCCTCGCGCCCGCCCTCATCGTGAGCGACAAGGAGATCGGGCAGGCGTGCGGGATCATCGACACCGCCTTGAAGGCGACGGCGCCGTGAATCATCTCCTGTCCGTCCGCGACCTCGACCGGAAGCACGTCCTCGACATCTTCAAGCTCACGGCCGAGCTGAAGGCCAAGGTCAAGGCGGGAGAGCGCGTCACGCCGCTCGCCGGACGCACCCTCGCCCTCATCTTCGAGAAGCCCTCCCTGCGGACGCGCGTCACCTTCGAGGTCGCCATGGTCCAGCTGGGGGGGGCGGCCGTCTATCTCTCCGCGCAGGAGATCGGCATGGGCAAGCGCGAGTCCGTGCCCGACATCGCCCGCAATCTCTCGCGCTGGGTGGACGGCATCGCCGCCCGGGTCTTCGCCCACCGGACGCTCGAGGAGCTCGCGCGCCACGCGACCGTGCCCGTCATCAATGCCCTCTCGGATTTCGAGCATCCGTGCCAGGCCATGGCCGATCTCTACACCCTCTGGGAGCGCGGCGTCGAGCTCAAGGGACTGGAGCTGGCCTGGATCGGTGACGGCAACAACGTCCTCAACTCCTTGCTCTTCCTCTCGGCCCTCACGGGGGTCAAGGTGCGGGCCGCCTGTCCGCCGGGCTACGAGCCCCTTCCCGCCGTGCTCGAGGCCTGCCGCGCGCTGGGGGGCGTGGTCCGCGTCACCACCGACGCCCGCGAGGCGGCCGAGGGCGCCGACGTGCTCTACACCGACGTGTGGATCAGCATGGGGCAGGAGGCCGAGCGCGACACGCGCCTCGAGGCCTTCCAGCGCTATCAGGTCAACGACACGCTGCTGGGCTTCGCCTCTCCGCAGGCCCTCGCCATGCACTGCCTGCCCGCCCACCGCGGCGAGGAGATCACGGACGCGGTCCTGGACGGGCCGCGGAGCATCGTCCTCGACCAGGCGGAGAACCGGCTGCACATCCAGAAAGGCATCGTCTTGCACCTCTCGGGCACGGCATGAGCAAGTCCGTCAAGAAGGTGGTGCTCGCCTATTCGGGCGGGCTCGACACCTCTGTCATCCTGCGCTGGCTCATCGAGACCTACAAGTGCGACGTGATCGCCTTCTGCGCGGATCTCGGCCAGGGCGAAGAGCTGATCCCCGTGCGCGACAAGGCCCTCCGCACCGGCGCCTCCTCCGTGCACATCCGGGACCTCCGGGAAGAGTTCGTGCGAGATTTCGTCTTTCCCATGCTGCGCGCCAACGCCGTGTACGAGGGCTCCTACCTCCTCGGCACCTCCATCGCGCGGCCCCTCATCGCCAAGGCCCAGGTGGAGATCGCTCGAGAAGAAGGGGCCGACGGCGTGAGCCACGGCGCCACGGGCAAGGGCAATGATCAGGTCCGCTTCGAGCTCACCTACGCCGCTCTCGCCCCCGAGCTGACCGTCATCGCCCCGTGGCGGGAATGGGACCTCGACTCCCGCACCGCGCTCATGGAGTTCGCGCGGAAGCACGACATCCCGGTGCCCGTGACCGCGGAGCGGCCGTACTCGACCGACCGCAACCTCTTCCACATCTCCTTCGAGGGGGGAATCCTCGAGGACCCGTGGACGGAGCCGCCGCCGAAGATGTTCCTCCTCACGAACTCGCCGGAGTCCGCCCCGGATGTGCCCGTGTACATCGAGATCGACTACGAGGCGGGGAATCCCGTGGCCGTGGACGGCCGGCGCCTCGGCCCCGCCGCGCTCCTGGAGGCGCTCAATCGAGTGGGCGGCGAGCACGGGATAGGACGGGTCGACCTCGTGGAGAACCGGTACGTGGGCATGAAGTCGCGGGGCGTCTACGAGACCCCGGGGGGGACCATCCTGCACGTGGCCCACCGGGCCCTCGAGTCGCTGACCCTCGACCGCGAGGTCGTGCACCTGCGCGATTCCCTCGTGCCGCGCTACGCCGAGACGATCTACTACGGCTTCTGGTTCGCCCCGGAGCGCGAGGCCCTCCAGACGCTCGTGGACGGCATCCAGAAGGACGTGACGGGCACGGTGAGGCTCAAGCTCTACAAGGGCACGGTCACCGTGGCGGGGCGGCGCTCGCCGCGCTCGCTCTACCGGACGGATTTCGTGACCTTCGAGGCGGACCGCGTCTACCGACAGAAGGACGCCGAGGGCTTCATCAACCTCAATGCCCTTCGCCTCAAGATCCGCGCCCTCCGGGACGGCGGCCGATAGGTCATCGCCTCCTCCCCATGCGCGTGCACGTGGCCCTGACGCCCGCGGAGTTCCCGCGCCTGGCTCTCGCCGGGCGCACCGCCCTCGTCGTCGACGTGCTGAGGGCGACCACCACGGTGGTTGCTGCCTGCCTGGCAGGCTGCGCGGGGGTGATTCCGGTGGCTACGCCCGAAGAGGCGCGCGACGCCGCGGCCCGGCGGCCCGGGCTGCTGCTCGCCGGCGAGCGGAACGGCGAGGCCATCGAGGATTTCGATCTCGGAAACTCTCCGCTCGAGTGCACGCCCGCGCGCGTGGGCGGACGCACGCTCGTCCTCACCACCACGAATGGGACGGGGGCCATGCTCAAGGCGCGCGAGGCGGCCGCCGCGGCCGTGGCCGCCTTGACCAATGTCTCGGCCGCCGCCGCGTGGGCTGCGCGTCGCGGCCAGGACGTCACCGTGCTCTGCGCGGGAGAGAAAGGCTGTTTCTCTCTCGAAGACGCGGTGTGCGCGGGCCTGCTCGTGGAGCGGCTCTGCCGTGCAGGGGAGGGTGCGGAGCCGAGCGGTGAGGCGCTGGCTGCCCAGGCCCTGGGGCGCCTCTACGGCCCGCGCCTAGACCGGCTGCGCTCCGACTCGACCTGGGCGAGGACCCTGGCCGCGAAAGCCCGCGCCGTCGATCTGGATGCCTGCCTCGTGGTCGACACGACGGACATGGTGCCCATCCTGGGCGACGGACTGATCACACCCGAGGGGGCAACCTTGACTTGCGCGGCGGCGGCAGCCGATACTCGGTTGCGCCGCCGCGTGCGGCCGGACGCCACCAGATGAACCTCGCCATCGCGCTCACCCTCGTCCGCATCGTCCTCGTGCCCTTCGTCATCGTCTTCCTGATCTCGTCGTCGCGGGTGCACGTGTTGATCGCCGCCCTCATCTTCTTCGCGGCCTCCCTGACCGACTGGCTCGACGGGCGGGTGGCCCGACGCCGCAACCAGGTCACACGTCTCGGCACCCTCCTCGACCCCGTGGCCGACAAGCTCCTCGTGGCCGCCGCCCTCATCTCGCTCGTCCAGGTGGACATGATCCAGGCCTGGATGGCCATGGTCATCATCGGGCGCGAGCTCGCGGTGACGGGGCTCCGCGGCGTCGCGCTGTCCATGGGCGTCATCGTGTCCGCCTCGGGACTGGGCAAGATCAAGACGGTCTCCCAGTACGTCGCCATCACCTTCCTCATCCTCGATCGCGGCGTGCCGCGCGACTTCCTGCCCTTCCACCTCGTGTCGTGGGGCACCCTGTGGGTCGCGCTCGGCTTCACCGTCCTCTCGGGCGCGGACTACTTCTACCGCTTCCTCCTCAAGGCGGGGCCGCGGACGCTCATCAAGGACCAGGAACGCTGGCCGTGAGGGCGCTGGGGCTGGTCGCCTCCTATCTCATCGGCGCCATCCCCGTCGGCTTTCTCGTGGCGCGGGCCGCGGGGGGCTTCGACATCCGCGGCAAGGGCAGCGGAAACATCGGCGCCACCAACGTGCTGCGTACCCTGGGACCCGTGCCCGCCGTCCTCACCCTGCTCGGGGACGTGGTCAAGGGCTACCTCGCGGTGCGCGTGGCCGAGGTGCTGGGGCCCGAGCCGGCGTGGGGGGCGGCGGGCGCTCTCCTGGCCGTGGTGGGCAATTGCTGGCCCGTCTTCCTGCGATTTCGAGGAGGCAAGGGGATGGCCACGGCGCTCGGGGCGTTTCTCGCTCTCGTTCCGAAGGCCGTCCTGCCCGCGGCGGTGCTCTTCATCGCGATCGTCGCGATCTCTCGCTATGTCTCGCTCGCCTGCATCGCGGCCGTGCTCGTGCTGCCTGTCTGCGCTTTCGTGCTGGGCTATCCGCGGGCGTCGACCGGTGCGGCGGCGCTCGCGGCCCTCGTCATCCTGTGGCGCCACCGGGAAAACATCCGACGTCTCGCTGACGGAAAGGAAAACCGCCTGGGCGGGCGGCTGCCCGCGGCATGAGCGGCGCCGCGGTCGTCGGCGCCGGGAGCTGGGGCACGGCCCTCGCCGCGCATCTGGCGCGCCTGGGAACGCCGACCCGGCTATGGGCTCGCGACGCGGCCGTGGCGCGGTCCATCGCGGCGGCTCGCGAGAATCCACGCTACCTGCCCGGCGTGCGTCTGCCCGATCTCGTGGAGATCACCGGCGATCGCGATGAGGCACTCGCGGGCGCCGGCCTCGTCGTGGTCGCCGTGCCCTCCCACTTCTTGCGCGGCGTGCTGACTCCGATGGCGCCCCTCGTCCCTCCGGGCGCGATCCTGCTGTCCGCCACCAAGGGGCTGGAGCCGGCCAGCGCGCTTCGCATGTCCGAGGTCCTCTCTCAGATCGCGCCGGGGCGAACGGTGGCCGTCCTGTCCGGGCCCTCCTTCGCCCGCGAGGTCGTCCTCGGCCGCCCCACCGCCCTCGTCGTCGCCTCGTCGGATGTCGCGGCCGCGGACGAGCTGCAGGGGAGGCTGACCGCGCCGGGCCTGCGCCTCTACACCAACCGCGACGTCATCGGCGTGGAGATCGGAGGGGCGCTCAAGAACGTCATGGCCATCGCCACGGGACTGAGCGACGGTCTCGAGCTCGGAGAGAATGCCCGCGCCGCCCTCATCACGCGGGGACTGGCCGAGATCGGCCGACTCGCCCTGGCCCTGGGCGGGCGGCCCGCCACCGTGTCCGGGCTGGCCGGCCTGGGAGATCTCGTGCTCACCTGCACGGGCGCGCAGAGCCGCAATCATGCCCTCGGACTGGGGATCGCGCGCGGGCGCAGCTTGGCCGAGGTCGAGAGCTCGACGCCCATGATCGCCGAAGGCGTGCGCACCGTCGCCTCCGCGCTCACGCTGGCCCGGAGCAAGGGCGTGTCCATGCCGATCTGCGAGCAGGTGTCGGCGGTGCTCTTCGACGGCCGCGCCGTGCGCGACGCCCTCCAGGCCCTGCTCGCGCGCGAGCCGCGGCCCGAGGAGGAGGGCGCCGTCCGTGCCTGAGCTCCGCCGCGATCCCATCGTCGGGCGATGGGTGATCATCTCGACGGAGCGATCGCGGCGCCCATCGGATTTCCTGTCGACGCCCGCGCATCCGGTCGGCGCGGGGCCCTGCGCGTTCTGCTCGGGCCAGGAGGCGCGCACGCCCGACGAGGTGCTGGCCGTGCGTGGGCCGGGGAGCGCGCCCAATGCTCCCGGCTGGTCGGTCCGGGTCGTCCCCAACAAGTTTCCCGCCCTCAGGATCGAGGGCGAGCTGGAGCCCACGGGCGAGGGACTCTACGATCGCATGAGCGGAATCGGCGCGCACGAGGTCATCATCGAGTCGCCCGACCACACGGCTTCCCTCGCCACCCTGCCTGACACGCATCTTGCCGCCGTGCTCGGCGCCTGGCGGGATCGCATGATCGATCTCCAGAAGGACAAGCGCTTCGAGTACGTCAGCGTGTTCAAGAACCACGGCGAGTCGGCGGGCGCCTCCCTCGAGCATCCGCACTCCCAGCTCATCGCCACGCCCATGGTGCCCATGGCGGTGGAGGAGGAGCTGGAGGGGGCGCTCCGCCATTTCCGGATCAAGAAGCGGTGCATCTGGTGCGACATCATCCGCCAGGAGATGCACGCGAAGGTGAAAGGGCTCGGGCGCCTCATCCTGGGCGAGGGAGGCTTCGTGGCGCTCTCGCCCTATGCGCCGCGCTTCCCCTTCGAGACCTGCGTGCTGCCCGAGAGCCACCGGTCGAGCTACGAGGAGATGGGCGGTGGCGAGCTCATGGCTCTGGCCCGCGTCCTGGGAGACGTGATCCGGCGGATGTGCCTTGTGCTCAACGATCCTGCATGGAACCTCACGCTCCACAGCGCCCCGCTCAAGACACCGGCACTCGACCATTTCCACTGGCACGTGGAGATCGCTCCCAAGCTGACGCGGATGGCTGGATTCGAGTGGGGAACGGGCTTCTTCATAAATCCGACCCCCCCGGAGGAGGCCGCCCGATACCTCCGGGAGGGGGTGCCAAAGGGCCCGTAAGTTGACACCAGACAAGCGCTTTGTTACACTCCGGTCGGTCCGTGGGCAGGACGGTTTTCGTGCGGGAATAGCTCAGTGGTAGAGCACAACCTTGCCAAGGTTGGGGTCGCGGGTTCGAATCCCGTTTCCCGCTCCATGAAAAATTTGCGGGGCTCGGGTCAAGCCAGCCCCCCCTTTGAGGTATGCGGCGGCGTAGCCAAGTGGCTAAGGCGGAGGTCTGCAAAACCTCTATTCAGCGGTTCGAATCCGCTCGCCGCCTCCAAGTCGAGCCGGCGGGCGCAGCAGGCGCCGGGGTGGCGGAACTGGGAGACGCAGCGGACTTAAAATCCGCTGGCCCTGCCGGGCCGTGGGGGTTCGATTCCCTCCCTCGGCACCAGCAGCGCGGTGAACACGTGCACGGGCGTTGATGGCAGGACGCGC
>WNFF01000793.1_pt1 | contig 41564 bp, 36 predicted proteins | sample 5400441 | NCBI WGS metagenome assembly WNFF01 (sample SAMN13153345, study PRJNA577476) | soil metagenome | isolation source: 120 cm saprolite under Douglas fir tree site 2 hole 3 replicate 1 | place: USA:California | collected 2015-04-18
TCGTTATGGTTCACACAATGACAAGCCATCTGCCGACAAGCGAGCAGGCTATACATGAGGAAGCTTCAGTTTCGCACAAGAATGCAGAACCAAAGGAAATTCTCCCCAAGAGCGAGGTCGATCAACTGCGAGCACAGCCAGGCACAAGCGCAGCGCTTGAGCAGCCCCAATCCGTTCATACAAATCACCGGACAGAGAAACGCAGCCCATCTCCTTCAGGCTCATCCAGGACATTAACCATCGTCGAGGTAGTAGTAGGAACAGCGCTCGCATTCCTTGTCCAGTTGTTGCGTCTGCGTCGCAAGAAATAGGCACTTTCGTAACCCCCTCTATCCAATACACTTCCGTTGGTCCTGGCTGACGGACGCAGTCCGTAGCTGCGAAGCAGCGTTGCCAGGACCCATTTCAAGATACTTCCGGCAGATATGATTTCCAGCGACGTCGTTACAGACAGAAACAGCATAAATTTGACCCCCTCAAGCTTTTACTATAAACTATAAGTCGTACATCAACTTGCCCGGTCTCTAATTGTCTTTGAGGGCTTACTAGTATGACAGATCGTCCAAAGGCACCAGCAATTACGGAACATCTCGACTCATCAGAAGTTGTACAGGTTGTTGGAAAGGGAGCCAAATCCTTACAGGAGTTTGTGACTAAATTTAATAATGACTGGGTCATGAGCTTTGCAGCAGCGCTTGCATTCAATCTCATCATCGCAATCTTCCCGATCCTTATTGCCATCATAGGCATCTTTGGCCTTACCATTGGCCGCCTGGACCCCACAGCACTAAATGACCTTATCAACCATCTTAAACAAATTGTTCCACAGCAATTATCAGCAAACTTTCTCGAGCTGGCTCTGGATTCGCTCAAGAAGGACTCTTTCGTCCTGCTGCTATTCGCCATCCTCCTCGCTATCTTCGGCGGCTCAGGGCTCTTCATAACCATGCAAGGACATTTTGCAATTATTTATCGTACACCTACACGTGGTCTGATAAAGCAGTATATTGTGGCCATTGGCATGCTCCTGGTGTTTGTCGTCCTGATACCCCTCATGATATTTGCTTCCACAATACCGGCCCTGGTACAATCCGTACTGCAATCAACTCCTATCAGCCAGGTACCTTATAGCGGTTTGATTTTTGACTCGATCGGCATTATTGCTTCAGTGTCTATCGCATGGGTTCTGTTTGAAGTAATCTACCTGGTCGTGCCGAACCAGCGTATCAGTTTCCGTAATAGCTGGTTTGGAGCATTGCTAGCAGCAGTAGCCGTACAGGTTTATCTCTTACTCTTCCCATTCTACGTGACACGCTTCTTAGGCAGCTATACAGGGACAGCAGGTTTCGTAGTTATTTTCCTGTTTTTCTTTTACTATTTTGCCGTAATCGTGCTGGTAGGAGCTGAGATCAATGCCTTCTATGCTATGGGAATTGGACCCATGCCGGACAACCTGGCAGTAATGGTGCACAAGATAGCAAGCCCTCCGCCCGCCGGTGAAAAGGCCGTGCCCGTGGAGGTCTCAATTTCCCACGAGAACGAAGAGCCAGAAGATGCTAGCAATGCCAACAACCCGGAAGCGCAGGCAACCGCGCATATCGTTACCACTGAGCAGGATCAGTCTATCGATCCAGATCGCCACTCATAGAGACGACGCTCATACTCGCTTCACGAACTTGTAACCGCTCAACCACCTCCGAGGTTAAACCCGGAGAATACAATCCCTCCGCTATTACTGCTGCCCCCAGGGCGCTTTCATATCCCTCCACGTCTAATTCACTATACGGAAAAAGATAGACCTGGTAGCAGTCGGCAAATCGCTCAATCAATGCTGCTTTGTTTTCACCTGTCACCACAACATCTTCTAAATGGTGGATTGCCATCAACCCGGCCAGCTCCTGTGTCAGCCCCTCCCAGAAAGCCTGCTCGGATGCATGCACCACATTTTTAGCTTCCCCGCGATGCTCCAGCTCTTGCGCTTTGAACTCTCTACCGTCTTCCTCATTGGGGAAAGACTCGTTAACATAACCTGGTACTCCATTCATTAGAATTAGAGCACCCATCCCCCCCGGCATATCACTAATACCATTGACGATACGGCCATCTTCTACCACCAGTATGCTCTTCGTATCCTGGTCAACCTTCACACAAAGAAACCGCATCTCGGGCCACGCAGCCTCCCGCTTCCTCAGGCCATACAACAGCGCAGCCGTGGCGCAAAGACTATTCGATGCTCCCAGGTGCGGTCGCATGAGTTTTCTATGTAAGGAGACCGTCGGCAGAAATTTCACAGAAGGTGCATTATAGCTATTCAAGTTCATATTCCCAATGGCTATAAGAAGAGCCTTCGCCCCAAACGCTTGTTGTTCAGCCTCACTTTCCGCATGCATTCCAGCCGAGGGTGGAATTCCGAGGGTATGTAAAGGTGTAAATGGGCTTTCAAATCCCGCCGTTGCGGCCACGATCGTTAGCTCCGGATAAAGAACACAGTAGCGCTCTACATATGCAAGTGCTGCACTCGAGCTTACAAAAGAGCGCAGTTCCAGCACTTCCCCGTGCTCCAACATACAGATTTTCCAATTATTCTCGTCAAAGTCTATGCCCACGCTCAAAGCCATCGCAATTTCTCCACTCAACGTATATCAGGTTGTGCTATTATATCATGCCAGGCCTCACCTGCACGGAACCTCTGGAGAAGATTCCCAAATGTCTTATGAGCTTGACGAATGAAATCCTCATCTGTTACACTTCCACGAAGAGAGTTTCACAAATCAGGAATCGCATGACAATGGTCAAAGCCTTCCAAACGACTAGTGCCACCTCTCTCTGGATTAGAACTCGTTGCACCTTGTAACAGCTGTCGGAGTAGCTTACCCCCTCACCTATCTGAAGGCAGAGGTTCTCATACCACATACTATTACAAGCAGTTAAAGCACCTTGAAGGGGTTATTTGTAAGCGCGGTTTAGAGGTCTTGTGTATGCCAGGCGATCAACTTCTATTCTCAAATTCCCAGGAGCACCAGCGCCTGGTGGCTGCATTGCGCGAGAGCGAAATACTACGAGAACTGGCGGAGCTACTGGCATCCTCTCTCGATCTTGATCGCATTTTACAGGTTCTCGTCAAGCGCACCACAGAGGTATGCCAGGTCGAACGCTGTTCCGCCTGGTTGCTCGAGGACGAGCGAGGCAGCTTTCACCCTGCCACTTATCACCTCTCCTCCCAGCATTTAAATAGTGATGTTATTAAGGCCGCCGACCACATCTGGTATCGTACCCAACTGCCTTTTGATCATCCCATTATTCATCGCCTCATAAGCGAAGACGGCATACTTTTCTTAGAAGACTTAGGCGCAGAGCCAGGTTTGCGCCCTGTAACAGAGACATTTCTTATACGCTCGATCCTGCTCGTCGCACTGATACGCGAAGGCCGACCTGTCGGCATGCTTACACTGGATGACCCGGATCAAATACGCACATTTTCACCCGAACAGCGGCAACTCGCACGAGCCATCGGGCAGCAGGCAGCCATCGCCATCGACAACGCCCGTCTGTATCAACAAGCGCAGGCAGAACGCCGCCGCGCGGAACAGTTGATTGAGCGCGCTCGCGCTATTTACCAGGTGGCAATTGCTGTCAATTCAGGCCAGGATCTACCAGCCGTACTCGAAATCGCTACCCACCATCTACTTGAGGGCTTAAATGCAGACGGCGTCTCAATTGCTCTCTTAGAAAACGAGTCGTTGCATTTAGCAAGCAGCAGTTCGCAACAGGATGACCTACCTGCAACACAAACCATGGCCGTGCTCTCTCATCTTCCCAACTGCCACCATGCCGCCCAAATCGGAACCCCTCTCTTCGTCACAGCGGAGCAAGCCGAAGGAGAAGAGATTACCTGGTTCCGTAAGTTAGGTTTACACAATACCATGATCGTGCCGCTCATGATTGGTGCAGCTTCCCAGAGCACGCAAGAAACCGAACCCGCCGCCTCACGCTGCGTTGGATTGGCTTTCGTCGACTATCGCAAAAGCAATTTTCAGCCATCCAGAGGCCAGTTTGCCTTCGCACAAGATATAGCTGCACAGTGCGCGCTGGCTGTTGATAAAGCTCGGCTGCTGGCCGAAGCTCACCAGGCTGCGAAACTAGCCACCGAGCGGGCCAATACACTTGATGCCATTTTCCATGCCATGACAGAAGGTATTACTGTCACGAACCAGCAGGGAGAGGTACTGATACTCAATAACGCGGCCTCGCATTTCCTGGGTGTTCCCAAAAACTTCACCAACCTCTTGAAGTCTTTTCTTCAACGTTACCCGGTCTACACATTGCGTGGACAACCAATGACTGAAGAAGACTTTCCTCTTACTCGTGCGCTGCGCGGCGAACGCGTTCGGGCTGAGCGCTTTGTCACCGTACGGGCTGACGGCGCTGAGCGTATCTTAGAGATGAACGTTGCGCCCATGCTCGATAGTACAGGCAAGCAAATCGGTGTCGTCAGCGCCTTTCGTGATATCACCGAACAGATCCGCGTTGAGCAGCGTATCCGCCAGGCATTGGACACCCTGCTGCACGTGGCAGAAGCCGTATCCGGTCTTATCGACATCAAGAACATCCTGCATATCGTGCTTGAAAGAACGCTTCTCACGCTCAACTGCGAGCGAGGAGTTGTTCAACTTTACGACGAGGAGCAACAGCAATTTACGCCACTGTTCTCTATTGGATTCTCACCAGAGGCCGAGCAGCAATGGTTTAGCGATCAAGAAGCCTGGCTTCAACCTGCCTCGGACCAGTATCACGGATTCCGCACACAACTTATAGAGGGCCATGCCACGCTCATTAATGCTGAACAGTGCCCCCACCAGCCCAATCCATTCAGCCATTTGATGATCCTTGCGGCGCCAATTATGCATCATAATCGGCTGCACGGGCTCATCGCCTTGGACCGTTCCAGGACTTCCGGTGCAACAGAAGTACAACGGCAGCCGCACGATGAATTTACAGTCTGGGACATGGCTGTTATCGAGGGTATTGCCCAACTTGCAGGACTGGCTGTTGACCAGGCTCGCTGGCAACAAGAGGCCATCGACGCTCGTGCTAGCGAAGCCACCATGCGGGAAGCCAACGCGCTCAAGGACGAATTCCTGGCTATTACCGCCCATGAGTTCCGCTCCCCGCTGACAGTCATTCTAGCGCAGAGCCAGATGGTTGCTCGCATTCTCCGGCGTTACAAGGAGCCAACCCAGGAAAGTTTGAAGGCGCGTGTACCTCAACTGATGGAAAATCTCTCAATTATAGAGGAACAGACCCGCCACCTGACCAACATCGTCGCTACCTTCCTGGAGGCATCTCGCCTCAACCGGGGGGAAATTATGCTTGCGTTAGAAGAGGTAGACCTGGCCGCCATAGCCCGGCAGGTAGTCACACAGCATAGTTCCATTGCGTCGGGGCACACAATCAGTTGCACTATTGAGCAATGTGAGCAGCCTTATCTCGTCTTGGGCGATAGTGCACGCCTGCAGCAAATTATAGCCAACCTCGTCGATAACGCCATAAAATACAGTCCACTTGGTGGGCCTATTACGGTCTGGCTACGACGGCGCCCGAAAATAGAGGACAGGGAGTTCATCGAAGTCTGTGTCGAAGACCAGGGCATTGGTGTTCCCTCAGACGCGCAGCCACGCCTCTTTGAGCGCTTCTACCGCGCACCCAACATTACTATCGAGGGCAGCAAGACACGAGGGGTCGGCCTCGGCCTTTACATCGTTGCCCAGTTACTCCAGATGCACGGCGGCAGTATCCATGTTGAGAGCAGCGGCGTCCTCGGCGAAGGCAGTCGCTTTATTTTCACATTACCCGCCTTAGAGCAAGCGTAGGAACGTGGTGTATCGCGTTCCTGAACCGGGCATTTACTCGAAAGGACGCTCTACATTGCAATCCTACAGAGCATGGTTACTTGAACTGGCCAGACAGGCCATGATAGACGAAGGAAGTGCAGATGCCGCGCACGATTACGACCATTTAGTGCGCGTCATGGCGCTTGCAGATACAATCCAGGCCCGTGAGGGCGGTGACCTCTTGACTATCTGGGCAGCAGTTGCCTTCCATGACATCGGACAAGCACGCGAACATCGTGATGGTGGCGATCATGCCTTAATCGGGGCCGAAATAGCAGCAGACCTGCTCAGCGGCACACACTTTCCCCAGGATGCTATCCCGGCAGTACAGCAGGCAATCCGGGAACATCGGATAACAGGAGGAGTCATACCACAAACCTTAGAAGGCCGCATACTCTATGACGCGGATAAGATAGATTGCCTCGGTGCGATTGGTATTGGCCGCCTCTATTGCATCACAGGCCGCTACAATCAGAAGGTCTATTCTCCTGTACCTGCCGGCATCACCGAACCAATCGACCCGGTGATGATACGCAGCTTGAGGCGCCGCCCCGATTACTCACCGAGTATCGAGTTCCAACTGCTCTTTACCAACTTACCCGAGCGCATGACGACCAACACCGGGCGCGAGCTGGCCCGTGAACGTTTCGCGTACATGCAAGAGTTCTTTACCCGTCTGAGGCAAGAGATCGAAGGGGAACGTTAGAACAATTCCCCCATCAGTATCACATAATTAAAAGGAGAATTCACCTCCGCCGGCGCACTTAAATGCACAGTAAATCCAAGTTGCGGCTGAAGGGAAATATACTTTACAACGACAGGGCCTGGGTCCCTAACGAGCGTTACGACGACGACACTCGTTGTTGTAATATACGCGTTCGTAATGCTGACTTCTTTTTGTCCCTGTTCAAACACCCCGGAGCCTGATAAGGTACCACGCGCTGTACGCCTTACCTGTCCCTCGATCAAGGCCTCAACTTCTTGGGTGATAGCTTGTTTCGCATGCTTTTTCTCACCCACCTGCACTTCAGCAGAAGGGCGCTCTTCCATTTTGCCTGACTCTACCGCCGTGTTCCCATCAGATTTCTTCTCAGACTTAGAGACGGCCTGTAAATGAACTTTGGTCGTCCGACCGGCCAGGCGACGTTTCTTCTGCCCGGCCTGCGGAACCTCAACAGAGGAGTTTGTCGAACGGGCATCGACCACTACCACACTTGCCATTTCCTTAGGCTCAACACGCACCACGGGTATCGGTCTGGACTGGAGGCTCAACTTAGGGGGTATGATCAAAGCAGTTTTTTTTCCTTGTACAGGCTCACCCTCTTCATCTAATTCATCTGACAAAAAATCTTCTGCCAGGGTGCTGTCCGCAAGCGTTTCTTCTACCGATTTTGAGAGGTCCACCCTCTTCTTTGCCGAACGAGATTGCCAACCCCGCTGTACCTGTCTGTCAGATTCACCAGACCATGCCATCACGCACTCCTCATGGAAATTATCTAACATTACATTTGCATTTATGACATACAATGAAACACCTGGTCGCAGTATAACACAAGAGGTTTGTTTCGAAAGCGAAACATAGCACATTTGGGTCAAGCGAAAGTGTTCAAATCTTTATTTCTTAACCCCAACAATGATCCAGGCGTTTTACCCAGGTGGATAGGAATATTTGGTAATAGTTCATCACAGCCTTGAAAGTCAACACAATTACCACTACAATACAGGCTGGGTAAGCTACCCCTCTCAGTTATGAACGCTGTTCGCAGGGGCGGTTGTATTTCTGTATGTGTAAGGAAAGGTTTCATGAAGTTTAACGGTTCGCACAAATTCAATGCCAATAGCTGGCAAGTCTTCAACGCTATTCTCAATCCCGCAGTCCTACAGTCATGTATCCCTGGCTGCAACTCGGTCGAATATCTGGACCCCACTCGTCTGAGGGCAAACATCACCACTCCTTTGCCCGGTTTGAAAGGGCCATATGGCGCAGTTATCCGTATCGCTCAGCGCCAGGATCCAAATATACTCGTTCTGGAATTGCATCGCAAGGGCACAGGTGGATCAATCAATGCCACCAGCCAGATTAACATCACAGATGGACCTGATGGCGCCCTACTCACCTATAACACGACCGCCGATCTCGAAGGCCCCATCGCCATTGCCAATAACCCTATCGGCCAGAGCATCACAAAGAACTCATTGAAAACATTCTTTGAGAAACTGGAACAGGCCATCGTCTAGCAATACGCTTCGAACTTGTCTTACAAATCGTTGACTGAAGGCGTTTGCGTCTCCTGGCTGCATAGTCGTGCCGTCAGAGGTTGTGAACGCCCATAGTCGCAGCTTCTTCGACTTGCTATACTTTCCACCACACGATAGCACTCACCATCTCTTGTGAAGGCGTCATCAACACGCCATCCCGCTCCACCAGCCACCCGGCTAGCAATCCGCGCAGTTGCGCGCGCGTCTGCTCATCATCAGGCAGAAGAAGCTGTTCGAGCAACTCAACAACAGCCACATCTAGTGAGGGATAGCGCAGGCTTGGAGGGGTTGCGACGACCTCGACGTTCGCATAGATACCCATCTCATACAACACGTCCAGGGCATGTATGTAACCGGGTGGCAGGCGCCGTTCGTCACCATGAAAGTGCCGCCAGAGGTGAGCAGTCACCGCATCAATATGGGTAGCCCGTAAGTAAAGATAACAGGCCTGGCGAGTAGCCCCTTGCAGTTTTGCCAGGAACGGCACGATCTCCCTGATCGGATATAGCACGTGGCTACAAATGACAATATCGGCTTGAAGATCATTTGGAGCATCCTGCCAGGTCGTCTGTACATATGAAATATTGGTTAATCCTCGCTCGCTTGCATCCTGGCGCAGGTAACCCAACATAGCTGCATTTGGCTCAACAGCGATAACATGCTTCGCCTGCGGCGCGAGTGCCAGTGTAAAACGTCCGGTTCCCGCACCTACATCTAACACGCTTGTTTGCGAGGCAACTACATCGCGCAGACGCAGATAAAGAGGATCATTGGCAGCAGTCTCCTTCGTCGAACGGTGATACCCCCGCGCCCGGCGGTCCCAGAAATCGGCGCTGCTACGTCCAAGGCGCGCATAGGCAGCGTCCATCTGCCTCGCGCGTGCATCAAGAATTGCATTCCAACGATCAACGGCGCTTTCCATCGGAACTAACTACCTGTGTTCACCGTATTCGGAGCCTGCAACTTGGTCTTGATACAATCGAAAAACTGTGCTGTAAGTCGTTCTGCCGTACCCTGCATCAGGCGCGCCCCCACGCTGGCGATGGTACCACTGACGACGACATCGGCTTTCCAATCCATGCTTGTTTCACCGCCCTCAAGCGCAGTGAGACGCATATCACCAAACAGGTCAACAGCGCTTCCAGGCGCTTTACCACGCCCCTTCATAGTCATGTGCGCCGGTTCTTCCTTCTCTGGTCGAGTGATATCCAGCGTGAACTTGGCCTTTACTGCCCCGACGCCAACCGCGACCACCGCTTTCCAGTGCTCTTCCTCCAAGACCTCCAGGCTCTGAAAACCAGGCGCACATGACGCCACGTTATTCACATCCAGCAGAAATGCCCACACATTCTCAATGGGCGCAGCTATTGTCTGGGTACCAGAAAACTCCATGTGCCAATCACCTTTCGTTCTGCACGAGATACTCCTGCGGATTGCGTTCAAACAGCCTCTTGCAGCCCGCGCAGCAGAAATAAAAATCCTGCCCATCAAGTGTACTTCGATGCCGGGCAGTTGCTACTTCTACTATCATACCACAGACGGGATCAACAGCCGTCCCGGGTACAGTATCGCCGCTGTTTTCTGATTGCTCCACAACAGCAGGGCGCGCATCCCCTTCATTGACTACGGGACCGCGCCGGCGTACCTGCACCAGCTCGGCCAGGATGCTTGCCGCAATTTCTTCCGCTGTCACTGCCCCCACGTCAAGCCCGGCAGGAGCTTTCAGGCGTTCGATCTGCTGTTCGGCCAATCCAGATGCGCGCAGGTATTCCCGGCAGGCCTCCGCGCGTCTGCGGCTACCCACCATCCCCACGTAGACAGCGGAGCTACGTAGTGCCTGCTCTAAGGCGTCTTCATCGTACTGGCCATGTGTTGCAACAAGCACGAACGTCCTCTCGTCGATCTGTACCCGGCTGAGATCAGCGGAATCGAGTCGTATTACCGCAAAGTTGAGCACCTCGGCAAGGTGGCTGAGCGCGACAATTACAGGCGAATCACCCACCAGCACAAGCTGCGGTTTGGGTAGATGTGGTTCCATATAGATATCCAGTATGCCTCCACTGGTGCAACTCATAGGAAAGGCGCGCACATCCTTACGCACAATACTCGTCTCTGCCTCAGGAGCGCCCAGCCGTAAAAGATACGGGTCATCTCCCTCACGCAATATGCGCAGGGCCTCGCGCAGCACGACAGGCTGGGCACAACTGCCGCCGATCCAGCCCGTCATTGTTCCATCCTCCCGGACAATTGCCTGCGCGCCGGGCTTCGCGGATGTAGGCCGTTCGCACCAGACCACCGTCGCCACGACAAAAGGCTCTCCAGCCTGCGTGAGCCGGTATGCGAGTTCAAGTAGATTGTCAATCATAGCAAAAAGCTCATTTCTTGCAGCGAACCTGGCCCCTTCCTTACGTATGGTTATGCCCACATTAGGCATGGTTCAAATGCACGTGACAGTTCCTCACCACCAGCAAGGTCCAGCCCTGTCATCCTGAGCGCAGCGAAGGATCTCGCTTCGCTCAGGGTGACATGGGGTGACTGTTCAACCTGTTAAGGACTCTTCTTCACAAGTGAACCTTGCCTTAACGAAATACCCGGCCATGTCGTAGGTGCCGATTTATCGCGCACATCGCCGATTTATCGGCCTGGGGAGCGCATCGACGGGCCATTGGCCGATACATCGGCGGTGCGCCAATAAATTGTGCGCCTACGAGGTATTACCGATGTTGCTTAGTAAACTTCATTATCGGCTCTCGTGGATGTTATGATATCCGCATGAAAAAGTTACTCTGCATAACCTGGCATCCGCAAGGGATGCCAGGTTTCTCTAATCCGCAGTCAGGCCCTTTTCCTTCAGGACACTCCACACCTTCCAGGGCGTGATCGGAATATCTATATGCCGTACGCCAACATGCGCGAGCGCATCGACAACGGCATTGGCAATTGCCTGCGGAGCGCCCACAGTAGACGATTCGCCAACACCTTTGGCCCCTATAGGATGATGCGGCGAAGGTGTAACCGTTTTATCGGTCTCCCAGTGTGGTGTCTCCATCGAGGTGGGGATCAGGTAGTCCTGGAAGTTGCTTGTCAGAATGTTGCCATCTTGATCAAACGAGATCTCCTCATACATCGCTGGGGCAAGGCCCTGCGTCAGGCCACCATGGATCTGCCCCTCGACAATCATCGGATTGATGATCGTACCGCAGTCATCTACCGCCATGAAGCGGCGTATATGCACCTGCCCGGTACCCCGGTCGATGTCCACAACACAGATGTAGCTGCCGAAGGGATATGTGAGGTTGGGGGGATCATAGTAGTCCACCGCCTCTAGACCCGGCTCCAGGTACGGCGGGCAGTTCGTATAGGCCGCAAACGCCAGCTCCTGGATGGTCTTACCCTTGCTCGGCGTTCCTTTCACATAGAAGCGCCCCGGCTCCCACTCCAGATCCTCCTCGCCCACTTCCAGCAGATATGCCGCAATCTTTTTGGCCTTGTCGCGCACTTTCCTTGCAGCTATCGCCGTCGCAGCTCCGGCCACCGGTGTACTGCGGCTGGCATAGGTGCCCAGTCCATAAGGAGCAGTGTCCGTGTCTCCATGCTCGACATCGACATCGTCCGGCGACATCCCTAGCTCAGCGGCGATGATCTGCGCAAAGGTCGTTTCATGTCCCTGACCCTGCGTCTGCACGCCAATGCGCGCCAGGATCTTACCCGTGGGGTGCACCCGAATCTCGCAGCTATCAAACATCTGGATACCAGCTATATCGAAGTGTTTGCCCGGGCCAGCGCCCACGATCTCGGTGAAGCTCGAGATGCCGATACCCATCAGTTCACCCCGTGCCCGCTTCTCTGCCTGCTCGCGGCGCAGCCCCTCGTAGTCTACATTCTTCATGGCCAGCCGGAGTGCAGCTTCATAGTTGCCACTATCGTATGTCCAGTCCAGGGCAGAACGATAGGGGAAGGCTTCGGGCTTGATGAAGTTCTGTAAACGCAACTGCGCCGGGTCTTTACCCACCTCACGCGCCAGCGTATCCATCGTGCGCTCGATCAGGTAGGAGGCTTCGGTTACACGGAACGAACATCGATAGGCGATGCCGCCAGGAGCCTTATTGGTGTGGACCGCGTCCACCTCTACAAAAGCATGCTTAAAGTCATACGAGCCGGTGCAGATGTGGAAAAGGCCCGCTGGAAACTTGGTCGGTTGGGCCGCCGCGTCAAACGCCCCATGATCTGCCAGCGTATAGACGCGCAGCGCCTTGACCGTACCCTCTTTATCAGCGGCAATCTCCGCCTTGATGTGATAGTCGCGCCCAAAGCCTGTGCTACTGATGTTCTCGCTGCGATCTTCAATCCACTTGACGGGCTTGCCGGTCGTAATCGACGCGACAACAGCGCACACGTAACCCGGATAGATGGGGACCTTGTTGCCAAAGCCACCACCGATATCCGGCGAGATAATGCGGATACGGTGTTCCGGGAGACCGGCCACAATGGCGAAGAGGGTACGATGCGCATGCGGAGCCTGCGACGTGAGCCAGACGGTGAGCTTGCCCGTTGCTTTACGGAAGTCAGCCACGCAGCCACAGGTCTCAATCGGTGCAGGGTGAATACGCGGGATGTACATCTCCTGGTTAACAACAACCCCGTTGGCCTCTGCCTCGGCAAAAGCAGCATCGGTTCCTTGCTTATCGCCCGTTTCCCAGTGATAGATCTGGTTGGTTGGCTGCTTATCCTTCTTGTCGGGACGTAGCAGCGGCGCATCGGGATCAAGCGCCTTCTTGGCATCAATGACCACTGGCAGCGGTTCATAATCGACGTCGACGGCGGCAACACCATCGGCAGCAGCATAGCGACTGGTGGCCACAACGAAGGCGACCTCCTGCATCTGGAAATGCACGCGCTCCAGCGCCAGCACCGCTTCAGTATCAGCCGAAAGCGTCGGCATCCAGGCAAGCCCTGCGGCATCCAGGTCTTTACCGGTAATCACCGCCAGGACACCGGGTACCTTCAGCGCCTCACTGATATCGATACTCTTGATAAGCGCATGCGCGTAGGGGCTGCGCACGATATCGCCATAGAGCATCCCCGGCAGCTGCACATCGTCGACATAGTTGCCCTGCCCGCGTATGAAGCGAGCGTCCTCTTTGCGCTTGTACGCTTCTCCTAAGCCGTGGGCATGTATTTCGGTCGCCATTACTCTCCTCCTTCGCCGGCGCTCACCGGAACCTGCTCGGATACCTGCATTTTCTGGGCAGCGTACTGTATAGCCTTGACGATATTCACATAGCCGGTGCAGCGGCACAGATTGCCAGAGATGCCCACACGGATTTCATGCTCTGTAGGGCTAGCATTGCGCTGCAAAAGAGCCAGGCTAGTCATCATCATGCCTGGGGTACAGTACCCACACTGCAAAGCGTGCTCCTGGTGAAAACCCTCCTGCAATGGATGCAATTTGTCGTCCTGTTCCAGGCCCTCGACAGTCATAACCTGGCATCCATCCGCCTGCACCGCGAACATCGTACAGGACTTGGTGGCTTTGCCATCCACCAGGATGGTGCACGCCCCGCATGCCGTCGTATCGCAACCAATGTGCGTTCCTGTCAGACGCAGCGTATCGCGGATCCAGTGCACAAGCAGCATACGTGACTCGACATCTCCCTCGTAGGGAGTTCCATTGATCGTGACGGTTATATGATGCATACTCATACTATTGACCTCCAGTGGCGCGGGCAAGCGCTTTGCGCAATGCACGAACGGTGAGTGTGCGCACCATGTCGCGCTTGTATTCGGCGGGACCTCGGGTATCACTCGTGGGTTGTGAGGCAGCGGCGGCAAGATCAGCCGCCTGGTGAATGCTGGCATCGTCCAGTGGTTTACCGAGCAATGACTGTTCGGCAGCACGGGCTTTAATCGGAACCTGCCCAACGTTGGTCAGGCCAATACCAGCGTAGCTCACATTGCCACTGCCATCCAGTGTAATATAAGCAGCCACGCCAGCAATGGCATAATCTCCCACTTTACGCTCGAGCTTGAAATATGCCCCGCCACTTCCCTGGACAGGCGCAGGAACGCGAATCTCCTTGAGCATCTCGTTGGAGTGAAGGGCAGTCTCAAAGGGTATGTCTGTGAAAAAACTTTCGATAGGTAATTCTCGTTCACCTGCCGGTCCGACTGCCACGATACGCGCTCCCAGGGCCAGCATAGTAGCGGGATGGTCGTTGGCGGGGTCGGCGTGAGCAAGGTTGCCGCCTACCGTAGCCCAGTTTCGCACTACGGGGTCAGCCACCATAGTTGAGGTATCGTATAAGATGGGATAGCGGTCACGGATGAGGCTGGAGCTATCCAATTCCGCCTCGCGAGTCATTGTGCCAATGTGCAGTGTGCCATCCGCCTCCTGTACGTATTCCAGGCCAGGCACGCGGTTGATATCAACCAGCACTGACGGCCTTGCGAGACGGAATCGTATGAGGGGAATGAGGCTCTGGCCTCCTGCCAGAATTTTGGCATCCTCGCCGTGTTGATCTAATAGGCCAACAGCTTCCTCGATGCTGTGCGCTACCAGATAATCGAAGGAACCAGGAATCAAAGTGTCACCTCCATACATAGTCCTAAATGTGCAACTTCCTGCGCTTCAAAGAAGAAGTGCCAGGCCAAAGGGAGGCTATACGTCAGGATATGCAGCACCTGACATAGGTGTAGTGTAGCACAGTTTGTTATTACACGTTACCCACGAAGGGAGGTATTTTAGGCATACGAATGGAGGTATCAGAGCCACCCTTGCTTGACTGCAACCATCACCGCCTCAGTACGATTCTTCACGCCAAGGCGGTGAAGCATCTCCTGCACGTATCCCTTCACTGTATTCTCACTCAAGTACAGCTGGGTTGCAATCTCGCGGCTGGAAAACCCCTGGGCAATCAGGCGCAAGATGACAAGTTGTTGCGGACTCAGTAGCTCAGGAGCAGGTTCATTGCTTTTCTGCGGCGCCCGGCGAAGCTGAGCCAGCACTGCAACAGCAGCCTTGGGATCGATAGCGGCCTCGCCACGGGCCACCGCCCTGATGGATCGTTTGAGATCGAAACGCTCAATGTCCTTGATAATGAAGCCACGTGCGCCTGCCTGGATACATTGGGCAACCAGCGTCTCATCGGTAAAGGTGGTCAGGATAATCACCGCCGTCTCCGGGTAGCGCTCTGTGACGGTCCGGCAGACCTCAATACCGCTTACCCCTGGCAGCCGTATGTCGAGCAAAATCACGTCAGGATGCAAGCGTGCAATCAACTCGTATGCCTGCTCAGCGTTGGCAGCATCACCCACGATCTCAAAGTCGTGTTCCTTTGCCAGCATCGCTTTAAGCCCCTCACGCACCATCTCATGATCATCGATGATCAGTAAGCGAATCATAGTGGAATCACCGCCTTGACAATCAGACCCCCCTCTTCGCCATTCGCCAGCAAAAACTGGCCCCCCAGCTCCTCGACGCGATGGTGCATCCCCTTGAGTCCCAGATGCATGGTATTGTTGCGGTATGCCTGAAGCGCCTGTGTTGATAGGCCTATACCATTATCCTGCACTACCAGCGCTGCCTGCTCGCTGGTCACCTGCACCGTTACGATTACAATCGTAGCCAGGGCGTGCCGGCGCGCGTTCGAAAGGGCTTCCTGGGCAATCGTGAAAAGCGTATTCTCGATATGCGATGGCAGAGGAACAGCACATTCAGCCACGACGAGATCGATCTCGATAGAAGAGGTCTCTCGCAGGTTTTGTATTAAAGCGTACAGTATACTCACGAACCCACCCTCCTGCAACTCGGTTGAGGAGAGCGCGAAAATCGCATCGCGTACCTGGGCCGTACCCAGCGAGGCCAGCTGTTCAATAGTGTGCAGCGGCCCGGTCAGTGACGAATAACGCGGCAGGTGCTCCATAATCCAATCTGCCTTCAAGCCAATCGTGAAGAGGGTCTGTTGCACGCGATCATGGAGTTCCTGTGCAATACGGCTGCGATCATCGGCAAGCATCTGCCGCTTTTGCGCCTCGGTCAGTTCATGGTGTAATGTCTGCAAGTCGGTTGCAATCTTGCTCAACTCCTGGTTACGCCGCTCCAGTTCAGCGGTGCGTTCGCGCACCTCCCGTTCCAGTTTCGCAGCGTGTTCCTCCATAGCGCGGCGCTCGCGGGCCACAAGCTGCGCATTGTGAATCGCTACGGCAGCCTGCGCACTCAATGCCTCGATCAACTCGACATGGCGGGCGCTAAAGCGGCAGGGGCGCGTATCGCCTATCAGGAAGGCACCTAAAATCGACCCATCGCGTGCTCGCAGCTGTACGCCGAGAAAGCTGCGCACAGGAATATGCCCGCGCGGCACACCGATATACCGCGGGTCTTCATGTACGTCATCCACAACAATCGATTCGCCTTCCCAAAACACCGGCTGCAGCACACCAATCCCCTCTACCGGGCCAAGATGACGGAAGTGCTTCTCGATAGCAGGTGTCGCACCAGAAATAGCGGCCAGGTTGAATATCACTTTATTGACAGGTAGATCAACGTTTTCGCCCGCAATTTCAGGAATGAGGAAAAAAGCTGCATATTCGGCAGCAGTCACTTTGCGGGCGGCGTCAGTAATCATCTGCAACAAACGCTGTAAATCAAATTCAGAGGTCAGCGCAATCGCGATGCGGTTGAGTTGCGCCAGTTCTTCCGCCCGCTCTTGCAGATTGGCTATAAGCTGTGCCCGGCTCTCCTCGATCGTCTGAGTCATAGAACGTGCCCTTCAAAAGCAAAAAAATAGCAGAGTAAGAGGATGAGACTAGTATATCACAAGCAGTAGACTATCCCACTCTACAAAACACCGCCTTCAAATACGAGGTCTCCGGCATCGCCAGATTGATAGGATGATCGACGCCATGCGTATACGTCTCTAATAACTGCACCACACGCTCTAGCCGCTGCGCAGCCTGCGAGAGCGCTCCAAGTAGATCATCCATACCAATTACGCCGGAGCAGGAACAGGTCAGCAAAATGCCGCCGCGTCGCAACACCTGCATGCCAAGCATATTCAAGCGGTGGTATGCTTTAAGGGCTTGCGTGCGTGCGCCCTGTGTCTTGGCGAAAGCCGGCGGATCTAACACGACCACGTCAAACTGTTCTCCCTCCCGCTGCGCCTGCTCCAGGTAATCAAACACATTGGCTATAAGAAATTGATGCGGGTTAGGATCAATGCCATTCAATATGAAATGTTCCCGTGCCGCTTCCATCGCCGGTGCGGAGATATCAACGCTGGTAACACGGGTCTTGTCACTGGCCAGCGCAGCATACACAGAGAACCCCCCCGTATAACTGAAGCAATCCAGCACCCGCCTGGCATGGGCATACTTGCGCAGAGCTTCGCGTTTATCGCGCTGATCCAGAAAAAAGCCCGTCTTCTGTCCTTGCCAGGGATCGACAAGAAACAGCACATCATTTTCACGCACAGTCACCCGCGTGGGAACACCGCCGGCCGCCACTTCTGGTTCCTCGACTTCCAGGCCCTCGCGGCGGCGTGCCTGGCTATCATTGCGCAATAGCAGCCCACGAGCCCTTGTTTCCTCCATGAGCGCTTCGATAAGCAGAGGGCGCAGGCGCTCCATACCAGCCGTGTGAATCTGTGCAACGAGTATCTCGGCGAAGCGATCCACAATCAATCCTGGCAGGCCATCGCCCTCCGAATTAACCAGCCGGTATGTGTTGGTTCTGTCCGGATTAAATACTTGTCGCAACTCTACTGCGCTGCGAATACGCCTGCGAAAGAAGTCGATATCGATAGCCTCGTCGTCATGATGCGTCAGTATGCGTATAGCGATATCCGTGCGGGGATTGTAGTAACCACGCGCCACAAATTGCCCGGTAGATGATTTTACATCGACCAGGCCACCCGGCTCAATCCAATGTGGAGGCTGCTGCAGGGCACCTGAGAATATCCACAGGTGCCCATTCAGCAGGCTCTCCTCCTTGTGTGGTTTCAGGCTCGCCGTAGGGTAATGAACGGGTGATGACACAAACATGCTCCATATGCGATAGAATGCTTTCCGTTATTATCGCATATGGAGCAGTGTAACATTGCAGTCACTAGCATTGGAGCTGTGTCGTAGGGGCGGGGCTTGCCCCGCCCTCAGACTTCCTGGTCCCGCCATCCAACCTACATATTATCCCCAAGCTTAATGGCAGCGACCACAGGGTCTGTATGATGTTCAGCACGAATCATCTCAGCCTTTCTCAGGTTATGAGCGCTATTGATCAGAGCAATGTGGGTAAAAGCCTGTGGATAGTTGCCAAGGGCAATCTTACTGGTTGCGTCAACCTCCTCCGAGAACAGCCCAAGTTGACCGGAATAGCTCAATAACCGCTCAAAGAGCGACCTCGCCTCGTCAACACGCCCCTGCATCGCGATATTATCTACCAGCCAGAATGTACAAAGGGTAAATGTCGCCTCATCGCCAATCAATCCATCAGCGCCACGATAACGATAGACAAAACCATGTCTATCGGTCAATTGCTCGTTGATGCGATTAACGGTCGAGCGCATACGTGGATCAGTGGGAGGGATAAAGCCCACCAGCGGTAACAGCAAACTCGAGGCATCCAGGGCAGTACTGCCGTATGACTGGGTAAACGCACCGATCTGGGTATTGTATCCATACGTCAAGATGTCTGTACGAATCTGGTCACGTACCTGCCGCCACCTGGGTAGATCAGCCTCCAGGTGGAGTTGTTCCGCCGCCCGGATACCACGATCCAGCGCCACCCAGCACATGACCTTCGAATAGACAAAATGATGCAGGCCATCTCGCACTTCCCAGATGCCGCTGTCTGGCTCTTGCCAATGTGAGCACACATGCTCCACCATGAGACGCATCATTGCCCACAGTGTGCCGTCCAGCTTTTCACCATAACGCTCGAAGCTCCCCTGGCGCCGGTACAGGTGAATGCAATCCAGGACTTCGCCGAATACATCCAACTGCTTCTGACTCACCGCGCCGTTCCCAATGCGCACCGGTCGAGAATCCCAGTACCCATCGAGATTAGTCAGCTCACGCTCGGGCAATTCACGCTCACCTCGTATGCCATACATGATCTGCAGGTCCTCGCCATTCGAGTAAGAGAGGCGGCGCAGCCAATGGGTGAATGCGTGAGCCTCTTCCGTGAAACCAAGCATGCTCAGCGCATAAAGCGTAAAGGTAGCATCGCGCAGCCAGGTAAACCTGTAATCCCAGTTGCGTATCCCACCCAGGTTTTCCGGTAGAGAGGTAGTAGGAGCAGCGACAATCGCACCGGTTGGAGCGTACGTCATCATTTTGAGCACCAGCGCACTGCGTTGCACCCACTCGGCGTATGGTCCACGATAGTTGTTGCCCTCCAACCATGTACGCCAGCAGTGCAGGGTGTGCGCCAGCTCCCAATCGAAGTTGCGCTCGTGCAACTCGCGTTCGGCCAGCCTGCGTGCAGCTCTGGCATTGCGCCCAACACCTACAGCGAACAACAGGCGCTCGCCTTCTTGCAGGTTCGCCTGCACAACAACAGATGGGTGCACTTCACCTTCCTCTTGCGAGATAGACATAGTGAAAGAGGGTACACGATATGCCCCTACGATTCCAAGGCCAACATGCTGTTGTCCACCCGAGATGACCGCGCCCATGTCATCCGAGAGAAGAGAGACCTCAGATGGTGCTGCTGCGTAATCCGGGCTGACTTTGAGCGTCATCGTGACCGGCATTTCGCCGCGTATACATTCCACAACGCGCACCAGGCAATGACAGGAGCCATCCTCGCGTGTCCAGGTATTATTGTTCAATTCGCGGAACTGCCAGGCGCTCAACGTCTCCACCGGCATAAAATCAGTGAGCACTAACTCACCGGCACTACTTGAAAATCTCGTTTGTAGCACGTTACTGCCGCGCAGATAGCGCTGCGACCCTGGTATCGCGTTATCCGTAGGAGCTATTTGGAAGTATCCGCCGCGCTCGGCATCCAGCAAACGACAGAAGATGGCAGGGCTATCAAAGTCCGGCAGGCATCCCCAATCTACTGACCCATCAGGGGCCACTAATACAACTGAATGACAATCACCAATTACCCCATACGAATCGATCGGTTGATAAGTGCGAATATTGGATTGCATCCCAACCCTATCCCTTTTTTGCTAATGAAATTCGTGTGAAAATTTTATAAGGCCCTTATATCAACAGTAAACGGAAACCATAACTCATAGGTAACAAAAATTCCATCTCATCTGAAAGAGAGGGATCTGCTTTTAAATTTTGCTCCCTTGATTATATATAACACAAAAAGCTCGTAAGTTATTCTCTGGATGGCGGCAATATTTATATCCTCCCCGGTACAGGTGCAACTACAGCATACGCCGTTTGATCAGCCTGGAGCCTGATTTCATAAAACAGTCCCAGTGAGAGGCTATGTATACTCGATACAAGTAATGCACAAAGTTGTATGTGGAATCTATACCGGCCAGGGGAAATACAGAGATGTCGTTTCGACTTTTAGTATGTCATCTTCCGGGAAAGGTTGGGATTAACATGGGATTGGCAATCGCTATTTTCGCTGCACTGGTGGGCGAGGCAAGCTCAAACTCGTTTACTGGCTAACCTCCGGGTAATACCGGCAATTTCCCGTTGTGCTCTTTTTACATCTCCCGCAAAAATAAGGCCCATGGGATTTTTTGCCATACGGCAGATAACCCTCGTACCCTCTCGCTTCAAAACCTCATCCCTTTGCAAGATGTATTCTCTTACAATTCGTGGATCGGCGTTCTCTGGCAAGTGGTATTTATCGATGGTCGCAATTCCCTCCCTGATCACCGCCCGCATAGTATCGATGGTCTGCTCTTTTCTGCTGACTCCTATGATAGTCATAATAGCATCAGTATAATTTGTCCACCGTGGATTGCATTCAGCAATATAGCGAACCGGCTTTTGACCCCTTTTCTTCTGTAGCTCCTCCTCCAGCTTTCCGGGAAGCATGATATCGATGTTTGCCACACATCGGAGCGAGGCAAAATCCACTCCAAACTTTTGCGCCGTCTTTCTCAGAAGCTTCTCGAAGAAATCTGCTGTCTGACCCTCATATTCTTGCTGCAAACGAACCAGGGAGGCGTTTTTAGCTCTATATGTGCTTGTCCCAACACATGCTTTACTGCCTTTTTTCTGTAGCTGGCTATTCCAACCCAGGGATTCTACCTGGCCGTCTATGATCACCACAGACATACCGGGAGAATCAGCCATGTCCAGGTAACGGCTGATGACAATTCTTGCTTCCCTTTGTTGATTCATGGTAGAGGCGAGGTGCTTTTGCGATACGGCCAGCGCCTCATCCCAGTTGGTAAAGTAGGATGCATGATCCGCCTCTCCGTTTAGAACGACTCTAACGCGGTCACCTTGCTCATGGACAAGGGCACAGCCATAATTTCCGTCCGATTCAGCCGCCCGCAGCATCACCCCCAACGGATAGCGGCTTACATCTGCTTTTTTCACCAGTTCCTCTACGGTGCCAAGGAAGCCCAGTGCTTGCCTGGGCAAATCAGCAATGTGCGCAATGCGGTAATCCGGAGTTTGAAAACCATCCAGGTTGAACTCATCGAGAAGTTGATAAAAATCAGCTTTGTTTTTCAGGAGACCGACCATATCCGCTGCCATTCCCCACGACTCGGCTCCCAACTGCCCCTCTATCCGCTTTTCCGCTTCAGGGACATTAATATACGGCACGATTAACGCTGGCTGTCCTGGTAAGCGCTGTTGCTCATGCTGTAATTCAGCAGCAGTGATAGCCTTAATTTTTTTCCCAAAAAGCTGACTGAGATAGTCCAGGTGCGTCTGAATATCTGTTGTGCGAGCCTCAACTAAAACGCCGACCTCTTCGGCATCAAGAGGAATATGCCCGCATCTTTGCCCGTATTGAGCCTCTACGTATTCGATTGTTGCCGTATCCGAGGCCCTTAAGACGCCAGTACCTACATTATGAAAACCAATTCCCAGTTTTCTCTGAACACACGATGAGAATATTGAGGTATTGAGGACACTCATAACTACATTATATCCCCGTTGTCACCTGCTTTTTTTCTTGCGCAACATCCCCTGCCATTGAATACCTAATGAATGTTGACGACCGAATCGAGGAATCCTATCCATTGAGGTGCTTGCGGCCCAGGGTCCTGTAGGGACAAGGGGCGGGGTGGAGTGGATGAGGGGGCCTGGTGCTTGTCCTCGTTGGGGTGCTCCACGCAGTCCCCACTGGATCGCGTTGCCACCAGGACAAGCACGAGGCCCCCACCCTGCCCCACATCCGCCCCTTGTCCCTACAGGACCCCATTCGGTCGTCAACATTCATAAGGATATACCGCAGGCACCGGAGACCGCCCGCCCACTCCCCCGCAGGCACCGGAGGCACGGGCTTGCGCGGACCATGGTTGACCCTGGCTCGTCATTGTGCTGGGGAGTCCTGTCCTGGGGCATAAACAGCCATCCAATACCAGCCACGAATCGTCCACAGAAACACGATTCGTGGTTGGCGATATACCAGATATGGAGACTAGGCGGTCAAAGCTCCGGCATCGACAGCGATGGTACTCCCGGTCATCAGCATAGAGAGATCGCTGGCGCAGAAAAGTGCCACGCGCCCCACGTCATCCGGCACGCCGACACGTCCGAGAGGCTGCGACTCAAATGCACTGGATACCAGTCCTGACTCACTGATGCCGGGCGTACTGATCAGCGTTGGGGCCAGTGCCAGGACACGAATGTTATGGGGGCCGAGTTCAATCGCCAGGCTCTTGGTCAGGCCGCGTACACCATGCTTTGAAGCAACGTAGTGAGCAATGCTCGCCCCACCCTGATACCCTGCGGTAGAGGCCAGGTTAATGATCACACCCCCCTTCTGAGCAACAATCATACGCTTAGCAGCTTCGCGCGCTCCAATGAAGGTCCCGCGCAGATTGATATCGAGCACACGGTCCCATTGCTCATCAGACATTTCAACGACCGGGCTGAAGGGATAAATACCAGCGTTATTCACCCAGATATTAATGCCACCAAGCTCCTGTACTGTCTTGTCGGCCAGTTGAGCGATTGAGGCTCCATCACTCACATCCGCAACACAAAATAGTGCCTTGACTCCCCATTGCTGCGCAATGTGTTCGGCCGCCTCCTTCCCTATATCCTCGCGAACATCACCAACCACAATGTTTGCCCCGGCCTCAGCCAGCCTCTTACAAATAGCCAGGCCGATCCCACGTGCTCCTCCGGTGACGACGGCGTTGCGTCCCTTCAGCGATATTAGCTCAGCAATTGATTTTTCACTAACATCAGGAATAGCCATTGTGCATCCTCCTTGTGAGATAAATGAGAAGTAGCATCTTGCTATTTCTCAGACAACAATCAACAAGAGACAGCGAAAAGAAAGTACGTTTCTGCGGTACAGATGGTTTACAGAAGAGGACCAGCTCCGGTAACAAGCGCTACTTTGCCGGGAAACCAGGCCATATGCTAACTCCTTCGTTGGAAACGGCACTATGCCGCCATCAATATGCATTGTGTTATACGTATAACCTCAACATAAAGTATACCCCCCATGCATAATAGCGTCAAGAGCATTTATGGCCAAATTCCGGGAAAACCAAATGTTCACAAAGCCGATTGAGATGAACCTCGCAGCCACCGCCGCCTGGTTTCCCCGCTTATTCGATCACAAGGTCTGTCATGAAGGATACCCCGGTCACTATACCGACTATGTACTCAAGGACCAGCATCTTGCTCGGCGTGGCTACACAGAGCAGACCATGTACCTCACGTTGGTGCCCCAATGTGTGATCAGTGAGGGGATTGCGATGGTCGCTCACGAAATGATCTTCTCAGAAGGAGAGGCAGAACACCGGATCGCAGAACAGATGGATCGATTGTTCCACCGGGAGGTGGATACAAAGGCGCTTCTGCGCTTGCGTCAAGCCAGTGAAATGCTCCAAGGAGTCTGGGGCAACGCAGCCATGTTGCTGGATCAGGGACGCTCAGAAGCAGAGGTGGCACAGTACTTTGTCAAGCACATGCTGCTTCCAGAAGACAGAGCTTCTTCCTACATTGCTTCTTTGAAACATCCCCTGCACGGCCTGCACCTGGCGCTGACGTATGGGAACGGCCAAAAATTGGTGCGACGCTGGTTACAGGGGTCAGACAGAGTTGCTATCTTCCATCGTTTCTTAACAGAACAATGGATGCCCTCACAATTGGCGGGAAACGCCTTGCCTGATCCAGTACGTAAATTTGGGAAATAAGCTGGTGATTTCTTTCTCCGCCCACTGTCCTCACTGCGGCTGCGGCCACACCTCAGGGACCCTGGTCGCCAGCCATTTCACTAAAGCTGCATTCACCTCAACCGGCTTCTCTTGCGCCAGCCAATGGCCTGAGCGAATCGTCTCTTCGGTGAGCTGGCGACAGTAGGCGCGCATGGGCTCAGCCAATCGCGAGTGGGTGCATTCGCACACGTAGTCATACCGTGCGTTGAGGAATAAGACGGGCATATCGAGGTAACCGCCATTGCGTTGACGCCATGATTCAGATACCAGAAGGCTGGACCAGCAAATCCGTTGCGCTCCAGCGCGGAGACATAGATGCTCAGGTCTTCCTCGGTCACCACGTCGGTGTCCGGTGGCAGGTCGGGAAGCGCACGCATCCCAAAGAAGCTGTGACTGCGACGGGCCGTTGCGGTGAACGCTGGCTTCCCCTCCCTTGCTGGATTCCCCTTGCGAAAGAGCAGCTTCACAAATCGGGAGACGTTAGCATCCATGGGCGCGATAGCCTCAGCCACATTCTCTTCATAGTAGCGCATGTAATCCCACTGACCGGCAGGAAACTCGTTTTCCGGATACAGCTCGCGATCGACCAGGGCCAGCAGCGGGTCCAGCCCACGTTCAAGCGTGTAGTAGGGCACACACAAATTGGCGACGGCATGACAACGGTCGGGATGATGACTGGCGAGGTTCCACACGACCGGGCTCCCCCAGTCATGACCGACCCAGACGGCCTTCTCTCTGCCCACAGCGTCCAGTAGTTCGATCATGTCACGGACAATGTGTTCCTGGGCATAATCAGCGTACTGGGAGTACACGGAGGAACGCCCATACCCGCGCATGTCTGGCGCGATGGTGCGAAACCCCAGCGCCGCTAGTGCAGGCAGTTGATGCCGCCAGCTTATCGATAACTCAGGCCAGCCATGGACGAAGATGACGAGCGGGCCGTTTTCCGGCCCTGCTGCCAGATAGAAGGTGGTATGTCTCTCGGTCTTGATGGTGTGTTCGGTGATGGGCATATCAGGTCTCCTTCAGCAAGATTCAATTGACGTTCAGTCCAACAAGGTAGTATCTCAAAGAACCGCTCTTGCTTGCCGCGAGCGCTGGACCAACGAGGACCTGGCCTGGCGTTAAGAGAGTAGCCTTGCAGGCGCAACGTGGATAAGTGCGGAGCAGTTTTAAAATTTTTCGTTGCAATGGGTACGTAAAGACGCTCCGCTGCTGCGTTTAACGCAGGCTCATGTACAGAAAGGAAGACGACCTGCCCAGCGCAGTATCGATCAACTATCATCTGTATTCTACGCTATGGCAGGGATGCAAACACGACCATTAAAATCAAACTGGATCGATAACCTATCTTATCGGTTCAGTTCTGACCAGAATTGCTCTCTTATCGGCAGAGTTGACCATCCTATCGCCCCAAAAACTCTGCCGATAAAGAAATCACCAGCTTATTTCCCAAATTTACAACAAAGACGAAATAATTTAGTCCCAAACACACAATTTGAGAGGATAAGCTGTACAATATAAAGTAAGCCTATCCTCTCAAAACAGCCAGAGAAGTGGTACGAAGGACACTACCCCTCCCTCAGCCACCCGGCCACATCAGGCGCAAAGTACGTAATGATTATATCCGCCCCGGCCCGCCTGATCCCCGTCAGCACCTCCATCACAATCCGCCGCTCATCAATCCAGCCGTGTTGAGCAGCCGCCTTGATCATCGAGAATTCGCCGCTCACGTTATATGCGGCAATCGGCAGGTCACAATGGTCGCGTACCCTGCGAATAACATCCAGGTAAGCCAGGGCAGGCTTCACCATCACAATATCGGCTCCCTCGGCGATATCCAGGTCGATCTCTCGCAGTGCCTCGCGCACATTCGCAGGGTCCATCTGATAGGAGCGGCGGTCGCCAAACTGCGGCGCCGAAGCCGCAGCCTCGCGGAACGGCCCATAGAAACCCGAAGCGTACTTGGCAGAATAGGCCATGATCGGCGTCGAACTAAAGCCATGCTCATCTAAAGTACGGCGAATAGCCCCCACGCGCCCATCCATCATGTCCGATGGCGCCACCAGGTCAGCACCAGCCTCAACATGTGAGAGCGCCATGCGTGCCAGCAGTTCCAGCGATTCGTCGTTCTGCACATTACCATTGTGGATCACACCGCAATGCCCATGACTGGTATACTCGCACAGGCACACATCGGTCATGACCAGCAAATCCGGTGTTTCTGCCTTGAGTCGACGTATGGCCTGTTGTATGATACCCTGCGCATCATAGCCCTGTGACCCCACCTCGTCCTTCTCCGCCGGGATACCGAAGAGCAACACCCCCGGGATACCGAGACGGGTAATACGCTCCGCCTCGCGCCCAAGGTATTCCAGCGGCCATTGCATGATCCCCGGCATAGAGGAGATTTCACGCGGCTCATCAATATTTTCCGCAATGAAAAGCGGGTAAATAAGCTGATCGACATTTAAATGGGTCTCGCGCACGAGACTGCGCAATTTTTCGTTTTGTCGTGTGCGCCGCATGCGTACAATCGGAAATGCGCTCATAGATGATCTACTCCTTTTTCATTCCCTCTTCTCCTGAACAGTTGCGCCGCTTCACCTAGTATAGAATACAAGAGATATCGTTACAAGAGATACCCAAATGCATAATCACGAGACCAATTTGTGAATGGAAGCCGTCTCCCGAAAATCCCCCTTTTTATGCACGAGCGCACACAGCGATACAACCGGCACAAGTGATACAAACCTCTTTAGAAGTCCACCAGGAAACCAAATTAAATCACAACTCTGCACTCTCTCCTAACGCCAGCCACACCGCCTCCACCGTCTCCTCAATCATCTCATCTTCCAGCGCCAGCGAAATGAAACACCCCTCGAACTGGGACGGGGGCAAATATACACCGTGTTCCAGCATACTCCAGAAAAAGCGAGCAAAACGTTGAGTGTCCGACGTCTTGGCACTGGCATAATCGATCACATGCTCTGCCGTGAAAAACAGGCAGAAGATAGCGCCAACCCGCACGAATTGTACCGCTCCACCTTCCTCGTGCAGCGCCCGCTCGATACCGTCACCCAGCAGTTGCCCTTTGCGTTCAAGTTCTGCATATCGTCCCGGCTTACGTAACTCCTGGAGCGTAGCAATACCGGCAGCCATAGCCAGGGGGTTTCCTGAAAGCGTTCCAGCCTGGTACACCGGCCCGCTAGGCGCGACCAGCTGCATAATCTCCCGGCGCCCTCCATACGCCCCTACCGGTAGCCCGCCTCCAATGATTTTCCCCAGGCATGTCAGGTCAGGTATGATACCCAGCCGTTCCTGCATCCCCCCCAGCGCCACGCGAAAGCCCGTCATCACCTCGTCGAAGACCAGCAAGGCTCCGTACTCACTGCACAGGCTTCGCAGCTTCTCAAGGAAGCCAGGTAACGGGGGCACCAGCCCCATATTGGCAGCGGCAGGCTCGACGATGATGGCTGCAATATCTCCAGGATAGGCACGGAATAGCTCTTCTACAGCAGCGCTATCATTGTAAGGAGCGATGAGCGTATTGCTCGCTGCCTCCCGTGGCACGCCCGGGCTGTCCGGCAGTCCCATCGTCGCCACGCCCGAGCCTGCCTGGACAAGCAACATATCGGCATGACCATGATAGCAGCCGCTAAACTTAATAATCTTGCTGCGCCCGGTATACGCCCTCGCTAGGCGCAAGGCGCTCATGGTCGCCTCAGTACCGGAATTGACGAAACGCACCATCTCTATCGAAGGCACGCTCTCAATTACCAGCCGTGCCAGGATACTTTCGGCCCGGGTGGGCGCCCCGAAGCTAAACCCGCGCGTACTGGCCTGCGTCACAGCCTCTAAGACTGACGGGTAGGTATGTCCTAGTATCATTGGCCCCCACGACTGGACGTAATCGAGGTAGCGATTCCCATCCACATCATAAAGGTAGGGACCACTAGCATGATCGATAAAGACGGGGGTGCCCCCTACGCCACGAAATGCTCGCACAGGACTATTCACGCCACCCGGCAGGAGCTCCTGTGCCTCGTCGAAAAGCGCATGCGACCGTGTGAGCGACAGGCTACTTTTCATCTGGCTCTGCTTATCCATGGCTAAGCCCCTATTGCTTCTAAAATCTCGTGCAATGGCTGCGCTACACAGGTAAACATGGGCGTGTCTCGCAATGTATACCTACTTGCCTCGGTCTCGCGCAGTTGTTGTACCAGGTCAAGAAAATCGCTGATAACATCCGTCTCGAACGCCACCACAAACTCCTGGTCATCCAGGCCAAAAGAATAGGTGGTATTTAATGAAACCGATGGAAACGTCAGTCCAAGGCGGATATGCTCGTTCATCATGCGCTTGCGGTCTTCCACAGGCAAGGCATACCAGGAGCGCGTCTTCACAAACGGGTAGACAAACAGGTACTTCTTATCCTCGGGCGTAATCACCAGGCGTGGATCATGCGCGCCGCGAGCATTTTTGCCGACATAGATCGAGCGCTTGGTCATTGAGAGAAATGCATGTGTCTCGCGCAGGTACGGCCCCATCACGCTGCGTCGAATCTTACTGCTCACGCCCTGCAAGTCTTCAATCTCGTATGCGGCCTGCCACAGCATAAAGTCGCAATCGGATCGCACTCCATACAGGCCATAACTGCGCATCAGCGGCCCCTGCTCATATTCCTCAAAAATAGAGAGCAGTTCTTGTTTCCCCTGCTGGCGCAGCTCCGCCGTGAGCAATTGCCACTGAGCATCAAGTTTGTAGAAAGTGAAGCGTATCAGCTGGCGCGGCTGCTTCGGCTTCGCAGCATCAAGAGCCGGTTGCTCGAACTGTGTGGTAATCGTTTGTTCTGTCATGATTTTTCCTCATCTCTCGTAATTGCCTCTACCAGGCCTACAATCGTAAACTCCTGTGCCTCGATATGCACATCCAGACCAAATTCACGTGCAGTCTGTGAGGTAATCGGGCCAATACACGCTATTTTGGGTCGCGCATTACCTTTTACAAGGCTTATAAGTGAGTCTGCAGCACCGGTCTCACATTGCCTGAGCCAGTGCATAAAACTTCGCACAGTGGAAGAACTGGTAAACGTGAGTATATCAAGCTGACGAGCTTCTAGCATGCACAATACCTCGCGCCCCCGCTCATCGTCGCTTGAAACAGCAGCCGTACGATAGGCCGCCACTACATCCACCACAGCACCCGCTCCTTGCAACTCAGACACCAGCACATTGCGAGCTTCTGCGGCACGGGCCAGCAGCACTCTTTTCCCCGCTAATGGCCGGTTTCGTCGCCGGGCATCATCAATCAGAGCAGCGGCAACGCCTTCCGCGATATATTCACCAGGCACAAGGTCCGCTGTGATGCCATAGCATGCCAGCGCAGCAGCAGTCGCGGGGCCGATAGCCGCTGTACGTACATCGCCAATAGTTGGAGCATCATACCCCAGACTGCGCAGGCGCTCGAAGCAGATATACACACCATTAACGCTGGTGAACACCAGCCAATCGTACCAACCAGCCCCGCACAGCCGTCTCAGGGCATCGTCAAGCGGCTCCCAATCCTCTGGAGGCACGATACGAATCGTGGCAAACTCTACAGGTATCGCGCCCAGCGCTCTTAACCGCTCGCTGAATGCCTCCGCCTGCTCGCTTGCGCGTGTCACAAGAATGCGCCGTCCATGCAGTGGTAATGCTTTCACGGTATGCTCAGGCATGTTGACGCTCCTGGATACGCGTGACAGACAGCGCATTGATAATCTCAGCAGCGCCCCGTGCTAACGCCTCTTCTGCCAGTTGCACCCCCAGTCGCCCTGCATTCTCGGGATCCGTTTCCGCCGTCCAGGGCATACTTCGGCTTACCCGCACCTGTTCCTGTCCATCCAGGCTAATCACCAGCCCCTTTAGCGTCAACGACTCACCGCGGATCTCACCATGAGCAGCCACCGGCAGATAACAACCGGCTCCCAAGCGGCGCATGAACATACGCTCTGCGCTCGTCGCGGCCTCCGTCGCAGCATCCCGCAAAGGCGCTATCAACATCTGCATCTCAGCTTCATCGCGCACCTCTACCGCCAATGCACCCTGACCCGGCGCGGGCATCATCACTTCGATGGGCAAGTAGCGCAAGCGATCGGCTAATCGCTCGTGCACGCCCAGTCTATGCAGCCCCGCCGCAGCCAGCACAATACCATCGTAATCACCCGCATCCAGCTTGCGCAGCCGCGTATCAACATTCCCACGCAGCGGCAAAATCTCGACCCCGGGGAAAAGCGCCCGGATTTGCGCTGTCCGCCGCAAACTGCACGTGCCTATACGCACGGGCGTGGTCTTGCCTTCCCAATACTCCGTATATGGTAGGGGCGACCCTTGCGGTCGCCCTGCCCCCTCTTCCGTCCACCCTGCCGCGTCCTGCCATCGCCCTGCCCCCTCTTCCGTCCGCCCTGCCTCCCCCGCTGCGTGGTCACTCTGACCATTTACCACCAGCACATCCCTCACGTCCTCACGCGTGCCAACCACGACTACATGCAGTCCTGCTGTCTGGGCAGTGGGTAAATCCTTCAAACTGTGCACTGCCAGGTCAATACGCTTCTCCAGCAGAGCACGCTCGATCTCCTGCACAAAGACCCCGTCGCCACCGATCGTCGTCAGCGGGACATGCGTTAAAGCATCACCCGTGGTGCGAATTGGTTCGATAACTATCGGGAGCGCTGGATCTTGCTCCTTCAGGCGCTCGACTACCCACTGCGTCTGTATCATCGCCAGCTTGCTGGCCCGCGTTCCTATTATCAGGCGTTTCATCCGTTTGCTCTCCCAAATCAAATAAATAATGCAGCGCTTCGGCATAGACATGCCCATTACCTTCTGCGGCAGCCTCTTTGAGGCGTAACATGGGGATATGTAATAGCTTGTTCATAAACCGTGTTGTCAGTTCCTCGATGGCGGCTGTTTCACGCCCAGACAGCGTGAGACGTTGCAGCGTGCGTGCCAATTCCTGCTGGCGCAGGGCATTGACGTGCTGCCGCAAGTCACTTATCGTCTCGACCACGCTGAGCGAATGCACCCAGCGATCAAAAGTGCGCACCTCCTCAGCGATAATCGCCTGCACCTGCTCAACCTCTTGCAGGCGCAGGCGAATACCTTCATTGACACCGGCCTGCAGATCATCCAGGTTATACAGGTATACTCCGGGTAGATCTATAACCGCGGGGTCAATATCGCGAGGCAGCGCAATATCAATCAGCAGTATTGAGCGACCTGCACGCCGCTGCATGACATCTTGCATCACTTCACGGGTGATTACAACGTGCGGGGCCGTCGTCGAACTGATTACCACGTCTGCTTCCACCAGCGAGCTGCTAAGTTCCGCAAAAGAGCGATGTGTCGCACCGAAGCGTTGAGCGAGGTCTATTGCATGGAGCTGAGTGCGATTAATGATGATCAACTGCCGGGCTCCACCGTCGCACAGGTGATGGGCAGCAAGTTCGCTCATCTTTCCAGACCCGACTAGCAGCACACACGCTTCATGTAGTTGAGGAAAGAGCCGTCGCGCCAGTTGGACCGCTACCAGGCTTACGGAGGCAGCATTGCGACTGATCCCCGTCTCGCTGCGAGCACGCTTGCCCGCCACCAGGGCCCCACGAAATAATGCCGATGTAATTGGCCCTGCATAACCGCCAGCCTGGGCAATTTCCAGCGCCTCGACTACCTGTCCTTGAATCTGTGGCTCTCCCGGTACCAGGGAATACAACCCACAGGCAACGCCAAACAGGTGTGAAACTGCCCGCTCATCGGCAAAATGATAGCAGTGAGCATCAAGTTCAGCCGGCGTGACCTTAGATGCCTCGCTCAGTATCTGTAAGAGTTGCGCACGTCCTGCTTCTACATCTGAACAGACCGCGTACACCTCCATACGGTTACACGTCGAGAGCAAAACACATTCCTGCACCACCTGCCGCATGGCCTGGAGAACCTGGGGTACCTGGCGTGGAGAACACACCAGCCGTTCGCGTAAAGCTATCGGCGCAGATGTATGGTCAAAGCCAACAAGAACAATATGCACGTAAACCTCACAAAAATTAAAATCTTTAGTAATCTATAGAGATTTTAGCGGATTTTTCTAGAGAGTCAAGAGCAAAAATTGGCTACTGCACCGGGCAAAGGTCCTACGAGCACGAGGATATGCTCTCTTGTCACTATCACATTCGTGTGCTACTATCCACATGAAGATATTATGAGGAGTAGAATTCATCTCATGCATAGGCCAGGCCAGCCCAAATCTAGCACACAATCAAACGATGAGACTCCATCCAGGAAAGCACAAACCATTTCAACGGTGCAGCCCGTATCCCTTGCTACATTGCCACACCATGGTTTTGACTGGCTAGCACTTGGGGTTGTTATTCTCATCGCTGCATTCTTTGCGTTCACAGCCAGGCTCAATGCGCAGCCGGCCACCTCGTTTGTCCCTGTTGCAGTACTCAGCGCCACAGGCTGCGGCTTACTCGTCACAGCCCTGCGCAAACTTCGCACTCCGCAGGGAGTGGGCCTGTTTGCAGCCGCTTTGGGTGGCTTTTTTGTAGCCTTTTTTCAATTCCTGGTGGCCCTGACCTATCCTGGCGTATTCGATACGCTCAGTGCGCGTGGACCATTGTCAGTCGTCTTTCTAAGCACGTGGGGACTGGTTATAGGTTTCTCAATTCTTTTTAGCACAGCCGGCGCAGTACTTGGGCATCTTGCTTTCGCCCCTCCTCGCCCACTACCACCCGCCAGGCCTTCGCCCAAAGACAGCACAGCGCTAATCGCAGACGGAGAAGCAGACGACGCATCGCTAGAAGAACAAGCAGCCGATCAAGCCGAGCCGGTGGAAGACGACGTTCTAAGTAGTGAGAACGAGGAAAACGCTGCCGGGGAGGGTGACCAGCATTCTGGTGAAAAAGATATGCAACCGCTTCAACCAACGCGCTCGGCCTTTAGTTACTTCATCACAATTCTACTGCTGGGCCTGGCCCCCACGGTAATAGCTTATGTCTTTTCAGCCGCCTTTGATCTCACACTCGGCTTGAACCAGGTAATTCCCGGTCCTTACCCCACGCTGCGCCTGCTCAGTACACTATTACCCTGGCAGATACCCCTACCTATCGATGTGAGCGGAAGCTTTGGAAATAGTATCATCTTCAGCTTGTTATGGCGCATTCCCCTCTTTCTCGGCAATCCGAAGCCATTCGATCTCCAGGCACTGGAACCCTTTGTCTTCAATGGAGCTGCGCTGGCACTGCTGCTGCTCACCATGCACCGGCACAATACCGGCACATCTCGACCATCCCTTTCACCGGGTTGGCCGGTTTATCTTTTGCTGGAAGCAGCGCTCGGACTTGTTCTCATTCTGCCGGCGGACCTGTGGATCTTTCAAGGATTGCAGGGATTGCTACAGCTTCCCTCGATTGTTGTCCCGATACGCACTCTATCCATCCTGAATCCACTTACGTTTTCACTCAATCTTATCACCGGGCTGCTTGTGTGCATTGCCATTGGGGTATCGCTAAGGATGTTGCTGAACAAACGAACACCAATTAGCTAGCACAGAAGGAAATAAGATAATCAGTCATCTATTCATTCGTTCGTTATAGAGATGAAGGTAATATTCAGTTGCTTTTCTTATTGTCATATGTAATTATACACAACAGCAGAGATAATTTCTTCAGGAATCAGCCTCAAGGACTTCAAGCATCGAGTCGATGCAGATGCTAACCAGGCTGTTTGTAACAGGATAGTTGTGAGCAAAGTTATGAATCGCTGTCAAAAGTGTAAAAATGAGCTTGTCGCTGAGGCTCGCTTTTGTAATATTTGTGGCGCTCCTCAGAATCCCGAGAGTGCGCAATCAGTGCCACCTATACCACCGGAGAAATCACCAGACCCGGCCCGGACTATGCAACCCAGCAGCAAACACACATACTCACCACAAGTTTCCGGTGGTAATCCCAACCAACCTGCAAAAACTGCACACCCTCCCATTCTTCCAAAGCGACCAAATGCCCGCAGAGTAATATCACCTGTAGCCCTTCCACAACGCGATACGCCACAAGTTGCATCTTCGCTGCAACCCGCTACGGCGCACAATTCATCCGACCTGGCCATTCCGCCTGAGAATCCTCAACCTGAAACACGCGCTCCCGTCGATGCATCCACTTCGTCAGGCAAAGCGAATACTGGAAAAACCCCTGATAGTTCCGATCAGTCGCAGCGCAAACCGGTTGAAACAATTCCTCCCGTTCCACCCCTGGCAGAACCACCAGTTCCAACACGAACTCCTGGCATCATTCGTTCTATCGAATCATCAATACCTGCACGTCCTGCAGCCTCCAAGCCACCAACTATGGCAAGACAAACACCCTCTACTCCACCAACCCATCTTCCGCCTTCGCCACCTGCGAGTACGCAGTCTCCACAACGTCCAGGCCCGGCACATGCACCAGCGGATGCCCAGACTCAAAACAAGCGCCCGCTCTCCGATCTACCAACGCAACACATAAAAAGCGATAGCAAGCAAGGACGCCAGCAGATGCCAGTAGTACGTAGCTCAACGCCGCCATCAAGGCAAACACCACCTGCGCACAATCTTGATAAGCTGCCAACGAGCCACTTGCCCTCGACCAACGGACAAAACGGCCTGGGTAATGAGCAAACAATGCCGTTGCTCAGCCCTGAAAGTTTCATCGCGACCAGTAAGGCAGCCGAACACTGGCGCAACAGTTGGCGCGATCGGCAGTATGCCGAAGCAGGACCAGCCGAAGACGTCTCAAGAGGTCATGCGGCTGTGCCTATGCCACTCATGGCCATGCAACGTAGCTTTGCACGCATGCGTGCCATCGCCAGGACCAGGAACGATGGGCGCAGTACAAATTTCAGATTCTGGATCACGCTCTTTTTGCTGCTTTGCATCATAGCTGGTCTGGGAGCGTATATCGTCTCGACCTACCTGCCCAATTCCCCAGTTGGAGCAGCGCACTCTCACTCTACAGGTTCCACAGGGAAAATCAAGAATTCCACGAAATCCAGGCGGAACTTTCGCTATCGGCCAGGTAATCCACCTGCATGGGGACCATTTCAGTTCCAAGGATACCATTACCTTCCTACTCGACACGACTAGCCCTCTCAAGGGTGCAGGTGGAAAGAAGATCGCTGATAACCAGGGAGCATTCGATGTGGCGCTCACCATCGGCAGCGATTGGACGACGGGTACTCACACGATCGAGGCAGTAGATAGCAGGAGCAACCAGGACGCTTACCTGACGATCCAGGTCGTTCCCGCGGGCACCCCTGTGACAACCAGCCCCGACCTGTCTGTGACACGGGATGGTAAACCCGTTCAAGTGCTCACCTTCAAGGCCGTAGCAAGTCAACCGAATCCCGCCCCGCAGCCCATCACCATTACTAACACCAGCGGCGCGCCTTTAACGTGGTCGGCCACAACCTCCGCCAACAATAACCTGAGCTGGTTAAACATTAATGACCACAACACCTTTGGCGTGCTGAATATCTCCGAACCCGATACCCTGCTCATCACCGCGAATATCGTTGGTTTAACAAGCAACACCAAAAAACCTTACACCGGGCAAATCGTGTTCACGATCAACGACAAGGAACAGTTGACACTTCCTGTACAATTGCAGATAACAGATGCTACATCCGAGATGGTATTTAGTCCTAGTCCACTTATCGCTCACGGAAATACGTGCAGCTCTGGTGTACCTGGTGTACCGGTGACATTGACACTCATCAACCTGGGTAGTGCGTACATTAGCTGGACGGTAACACCCGATCTTAAAAATATTTCGTTCGTAGATCGGGAGTCTGGCCAGACTATGAAATATGGTACTTTAAAGCCATCAGGCCAACAGGGCGATACACAGGTTTTACTATTGCAGTGTCACGGCATTGAGCCAGGACTTTCATATCATGTTTCGGTGTATGCCGGTCTTGTACAAGCATCAGAGATTGTCATCATTCAGTATTAGTAATGTATACTATTTGGTAGGACCATTACCCGTATCTCAACGCAGGAGGATTTCATAGCATATGAACAATCCAACCATACTCACCCTTTTTAGTGTTGTCTTCATCCTCCTTGGAAGCTATAACGTATTCACCGGTTACAAACGCATAGGCGAGGCACGAGCACGCGGAACGCTTATCAAATGGTATAAACAGATTAATTTACTAACCGGCATCGAGTACATTCTTCTCGCGCTCGTCTTTATCATCAGCAGCGTGGTCAGAAGTAATTCGCTTCCTCGGGGTCTCAACAATGTAGTTGTTCCTTTCTACCTTGTCCTGCTGCTTGCAGCGGCCATTCTCGCCGGCCTCGTCATTCGCCAGGGCATTATGAACGCGCGCGCCATTCGTGCCCAGTCCCGCACCCAATCTTCTACGCCAACCGCGAAGAGTAATGGCACAAGTGCTGTCACCTCATACACAGAAGACAGGGAGGATGGGCGAGAACGCGCTACAAACCTGGAACGAAAGCGCGAACGTCGTCGCAACGCTGCTGCCGCCCGCCGTCGCCGAGCTGGAAAAGCGTAGTGGCAGCAAATGATGAAGCGGCTTGTGACAGCATTGTCTTCAAGCCGCTTCATTTCGATCCCCACACCGTTACACCTATCCCCTTATCGTTCTCCTCTCACCTCCTGCCACGCAGCCTGCATACACTGCTTCAGCAACAGGATATTGGTTAGTGGCCCAACACCTCCAGGAGTAGGTGTAATCGCTCCCGCCACCTCACTCACCGCAGCAAAATCGACATCCCCTACTATACCACCTCCCGGTAACTCATTGATACCCACATCGATTACCACAGCACCAGGACGCACCATACCGGCAGTGATCATGTTGGCGTGGCCGGCCGCCGCGACAAGAATGTCGGCCTGGCGCGTAAAAACCGGCAGATTGACAGTACGTGAATGGCACACGCTTACCGTCGCATTTCTTTGCAACAGCATCATCGCCAGCGGTTTACCTACAACGTTACTGCGCGAAATGACGACGGCTCGCCTGCCTGCAAGCTGAGTATTTGTGCGCTCGAGCATCTCCATCACCGCAGCCGCAGTCGCGGGCAGAAAACTCGGCAAGCCCAGGAAGAGATTACCCGCGCTGCGCGGGCTGATACCATCGATGTCTTTACTCGAGATCACCGTATCCGCCACCATCTTCTGTGAAAGATGGCCGGGCAAAGGCATCTGCACGATGATGCCCTGCACAGTCTCATCACAATTCAATTGAATCAACAATGCTCGCAGCTCATCAGGCGATGTCCGCGTGGGTAACTGCTCCAGTCGCGCCAGCAGCCCGACCTCATCGGCAACCCTTAGTAGTGCTTTGCTGTACACCCCTGATGCTGCATCACCACCTACGCGCACAATCACCAGGCCCGGCGCGCGACCCTGCTCACGTACATACTGTTCGATGTCTGCCCGCAGCTCCGCCTTGATCTCCGCCCCCATTGCACGCCCATCCAGGATTTTTGCCGTCACGCCCTCTCCCCCACAATAGCTGTAACCCGCTGCCTACCCTCCGAGATGAGAGCCAGTGCCCCACTGAGACGCTTTCCTAAGCCGGCTACCAGTTCATCGTTCTTCATTGCTCGTAAATTGAACCTCACCAGCAGAGCCGCACCTTCTCCCCCGCCAGAGGCCAGTATCGCTCCTATCGCAACATCACTCAATACAGCAGCATTGCCAATCTCTGCAATCCGCTGGCAGCACTGGACCAGCTCGGCTGCTCGTTCTGCAACTTCAAGCGGTACCAGCGCCGCCTCAACGAGTTGCTCCTGAATAGCGGCGCTGCGGGCTGCCCGTTCTTCGCTCGTCTCGTGTGGCAACTTATAACTCGCCGAGAGCCGGCCGTAAGCCTCAATATCTTCCTGAAAAAGCTGCTGGAAACGCGAGCGCAGATTCTCGGCCCGCCTCAGTAGCTCCTCAATTTCCTGCCGTACACCTGCATACGCCTCTTTACCCAGTGTGAGCCGGCAAACCATGCTGGCAAGGGCCGCGCCCATTGCACCGCTTAATGCTGCCGCCGAACCGCCTCCGGGAGTCGACTGCTCTGACGCCAGGGCATGCAGGTAATCTTGCAATGGTTGATCCGTATACATGTTGATCTTCCTTCATAGCTATTCTCCGCGTGTCCTCAGTCATTCTAGCACCTGGGGTACCTGGCGTCGAATCGAGATGGTCTCCCATTTCTGTGAGATACCAGGCCGGCAGAGGCGTATGATGATAGAGTGATGTAACAACCCGCTCCATAATAGATGCCTTTATTGGAGAGGAGAGGAAATGGATTTTCCCACTACCCGCTTCCATTGGTTGGGCTTTCCCCCCGGTGTGCTACTCGGTATCCTTCTGAGCATTGCGCAGGTAGTGCTTCAGAGCCTGCTCTTCCCTGATTTTGCGGGATATTTTTTGCTTCCTATCATCCTGCTCTACCTGCTTGTCCCCTTTTTCGCCCGTCTCTATACAGCAGCGAAAGCCGATCAGACACAGAACGCTCGAAATATTGGCCGGCAGACCGGACTGACCTGCGCCGCCCTGGCAATCCTTACCAATATCCTTCTGTACATCTCCACGGGTTTTCTGCTAGGTAATACCCACTTTCAAGGGACCGGCTTCTCCGGTTTCCGTTTGTTCTTTTCCATCGCTGCCTGGTTTATCGGCCTGGTTCTGCTCAATCTTGCCGGATTCGTGCTTGCGCTTGTTGGCGCATGGTTTGGGGGACTGATAGGCGCTATGCTAACCCGTCACACGCAAAAAACGCTCTGGCCGGGATATGTTCCCCAGCAGCACAAACGCATGGATTTCTGGCACTACGCGCTCTTTGTCCCACTCCTGGCCGCGCTGGTGGGCCTGCAACTTCTCACCGAGACCGGCCTCACCCAGGGGTTGCTACCCACACTGAAAGCGCTCTATGCAGCTCCTCCTGCCGCCTTCAACCCCTATAATCCCACTGGCATTTCCCTCTCTGTTTTGCAAAACCAGCTCTATGAGCATGTAACTCCCAACGCCTATATCCTGCGCACCAGCGACGGCTCTATCATGCAAAAGACATCGACAGACCCCTTTGGCTCCTATCAGGGCATCCTTTATACCACTTATACCTCTTATCCATATTTAACCATTCAGGCGACAAGAGCAAGCGATGGTAGCAAGCTCTGGTCATATGCAGTAAATAAAGAGATCGGCAGTGTACAGTTGGTCGATGGAATCATCTATTTCAGCATCGACTCCTCAGAGCGTCCAGGAATGCTAGGGGCATTAGATGCCCTCAATGGCCATCAGCTCTGGCAATATACGTGTTCCGCGTGTTATATAGCGCCACCTCAGATAAGCAATGGCATCGTTTATATTTCCGTGTGGGACAACACTACCCCTCCAGGTCGTTACGTTGCCTTGCGCTCAGGCGATGGCTCCCTTATCTGGACGGTGCCCCAAATTCCGCATGCCTCTCTCGGCCGATACTTGATCCACGGCCCGATCATTCTCCAGACCTCTAGCACTACCCTCTCTGCCTTCAACCCGGCAAACGGCCGCCAACTCTGGCAGGTTATGCTACCAACTGGCGAGCAGGATTATTTCATTAGCTCGCAAGAGAATAGCGACCTTTTCTTGATCGTGAATCAAAATGGCATCTCTGCTAGAAGCATCGAAAGCGGTGCACTACTCTGGCAACAGCATAAAGTGGCCAGTGAAGGACAGATTTTCCTTACATCGCACAACGTCTATATCATGCAAAGCCGGCAAAACGCCCAGAATCAAGCGTGTCCCTGCCTGACTTCCCTGCGCACCACCGACGGTCAATCTCTCTGGCAGCATAACTTGGGCGAACCCTCTCCATCAACGCACTTCGAGACGTTCCAGGTTCTCGGCGAATCCCAGGGCCTGGTCTTTACCCAACCAGTCACCGAGAATTCTAGAACTAACACGATTTTTGCGCTTCACATAGCTGATGGAAGTCTCGCGTGGCAGCGCTCCATTCCGACTCCCTCGCCCAGCACTGTTGTCCCTGCCGGGGGTTTTGGCACCATGGTCACTGTGGCTCCCGCCTTGCTCGTTGGCAATGTACTCTACTTTGCCTATCAGGAGATTGTAACCAATGCTCCCTCACCAGGCCGTGTCACACTCTTGGTTCTTTCTGTCGTCAACGTGCTTCTCTCCAGAACTACCTACACACTGGCCGCTTTCGCCCTTGACGCTCAGAACGGTAGCATCATCTGGCAGCAGCGGCAGGTTGAAGCATATCAGGTGCTTTGAGTGCATACCTGGCCTCTTTTAACCTCTTTCGGCCCATGCCGGACGGAACGCACAGATCGTCAGGAAACATGAGAGCCGGATACAGGTGGTTGCCCGGAATTGCCGTTTCCAAAGTAATCTCCCCCCTGCTGCTGCTGGAAAAAACCGCCGCCTGAAGATGGTGATGTCGAGGGCGCGTTCGATGCCGGCGTTGCCTGATTAGAAGTAGTTCCGGTCACATGTGCGGCAACCAGGCCACTCAGTATGCCAAAGACTACAATGGAGCCTGCTATTAGCCATCTTTTGCACTCATCTATAAATTCCAGCGCCTCCGCTTTGGACATACGTGGCTCGACCGGCCGAGCTCGCGCAGGCCGAGCTGGCCTGGGCGATGCACCTGCGCGTGATGAAATAGACGGGGACATAATTTCCTGCTGCCGGGAGACCAATGCATCGATAGGTCCTATATATGGCTGATAAGGCAGCGTAGGCTGTTCATAAGGATCATCTGTACGAGGGAGCATGAGTAACCGCCTCCAATATACGCGTTGTAAGCAGTAGATAGAATGATACTTTCCTTTGATACTTACTATAACTGATTTTTATGAGAGGTCGATGAAAGTTATGTCAGGATTTTGTAAAGTTTTTTTCAAATAAGTACAAAGTACGGCTGCTCTGCCAAAAAAGGGATGAGTGGGAGTGCTCACGCGTAGGGGCGGGAGTGGGGTTGTGTGGAGTGGGGATGCTTCTCCTTGCGTCTCACCTGACCGCGAAGCGGTAGCTGCGCAGCAGCGTTGGTGAGAC
>WNFF01000399.1_pt1 | contig 41479 bp, 37 predicted proteins | sample 5400441 | NCBI WGS metagenome assembly WNFF01 (sample SAMN13153345, study PRJNA577476) | soil metagenome | isolation source: 120 cm saprolite under Douglas fir tree site 2 hole 3 replicate 1 | place: USA:California | collected 2015-04-18
GCGCCATCATGATCTCATGCCGGCCACTCACACACTTTCACTCATCCGCCGACGGATTCTTGAGTGATCTCGATCGTTTGCCTTAAACGATCGGCATTGCCCCTAGCAGTCCCCTAGCAGCCCCCTAGCAGACCCCTAGCAGTGCTACCGTGCCTGCCCGACGATCAATGTCGCCGAGGTGCGGATCACGCCCCAGGCGCTCGGTCTTGCGCAAATCGAGCCCGCCGCCGTCCCTGCTTTGCAATACATAAATGTTGCACTCGTTGCAGGAGTGCTCTCAATCGTGTCTGGTTTGTTATTGCGTCCAATGTTTACCGCGGCAATCAGCCTGAGCTCTGTATCGGCGATCGGCTTTACGGCTTCCGCGCCTCAGCGCTCAGCTGATCGCTGAAGACACTTAACGCCAGGGCTGCTCCGAGCACCGCGGCGATCAGCGGTCGGTCGCGGAGCGAGAGCTACCGCCCCAGGTAGGGGAAATGTCTTGGGGCAACCACGTCTCATTCGATTGTCTCACCGAATGAACGTGTATCGGGCCGAATGGCAGCGAGCGCCAATCGAGCAAGCAGGCAGGCGCTACGCTCGTTCGAGCTACGGCCAGCCATATCGACCGTGTATTAATGAAGTTTGGTTTCAGACAATGTTTGGGTATGAACAAGTAGCGACTGCAGTGTTGCAGCCAAATCGAGTCTGGCCCAAGGAGGGTCACTCTTTAACCGGGGGTTTCAGCACGTGAAGAAGCTACTGATAGCAGCGATGGTTTTGTGCCCATTCCAAGTCTGGGCGGGATCGATAGATTGTGAATCACTCGAGTTCTGCCGCGCGCCGGAAGGCTCGATCCAGCCCTATGAAGTGCCGGGCCTTGGTTTCACGGTAACCGGGCCTTCAGCCTGGGATATTGGCGCTAATGTGTGGTTTTCAAGCGGATGTCAGGGCGAAGTGGACCACACGTGTGGAGGCAGCGGCTTCGTTCCATGGGAGGGTACATGGTGGCTGATCGCGGATATCTATGAGCAACCGCCGGTCGGCTCGAGATACTCGATCCGATGGATCGTCGATGGTTGCCCTGATCAGCCTTGCATCGAGGGAACCATTGGGAGCGCGCCCGACACTTGCTCGTGGGATGGCGCCCTAGCAGAGCCCTAGCAGGGCGATTCAACATCGCCGCTGGATCCACTGATCCGGAACACTTGTGAGGTTCGAGGCAGGACCTCCTTCAAGGCGTCGTGGCGCTTGCCGCCGGAGCCGTGGCGTCGCGATTCGTTGTTCGCGGCAGGGGGTGGCTAGCCGTAGGTGTGCCGCGGCTTCCGCCCCGCTCGCCAACTTCGCTGTTGAGACCTTCCCTCTAGTTGGGTGCACGAGTCCTCAACCTCAACAGCATTCGCGGTTCCAAGTCCCCCAGATTGTTCTGGTGGTGAGGGGGCACGCATCTTGAAATCTCTCCTTGATACAAATGCGAAGAGATCTGCGGAAATATCTTCTCCCGGTGTGCTTGTGGTTAAGCGCAAGCTGCGCCAATCCACCCCAGGGCCCCACAGCGCAGTCTACCGCGCCCCTGCAGGATGGATCGGCGAGACTGTCGGGAACGCGGCTGCTTCGCCGTGTGTATTTGACGCTCCTGGGTAAGGAACCAAGCCCCGAAGCTTACGCTGCGATCAGCGCAGCGAGCTCGGACCAAACGCGGGATGCGTTGATACAGCAGGCGATTGAAGTTGCCCTTGCTTCGGATCGCTTTCAAGAGCAGATGGTGACGTTCGGTCGCGACTACCTCCAAACCGGATCGTATGCATTCGGTACGGTCGAGGAATCAAGTTGGACCGGTGGCATGGGCATCGAGGTTACCCCATGCCCGACGGGCACCCGGCACGTCGGGAAACTTGGGATCTTCCGTTCACCGCAACTGGATCTCCTTCCACCGGACCCGGACGGAGTGATCCGCTATGCCGGCATCGCGATCACCACCTGGGGTGATTCGGTGAGCATCTGCACCAGCTCCACTGCGCAGACCCGTGCGGTTGAACCGTGGTGGGCGCCTGGAACCACGGTGCAGACGATCGGGCGAGCTGGAACAGGCGTTGTGACCAGCGGTGGGAAGGACTGCGGACGCGGAGAGGTCATCTTCGTGATCGACAATTTCCACAGTCACGTCTTCGCTCCCGACGAGGGATGCTCCTGCGGGCCAAACCTGGTTTATTGCGCCGTCGGGGCCAGATACGACACCCGGGGCCCGCCGCTCGAGAGCCAGCCGGCAGACGGCCGATACTCGGTGGCGAACGGGCAACGCCGCTCCGCTTTCGAAGAGCCGGCACGTTTGTTCGCGCACGTCATTCAGAACGACAAGCCATTCAGCGATCTCGTTTTGGGTGATTATACTGTGGTCAATCAAAAGCTCCAGCACATGTACGTCCGCTTGGCGCGGATGAACAGCGACAACCAGGCGCTGGATGGTTCGCACTGGTGGCAGGGCATCCCGAATCCGAATGACTGGAGAGAAGTCCCCTTCTCGGCGATGCATCCCAATCTGTTGTCGGATCGCAACTACCATTTTGATCCACGAACAGCTGCCGCACCCGCCGGCATTCCGTCCGCGGGAGTCCTCACCACGCTCGGCCAGCTCGGATCATTCGCGCGAGAACGGGTCAGTGCTGCCCGCTGGCTACAAATCTTTGGTTGTTACAACTTCACTGCACCTTCCGCCGGACAGCAGTTTCCGCCACTTGATCGCGATATCTCGGCAACGGGACAGTGCAGCCATTGTCATAGCGTGATCGACCCGGCCGCCGTGTTCTTCAAGCGACTTGGCTATAACGCCGGTACCGGCCAGCTCTACATGGGAGGAACGGGGTCGTGGCGCTGGCCTGAAGTCGTGGACGACGACCCATTCCTGCGGTGGGACAACACGTTCGTTCATGACACCACGCTGACGCCGGTGAGCCAAGCTGACATCGGGCGAAACCCGGACGCTCGATTCATCGATTTTCTTTCACCCCAGTCTTCGCTGCTGGGGCGAAGAGGCGACGGAACCATCGGTCCGCTCGGCTTCGGAAAAATCCTGGTCGAGTCTGGAGAATTCGATCGCTGCGCCGTCCAGCAGCTGCATGAGAGGTTTATCGGACGCCCAATCGATCTGACGACCGAGCGAGAACTCGTCGACACCCTGGTGGCGAAGTTCCTCGAAGGCCAACGAAAGGTCAAGCCGTTCATTCGATACCTCCTGGCGCAAGACGCGTTCAGAAACGGGCTCTAAGATGAAGCACCGGGTCTTTGCAATTGTTCTGGTCGGTGCCTCTCTTTTCGGGTGTGGCACGGGGACCTATTCTTTCCTTGACCAGGGAGCCAACCCGGCCGGCAGCGTCGCGCGACTTTCGACCGATGAGGTTTTTCGCGGACTCACTCCGAGCTGCGAGGGTTGCCATGGCGCTGGAGCCTCGATCCCCTCATTCAGCTCTCTGGCCGCTTTTGAGAATCTCGTCGCCTACAATCCCAGCATGGTGACGATCGGGTCTCCGGACACGAGCGTGTTCGTTAGACTTATCGAGCAGACGTCGGGGACCGGGCGGACGATGCCGCCGAACATCGGATTCGCCGATCTCGCGGGTCGCGGACAAACGCGGCTCACCGTGGCGCAGATCCGAAGCTGGGTTTCCGACCTTCAGCCCCGCTCGGGTGGTGGACCGACCGCCGCGCGGGATGCAGTCACCCTTCGCCGAAAAACGACGGAGCAATCGGTCGAAACGCTCAAGGATCAGCTGGGCCTTACCGATGGCGACTTTCTGGTATCAGCGGGCGGCACGCCAAACGAGCCATACTTTCGGACCCTTGATGTCGAGAACTATCCCGTCCGTTCGCCGGACTCCATCGGCATCATCACCGATGACGGCCAGACAGTTTCCAGACAGCTGTTCCAATCGCTCGGTGGGCCAAATCTGTTGAACGGTCGAAAGCGGACCAAGGTTCTCGGCCCGCCCTTCCTCCAAATCTGGATTCCGCTGTCACAAGCCTGGTGTCGAACCGCGGTCGAAAAGCCGAACAACAGCGCATTCTTTCGGAACGCGTCGATCGGTGACTCTTTGGATAGCCCGGCAGGAATACAGAGGATTCGAAGCAACATCGGCTATCTGTATCTGAGCATGCTTGGCGAGTCTCCCACCGACGTCGATGTAGACGATCTGCTGAACAGTATTTTTATTCACTACCTTCAGCCCGGCAGCAGTCCAGCAGAGCGAAACAAGGTGCCGTGGATTGCCGTCTGCGCGGCGCTGGCGCAGGATCCGCTCTGGCTGACCTACTGAGGAGCCGCTGTGAAAATCTCGCGACGTTCGATTCTGCAGGCCAGCCTGGGACTGACTCAGATGGGCCTTCTTGGCAAGTTTGGGCTTCTAGGGAACTCCTCGCGAGCCGCCAGTGCCTCGGGCCCGACCAAGTTCTTGACTGTGTTCATGACGGGCGGGTGGATGCCCATCTACTTGTGGTCCCCGCTCTCGGCTTCCGAGATCGATCGCTATATGCCGGCGCCTGACGATCGTTCCTTTGTTGACCCCGTCTTTTTCAGGTCCCAAGAAGTCACCAATCTGGACGGGTCAGGCAACGCAATGGACGGGGAATATCAGCGGCTTCGAGTTCCGAATTTGTGGAACCGTCAGACGGGCAGGACTTCCCCGCACGGTCGAGCCTGGGAGTACTTTCACCTCTGGGAGGATTGTACCGTCGTTCATGGGATCGATCAGGGAACGGCCGCCCACGACGCCGGAAAAGTAGCCGCGATGTCCGGTGTCGCCAGCAGCGATTTCCGGAGCCCTGCGGTCAATGCTATGGTTGCCAATGGTCTCTTTTCTCGCTTCGAGGGTCGACGACCGATGCCGAGCATCGTGCTCGGGCCGGCCATGATTCCGGAATCCGTGCAGCTGCGTGCGGAAGTCTCGCCCATCTCCATCGGATCGATTTCCGATCTCCGTTATGGGCTCTCTCAGGATATTTCGCGGGCCTGGGACGGACTGGGGGAGCGCGAGCAGCGGCCGCAATATGATTTTCTCGGCCGGCCGATTGCGGCAATCAGAATCAATGCCATCGAAGAGCGCCGCTCTTCAAGGCTGCGCGCGTTGCGCGGACGCTCGACGAGGGATACCGATGCGTTTCTCGAGAAGCTCTACAATGGCTATCAGGGCATCAGCAAGCTTCTCGCCAGAGACATCATGCACGAGATCGGCGCAATCCCGGACTATCCCCGCACCCGGACGTTGGACTGGGTCACCGGTTCAAACGATTTTGCCTTCCCCTATGGGGACGGGTCGGATCCCTATGAGCTGTTCAACCTGACGCTGAAACTGCTCAAGAGCAATTTGGCGACATCGTTGGCAATTGAAGTCCCGGTACAGAATCTAGATACACACTCGGAAGGCCATGCGGTCCAGTTCATGCGCTCGCGAGCGGCGTTCGATGCCGTCGGTCGCTTGCTGGGGGTGATGAAGAATACCCCGTCCACCGAAGGCTCCGGCTCTCTGCTCGATGACACCCTGGTGCTGATCGTCAGCGAATTCTCGCGAACCTGGCCGAGAAGCAACAGCTGCGATCACTGGCCGACAACGAGCGTAGCCTTCGTGGGCGGGGGAGTGACTCCGAATCGGATGATCGGGGGCTACAGGATTGCTCCTGGATCCGCGATTGCCAGCGCCGGTTTCGTCGGGGAGGAGCTCACCTTTGGCGACGGCTCGCGCCGGCAACCGCGAAGCGCCGATGTGGTTCATACCGCGCTCCGCATCATGGGGATCCAGGACTTTTTCATACCCGGTGGCAGCAACGAGATTCCGGGCGTCCGCGCGTAGTCGCGACATCCCGCGGACAGCGGTCGTTGAAGCGCATTACCCGCTCGCCGGTTTATTTTCCTGCCTTGGTTTCCGAGAACTGCGGAAGCACCGCTGCGTCGCTCAGGGGCTTTGCCGCGGCGTCCTTCTTGGAAAGCAATGGAGCCTGGGTTGGCCAACGGATGCCGAGTGCCGGATCATTCCAGGCGATCACCCGATCGCCTTCCGGAACGTAGTACTCGGTGCACTTGTAGAAGAAATCGGCGCTCGGCGAAGTGACGCAGAACCCGTGGCCAAAGCCCGGAGGGATCCAGAGCTGCCGCTTGTTCTCGGCGGAGAGCTCGATGCCAAACCAACGGCCGAAGGTGGGCGATCCGCGCCGGATGTCCACCGCGACGTCATAAACGGCTCCCTGGAAGACTTGAACCAGCTTTCCTTGAGGATAGGGCTCCTGGTAATGCAAGCCCCGCAAAGTGTCCCTGGACGACCGGGAGAAGTTGTCTTGCACGAAGGGTAGATCGATTCCTGCTTCGAGATAACGCCGGGCCTGGTAGAGCTCGAAGAAAAATCCCCGGGCGTCTCCGAAAGAATCCAGCTCGATCACCCGGACGCCAGGAAGGGGGGTCTCGGTCAGTTTCATGAGATCGCACCGTCGAGGAGGCTCAAGAGATATAAACCATAGTCATTCTTGCGCATCGGCTCGGCGACGCGAGCGAGCTGCGCTTCATCGATGTATCCCATGCGGAAGGCGATCTCCTCGGGGCATGCGACCTTGAGCCCTTGTCGTTGTTCGATGATCTCGATGAACTTCGAGGCCTGCATCAGCGACTCGTGCGTTCCCGTATCCAACCAGGCGTAGCCTCGTCCCATCACCTCGACCCTCAGCTCGCGGCGCTTGAGATATTCAAAGTTGACATCGGTGATCTCCAGCTCACCCCGCTTGGACGGCCGAAGGTTGGCTGCAATTTCCAAGACTGCGTTGTCGTAGAAGTACAACCCGGTGACCGCGTAGTTGGACTTTGGATGCGCAGGCTTTTCTTCGAGACTGAGCGCTTTGTTTTCGCCATCCAGCTCCACTACGCCATAGCGCTCCGGGTCCTTCACGTAATAAGCAAAAATCGTCGCTCCGCCTTTCTGTTTGGCGGCGCGCTGCAGCTGCTCGCTCAGCCCATGGCCGTAGAAGATGTTGTCGCCCAGCACCAGTGACACACTCTGCTGCCCGACGAAGTTGCGGCCAATGACAAACGCCTGGGCGAGCCCTTCGGGTTTCGGCTGGACCGCGTATTCGAACTTCATGCCCCATTTTTCACCGTCCCCGAGCAGGTCGCGAAATCGCGGAATGTCGGTGGGGGTGGAAATGATCAGTACGTCCCGGATTCCGGCGAGCATCAGAGCGCTGATCGGGTAGTAGATCATCGGCTTGTCGTAGACGGGCAGCAGCTGCTTGCTCATCGCCAGGGTGAGCGGGTAGAGCCTCGTTCCCGATCCGCCGGCGAGGACGATTCCTTTCATCATGCCTCCCTTGGTGTTCTGCTGTTCATCGTTCCAGCTACCCACCCTGGGTGATCCCGCTTCTGGACGAGCTACGGCCGCGGGGCCAGATCTGCCGCCACAGTATCATCCGTTGCGGAGGTATTCCGCGTGGAATGCTTCCAGCGCGGCAGAGATCGGAAGGGGTTTTGCTTCCAGCTGCGCCGCGGCCTTGTCCGAGCGAAGCCCACAACGCCGGGGTCGTGGGCTGGCGAGCTTCGCGTCGTCCACCTTGCTCGCGATGCACAAGGCTGGATTGAAACCGAACACGCCGCAGAGCTTTTGGCCGAAGGTCAGCCGATCCACCACGCTTGCTCCGCAGGCGTTCCAGATTCCCCTGAGCTTGCGCTCGGCGATCTCCGCCAGGATGGCGGCAACGCTCAGCGCGAGACTGGGAGACACCAGCTGGTCCTCGAAGAGGCGGACCGACTCCCCTCGACGCAGCGTGCTGACGAGCCAGGATCCGAAGTTCGGTCTTCCAGATGGAGGCCACCCGTAGACCACCGCGGTGCGGGCAATGGCCCACGAGGGCGCAAGCACTCGGACAGCTTGCTCCGCCATATGCTTGGTGGTCGCGTAGGCGCCGCGCGGATTGGGCACGTCCTCCTCGCCGTAGGGTCCCTGCTCTCCGTTGAAGACGTAGTCGGTGGAAACGTGCACCAGGTGAGCGCCTGTCGAGCGTGCCGCGCGGCTCAAGTCGGCGGTCGCCTGGACATTGTGGGCGTAGGCCTGGTCGGGATTTCGCTCGCAGAGGTCCACGTCGGTCATTGACGCGGTGTGGATGATGACCTCCGGCTTCGCCTCGGCAAGAATGCCCTCCACCGCCCGCCCATCGGTGAGATCGCAAAGGCGGTACACGAAGGGAGGTCGCCGGCTCTGAGCTACGGAGGGTGGATACGCGGGAGCCGTGGGGCCTCTGAGGAGCCCGACTACGTCGTGGCCTCGGCCCCAGAGCTCAAGGCAGAGGCGACTTCCCACCAGACCGCGCGCTCCTGTGACGGCAATGCGCATCACTCAGGCCGTCACCGGGTCCAGCCGCGATCGATATTGTTTCTCGTAGTAGTCGCGATAGGCGCCGCTGAGCACATTCTGCCACCAGCCCCGATTGTCAATGTACCAGCGAACTGTTTCGTCGATCCCTTGCTCGAAGGTGTGCGCCGGAGACCAGCCGAGCTCCGCCTTGGTTCTCGAGGGGTCGATCGCGTAACGCCGGTCGTGCCCCGGGCGGTCTTTGACGAAGCGGATCAAACTCTCGGGCTTGTTCAAGAGTCCGAGGATCCGTTTAACGATTTCGATGTTTCGCAACTCGGTGCCGCCGCCGATGTTGTAGACCTCACCGGCTCGTCCCTTTTCGAGCGCGAGCAGAAGCGCCTGGCAGTGATCGGCGACGTGGAGCCAATCGCGGACGTTGGCCCCGTCTCCGTACACGGGCAGAGGCTGATCGTGAAGGGCGTTGACGATCATCAGCGGGATCAATTTTTCGGGAAACTGGTAGGGCCCGTAGTTGTTCGAGCAGCGAGTTACCACGACGTCGATCCCAAAGGTCCGGTGATAGGCGAGGGCGAGCAGGTCGGCACTCGCCTTGGAGGCCGAATAGGGGCTGGAGGGTGCGAGCGGCGAGGACTCGGTGAAACGACCCGTCGGGCCGAGCGATCCGTACACCTCATCCGTGGAAACCATCACGAAGCGCTTCACACCGGCTTTCTGGCATGCTTCGAGAAGGACCTGGGTGCCAAGGACGTTGGTTTGGATGAACACTTCCGGGCCGAGAATGGAGCGGTCGACGTGGCTTTCCGCGGCGAGGTGGAAAATGGCGTCGATGGCGTGCGAGCGAATCAAGCGCTGAACCGCGTCGCGGTCGGTGATGTCCACGCGAGCGAAGCGGTGCCCGGCGTCATCTTCGAGGTCGGCGAGATTCTGGAGATTGCCTGCGTAGGTGAGGCAGTCGAGATTGATCACCCGCCACGTCGGCCGATGGTGGCGCAAATACTTGACCAGATTGGAGCCGATGAAGCCGCAGCCGCCGGTGACGAGAACGTTCATTGGGTGTCCGAGTACGATGCTTCCAAAGGAACGTCAAGGACCGTAGGGTAGGTGGCCTTAGTTCGAATTTTTGCCTGCGCAAGTAGCGTTGTCGAGCATGTGTCGGATTCTACCCGGGTCCGCCGAGTGCGGTGGGGCATACAATGCTCACCGCGGGTCCCGAGGCCTAAAGTCAGGAAGCGGAGCGATGGGGTTCGGGCTGCCTCTTCTTTAGGATGGAGGCATAAATCCCCTCCCAAGTGTCGAGCACGGCTTCAAGACCGAAGCTCAAAGAAACGAAGGTGCGCCCCTCTTCGCCCATGGTTCTTCGCCGCTCCGGCGAGAGAGCCATGAGAGCGGCCATCCGCTCCGCCAAGGCTTCGGGATCGCGTATCGGGACCACCCAACCGCTCCTATCCGCGACCACTGCTTCCGCTCCGGCAGAGGTGACGACAAGCGGTAGGCCCGAAGCGGCAGCTTCCAGCAGGACCAGCGGCAGCCCTTCGTGCTTCGACGAAAGCACGTATCCGTCAGCTCCGTTGAGGAGGGCAGGCACATCACGCCGTAGACCCAAGAAATCCAATGAGCCTGAACCAACGACCACCAGAACGGAAGGAATCGCAGTCGCTGCCGCGATCCGGAACGCTTTCAGGAGTGTGAAGGGGTCCTTCTGCTGCTCCATTCGGCCGATCCACATCCAGGCAAAAACGTCGCGGAGCCCTAACTCCTCGCGGACCCGCCTGCGCAGTTCCGGCTCGGGCCGGAACCGTTCACAGTCGATGGCGTTTGGGACAAATTTCATCTTCGAGGCTGGAGTGGCCCCGATCGCCACGTAGCGTTTTGCCCCTTCCGCGCTCACTTGCGTCGTCAGCTCGCACAATGGATCGGAGAGTCGATAGGCTATCTCCCGCAAGCGCGTCCGGAGAGGGGCGGTTTTTGCGTGCTCGGGGCCCTCTACAATATTTTGGGCGGTGCAGACGAGCGGAGTACGGACAAGTGGCCTGCCAAGGCGGGCAAGCAAGTTTGCGTGAACCATGTGCGAATGGACGATGTCCGGGCGGAAAGCGCGCACCGTCTTCGCATAGCGAAACAAGTCGCTGGTTTGCCACCGCCCCCGCGTCATTCCCAACGTATCGACGGTAATCGCGCCACCTGAGAGTTGTGGATGTTCTGCTCTATCGGGGAGCATCGCGACTATCTGGAGGGCCGCACCGCGTCTCAACAAGCCGGCTGCCAGCGTGCATACCTGTACTTCAGCCCCCCCCATTCCGAGTCCGGTGATGACAAAGGTGATCCGCATGAGTAGGGCCGTTGGTTGTCAGCGCCATGCGCCTAAGTCGAGGAGCAGATACCATCTGTCTCGAGTCGCGTCTTTTTCAAGAGGGAGGCATACACCCGTTCCCAGGTGTCGAGCACGGCGTCAAGAGCGAACTTCGAAGAAACAAACTTCCTCCCCTCCGCACCCATCGCTCGACGCCGGTCCGGCGGCAACGCCATCAGCGCGCGCATTCGCTCCGCCAGAGCGTTGGGATCACGCGTTCCGACGACCCAGCCGCTCCTATCCGGGACCACTGCTTCAGCGCCGGGAGAGGTAACAACGAGCGGCAGACCCGAAGCGGACGCTTCCAGCAGGACCATCGGGAAACCCTCCCGGATAGACGAGAGGACGTATCCATCGGCTCCGTTGAGGAGGGCAGGGATGTCTCCTCGCAAGCCCATGAAGCGCACTTGACTGGCGATACCAAGCTCCGCCGCGCGTTGTTGCATCTGCTGCTCCAGGGAGCCTGAACCGACCACCAGGAGCGCGCAAGCGCGGTCAGATGCCGCCGCGGTCTTGAACGCTTGGAGGATGGTCCAGGGGTCTTTCTGCTCCTCGATCCGGCCGATCCATATCCAGGTAAACACGTCACCGAGTCCCAACTCTTCGCGGATCCGCCTCCGCAGCTCCCCATCGGGATGGAAGCGCTCGGTGTCGACGGCGTTTGGAACGAATTGCATTTTCGAGGCTGGCGTGGCCCGGATAGCCACATACCGTTCGGCGCCTTCTGCGCTCACCTGCGTTGTCAAATCGCACAAACGATCCGTGCATCGATAGGCGAGCTCGCGAAACCGCGTCCGCAAAGGAGCGTTTTTCGCTTGCTCGGGATGTTCGGCAGTATTGTGGACGGTGCAGACAAGGGGAGTACGGACAAAGGGTCGGCCGATGCGGGCCAGCAGGTTTGCGTGAAACAAGTGAGAATGAACGATATCGGGCTGATAGCCCCGCACTGTCTTGATGTAGCGAACTAAGTCCCTCGGCGACCATTTTCCCCGTGTCATGGCCAGCGTTGAGACGGGAATTCTTGAAAGTTGAGGATGCTCGGCGATCTTCGAAAGCATCGAGACGATCTGCACGGTGGCGCCTCGTCCTGAAAAACCGGCCGCGAGAGTGGATACTTGCACCTCCGCGCCGCCCATCCCAAGTCCAGTGATCACGAAAGTAATGCGCATCGACAAGGAACCTCTATCGCGGTGCAGCTATTGCCGTCCAGCAGGGCGCAAGAGGTCTATAGCCCGATCGATTTTGACCCACCACTTTGCCATCGTACCAACACCAAGTTCCAAGTTGGAAAAATGCAAGCCAGGTCCGGGGATACCCCTGATGCCCAGCACGTCGGCCGCGGAGGTTGTGCGTGGCAGAGCCGAATGCTTCGAATTTTCATACTCCCCTCGCTATGACAATCAGCCGTTGGCATTGGTCCTTTCAGGTTTCGCTCTGGCTTGACTCTGCCGGGCGGCGCGCTGTAAGTAGCCATGAAGCACGGACCACTTCACGGCCGAAGGGAAGAAACTTTAGGTCGTTCGTCCGCAATAAGTTGCCCGAACCTTTGGGAGTGGAGCCATGTTTGTACCGAAGGAAATCGCCCAGAATCTGGCCATGCTGTTTCCTCCGGTGCGAGCCTTTGCGCGGCGATGGCATGACACGGGTCTGATGAATGATGCGTCAGAGGCCCGGCGGGTCTTCGACGAGTTCGCGCAGTACGGATCGCCTCAAGGAAAGGATGTTCTCGAGCTTGGCCCTGGGCAGTCTGCGCGCGTCCTCCAGTACGCCCTGAATGCCGGTGCGAAGTCAGCGACCGGGTTGGATGTGGCTGACTACCTCGAAGGTCATCCACCTCCCGGAATCACCGTTCGCCTCTACGACGGGAAACGGATGCCGTTCGACGACTCCAGCTTCGACTTGGTCTGGTCGACCTCCTGTTTCGAACACGTCCGCTACCCTGAACTGACCGTCAAAGAGTGTGTGAGGGTCCTCCGCCCTGGTGGAACGATGATCTGCGGAATAGACCTGAAGGATCACTATCACCTGGCTCCGGAGGAAGCGGCGAACCATCTGCGCTACAGCGACTGGCTGTGGAAGGCGATGGTTTGGAATCGCGGCGCCTATACGAACCGGGTGAGGGCATCGGAGTGGTCGAGTCTCTTCAAGCGTTCCGGGTTCGACCAGCGGCTTTTCCGCACTGACACTTCCGAGGCCCTTCGTCGTGTGTATCAGGCCCAGCCGAACCGGCGCTATTCGGAGATTGACTTCATTACTACCTGGGTTTTCGCCGTCCTCGATCGTCGCTGATGAACCGCGGTTGCAAATTTCTAGGAACAATGCTTGCGAAATTCCCAGACAGCAGGTAGCTGCGAGATCTCCCGAGCAATCAACTATGCCCGAGTCGAGCGGTTTGATTACGAATCTTCCGGCTAGGCCCTCCGGACCCACAACCATAGTGACGCCTGCGGGGCAAAGCCTATCCCTGGATTACTTCGTCGGGTGGGGCGGTCCCTCGGTCATCAGACTCGCCACGAAGGCGCTTGAGATCATCGGAACCGATTTCACCGGACGTCGGGTGCTGGATATCGGGTTCGGCCATGGTCAAATGAGCTGTCTTTTCGCTCTGCTCGGGGCCCAGGTGGTCGCGGTAGATACGCACGAAGTTTCCTTGCTCGAAGCCGTTGCAGAAGCCAAGCGTTGGGGGGTCGAGGACCGTATCCAATTCACCGTTTATTCGGGCGACCCCCAGGACATTCAACACACAGATTTTGATATCGCCTTTACTAAAAGCGTACTCCTTCTGGTTCCTGAACTTGAGAAATTCCTACACGGCCTTTCGACCAAGCTCCGATCCAAGGGCCAGGTCGCATTCATTGAGAATGGATTCCACAATCCGCTTAGCGTCCTCGGTCGGCGCATTGTTCATTTTTTGCACAACAACGAGGCGCGCGATTATCCGGGAGTCTCGATGTACAACTGGCGTCTGCCAGTATACCTTTCACCAGCGCGGATAAGAACTTTCGGCAAGGTGTTCGATGTGCAGCAGGTGATTAAAGGCGAGTCCCGCCACTGGTACTTGATCCATGGCTTCAAACGTCCGAGCTAGCCGGTTGATGTGGATCGGGTGCTGACCATGGCGAGGAGCAGAGATCGCGACCACCGCGCGCACAAGCTGATCGAGCTTTTCGCTGCCGAGTGGATTACGTAGGTGGGTGACATCCATTGAGACTATCAGAAGAATTTCAGCGAAACCTCGCCTGTCCGGTTTGCAAGGGCCCCGTCTCGGTTGAGCAGGACCGAATCTCTTGCAGGGCAGTCGGCTGTGAGACCTCTTTTCCCATCGTTGACGGCATCCCGGTTCTCATCAATGAAAAAAACAGCGTGTTTAGCATTGCCGATTTTCAGACACACGCCTCCACCACATTTGCTCCCCGCTCGAATTTGAAAAAGGTCCTTGGACGCGTTCTGCCTACGATTCACCATAATCCTAAAACCAGGGCGAACTTCGAGAGATTTTCGGAACTTCTGCCTCGGCAGAGCCCAAGGGTGCTGGTAGTAGGTGGGAGCGAGGTGGGGGAGGGCCTCGACACGCTTCTAAGCTTGCCTGGAATCGAGTTCATTGAAACCGACGTGGCTTTCGGCCCACGCACCGCGCTGATTGTCGACGGTCACGATCTCCCATTCGCTGCCTCGTCGTTTGATGGGGCAATCATCCAGGCGACGCTGGAGCATGTCCTTGATCCATACCGGTGCGTTGATGAGTTGCACCGCGTGTTGAAGCCGGGAGGCGTGGTCTATGCCGAGACGCCGTTCATGCAGCAAGTGCATATGGGCCGATACGACTTTACCCGCTTCACTCATCTGGGACACCGGCGCGTGTTTCGCAATTTTTCTGAGATCGGCAGCGGCGCGTGCGCCGGACCAGGGACCGTTCTGCACTGGTCGATCAGATATTTCATGCTTTCGTTCGTGAAATCGAAAACGGTGATTTCCCTGGTGCAAGGGCTTTCGCGTTGTACGCTGTTTTGGCTGAAATATCTGGACTATCTGGTCCTCGACAAGCCGGGGACTCTCGACGGGGCTTCGGGCTTTTACTTCCTGGGTCGGAAAAGTGACAAAGTACTTTCCGATCGTGAATTGATTGGTCTCTATCGAGGCGTCCTCTAAAAAGGGGTCGCCATTTTTCTGCGAGCTTCGAGGCTGGCGGCTCCGAGAGTCAGCTGGCGAGCAAACAGCGAGCCAGCTTAGGCGTTACCGCCTCAATACTGAAGTTCGACTCGACGATACGCCGTCCAACAGCTCCAAGCTTTCGGCGAAGGGTCCTATCCTCGAGCAGCGCCACCAGGCTCTCCACCCACTGAGAGTCGGTCGAGGCCCCGAGTCCACATTCGCCGAGTGCAAGGACCTCGGCGTTCATCCCCACCGGCGACACCACCACCGGCAGGCCGCAGGCCATGTATTGGAGCATCTTGTAGCTACACTTTCCTCTAGTCCAAATCGTATCGTCGAGCGGCATGATGCCGATATCCATGCTCTGGATTTCCGCGACCTCTGCGCGTTCGGTCCATCGCACCCAGTCGACCCGAGATGACGGGACCTTGAAAGTAGGTGGCGCATCGCCAACGATTCGAAGCCGCGCTTTCGGGAACAAATCAAGCACCCGCGCCAGAGCCCGTTCAATGCTCACCAAGTACCGATAGTTCGCGGACACCCCGATCCAACCGATGACCGGCCCTTCGTCCCCGTTCGCGCCCCGGTCCGGATCAGGGTGGGGAGTGTACTTCTGCGTGTCGACGGCAGTCGGAACAATCGTGGTGTTCGAGTTCCACTTGCCAAACCACTCGGCCAGATAGGAATTGCCGCAAACGACGCTATCGGACAGCTGCGCGAGCTTACGCGCAGCTGTCCCTTTTCGGTACACAAAGATGGCATCATCCACGTCCAGGATGCGCGGCTTTTTCGTGAAAGGTTCCAGGGTGAGGAAGGTATTGACGAGCTCTCGCTGGAGCAGGCACACGTCGTGGGTCCACGAAATGGCAATTTGGGGAACGCTACAGGCCAGGGCCGCCCCCCCCCAGAGCGGCCGGATCCACTTCGTCGCTGGTGGGGAGGAGTAGAGCAGCGCGGTCAACTCGTGAAGGATGATGCCGTGATCGACGAGCGGTGAAACATACTGTCGCACGCGAAAGCGGGAGCTCGGGTTGTCGCGGCCCCCCGTGAATGCTGCTACCCTAAGCACGTGACGTCTCACGCCAAGCGTCGAAGGCAGGCAGAAGCCAGTACATGAAGAGAAGAAAAATGATGAACTTGATGTGAGTATTAAGCAAGGAAAAACCGCTCTCGGCAACGATGCTCAATACAATAACGCTGAATCCAAAATGTCCAAACAGAATCATGGCGATGGGCTTCCCGCTCATTGCCCTCTTGTACAAAAGGGTCATCAACGCGCCCATCACAGACATGAGTATCACTGTGCCGATCCAACCGTAGTCCTTGAAATAGGAAAAGTAGATGGTATAAACATTCGTGTATTCGGTGAGGCTGACGTTGGTGAAATCCGCATACTTGGGTGGCGGGGTCACATTCGCACCCAAGCTGCGCGCGGTATCCCAGAAGAAACGGTCAATCTGCTGGGTCGAGGGCATTGCGTCAGGATTGAGGGCAATCACGCCAAAGGCGACCAGTCCACTGAGCCAGTAAAGCCTGAGTCCGTGGGCGACCTTCTGCACGAGCTCGGACGAGCCCCCGAAGCTCTCGTAAGCGAAGTTGACGAGCAGTAGGCCCATTGAAAAAAATCCGACCGCTAACGCAACGGTAGCGCCAACTGTGGAGAGTTTTATTCTCCGCGCCTGTACCGAGGCGATTAACGCCAGGATGATCACGAGTGAAAGGCCGTTGATTTTGGCGCCTAACATTCCACCGTAGATGAACGCAAGGATGACCGCGACTATCGCCCGCCAACGTCGCCGTGGATCAGCGTTCGACTCAAGAAACATCGCCGCGGCGGTGAAATGGCTCAACCCGACGAGGTTGGCGATGATGTTGAATGAAGAACCTTCCTCGGCTCGGGCCAGTTGTTCATCCCGGAGACTGTGGAACATGGTGGAGAGGTCATCCAGCGAGACAGACTCTGAAACCTGGCGCCAGTAGAAAGGCAATCCAATCACCAGTACCAGCAATGTCAGATCAAGTGCCCGATAGGTCGAAGGGGAACCCCGCCATGGCGCGTCGATGGGTGAAGCCTCGGATGGGGACGACCCCAGCCGCAAAGCCAAAATACCGCCGAAGGTGAATGCGGCAGCGCCGACGATGTAGATGTAGTACGCCTTATCCGGTACAGGATAAAATGGATCGCCAAAGAGGAGGAGGCCGACAAGGGTCACTAGCCAGACTGCAAGAAAGAGCGCGGGAGGGAACAACAAGTTACGGCCTTGAAGGCAGGCGAGCCAGAGCAAAAGACCAAATGCAATGATCGTGGCCAGGAGCATTGGATCACTTACCCGAGTGGGCAATTGGCGGCTTGACCGCACTCTCCTGGGCGCACTGCCGCGAGGTCAGAGGTAGCCCCCACGAGCGAGTCCGCGGAGCGCGCGACCTGATTGGCCGAGGGAACCTCGGGGCGCGGCCTGGCGGCTCCACGCCGGTGGGCGAACACGAAGGGCGCTACCGCCAGGAGGCGCGCGAAGGAAAATCCCGACGATGTCGGTCCCACTCAGCACGTCTTGCAGGCGGGCACCTCGGTTTGGGCCCCCAGTCGAAGTTTGGAGAGCCGACGCTCGAAGGGTGCGACCAGAAACCGATTGCGCGGATGGACAGGGAACATACGAAAACCCAAGGTCTTGATGCGAAATCCGGTACTCTTAGCAGCAAGAGGCGGCGTCGTTCAAGGTGAGCAGCCCGGTATCAGGGTGTCCTTCCACCCCCCCGGAACCTGGGCAGCGACCTCGGGTGTGCAAGCCAGCGCTTTCCGTGATCCCGGTTGGGGTCCCGAAGCACCGGGGAGCCGACGCCTAGATCCTCCGATTCCGAGCGGAGCGCCACCAGGATGGATGGCATTGAATCGTCCGTTGGGCCATCAAACAGGTTTGGGTGCTCTTGCTCTTAGGGGTCGCCAATTTGCCACCGCGATTCCGGCTGAGATGCAAACCAACAGCATTATCGGGGCACGTAAGCGACCGGACGCATAGGGTCCGCTCGATATTAGAATGAAATACAGCAGAAGAGAGCCGAAGAAGCAGGCTGCCGCCACGGGCAGATGACGCACGCCAAAGAGCGCAAGAACATAGTAGAACATCAACTGGATTCCGAGCAAAACGAAAACTGTGCCGGCGACCGGGTGTTCCCGAATCAGCCACATCATTCCTCGATAGAGTCCCTGGTCAACGGTTCTTGTCAGCAGGCCCCCACGTTCCGGATAGAGCCCCAGCGTCTGCAATATTACGGTTGCCACGGTATCAAAGAGCAGAATAATGAAGCCACGAGCGTGAAGGCGCAGGTAGATGGGCAAGTGCTGCGAAATGATTCTCTTTGCCTCGGCGCGGGTGAACACGGCAATCTGGCCACGGGACCATGTGCTCTGTTCTGGATGGGCTTGGAGGTAGCGCTGAACATCCCAGAAGCCCATTTCTTCTTGTTGTTGACCAAAACTCTTGTTTTGCAAGTTCGCTTCGACCGCGGCGGCCTGGTAAAAATATAGATTGTCATCCGAGATGGACGAGAATCCCGGGTAATCGGCAACCTTAGCATTGCGGAGGATCCACGGCGCCAAAGTCAAAGCAAACACAACCACAAACACGATCGCTCTGGAAACACGCTGGCCCATTGGCAACGTGCGGGGAAAGAACAGAAACACTGGTATCAGCCAAAGCCCAAGGTAGAGCGTTATCGGTCGCGTATGCGTGGCGAACCCGAGTACCAAGGCAGCAAGAAGCAGTGTGGCGTACGTCGGTTCACGGAAAAAACGGATGACCAACCAGATGAAGAGGAGCAGCAGCGTGCTGAACGCGGTCTCGGTCATGATTTTGTCGGACCACAGAAGCGCGACGGGCTCGAAACAGTAGAGAAGAACTGCCCAAGCGGAGGCCCCCGATTCTGCGGAGAGGCCGTGAACGATCCGCCAGATGAGCCAGGCGGAACACGTGGCCAACAGGAGATTCTCGAAAATCGCAACTACCAAGAAGTGCCCGGAGGCAACTGCAGGCATGAGAAGGAGAGGAAAGCCGAGAGTTCTGGCGATATGGGGTAACCCGTTATCTGAAAAAGATCCGTGAAGCAGAGACCGCGCCAAAACTACATAGGCAGCCGAGTCAGGCGTGTAGAAGCCCGAAGGTCCGCTCACTTTCCAGATAAGCAAGGCAAAAAGCAAACGGGAAAAGAACACTAGTGCCAGCAGTGCTGGGAGGCGAAAAAGACGAGAGCGGCTTGCCATTCCAACTCGAAGACAAAGCGAGAGGGGATTGTGTTAGGAATCCAGCAGCGTAGTACTTCAGGACATGCGAACGTGCAAGCCCGCAACCATCTGCGGCCCCCTCGGTGGTTTGCTTCGTCAATTCGCCGCGGGGAGCTCGTTAACGTGACTGGGAGTCTCCTTCAGCAAACCGCTGAGGGCTCGACACGAACTGATCTATAACGGCTGCAGCTTGACACCGCGGGTCGGGTTTGGTACGCGGCCGCTTCTCACGGTGTTCCCCAACCGGTCGGTTGACATTGAGGCTGGGAGCACAACATCGACATGAAATGGCCCGTCCCACAGTTGGCGGCTTGCATCTTGAGCCTAGCGGCCGGTCCTACCCTCGCCGCACCGCCAGAATCAGTCAGAATCCAGGCTCCGGGAAGGGGGGCGGTAGCGCGCGCGATCGCCGACAAGCTAGCCGATATCGTGAGCGTCAAAGACTTTGGCGCCAAGGGCGACGGTTTGGTCGACGATACTGCCGCGATTCAAGCGACGATCAACGCCGCCTCGGTGGCCGGGGGAGGGACCGTGTTTTTCCCGCCCGGCACGTACTTGATTGCCGCTCTCGGTACAGGCCCGCATGCCAACATCATCAACCTGAAAAGCAACGTCACGATTGCTGGAGCGGGCAGAGGCATCAGCGTGATCAAGATGAAGGACAACACGTACTCAGCCCCAGTTAGCTATGCGTACTTGTTTTCTACGTACGACAACCCTGTCTTCGAAAACATTGGTTCATATAGCCACATCAACTTTCGCGATTTGACCATCAATGCCAACGGTTCCCATGGCAATCAATGGAACCCTGGTCCGCAGAAGAATATACCGAGAGTTTTGATTCAACTCGGCGACACGAGCAACGTCACCATAGAGCGGGTAGACTTTCTGGATACCGATGTCGGTAATTCCATCTGGGTGGGACTGGGGCTGAACCGCGCTCGTGTCGCAAAGAATTTTCGCGTCAGCGACTGTACGTTCGACAATCCAACGTCGGACAATCCGTTGAATTTCGACTTGAGCCAGATTGTAACACTCGCTGACAACAGCGTGATCACCGGAAATCGCTTTACCAACTCGACACGGCTAGGCCGCATGTTGGCGACCGCGGTCGAGATCCATGGCGACAACAGCGCATTTACCAACAACATCATTGTCGGCATGCGGCAGGGGCTCTTCATCTGCGCTGAAAAGGGAATCAGCAGTCTTCTGAAGAACGTCGTCATAACCGGGAACACCGCAGAGGACTTGAATTTCGCTTTCATCACTTTTTGGTCAGACACTGAAGACGGACGTCCCGGTGGGGTCAAACGTGAAGTCCGAAACGTAGTGATCTCCGATAACACAGTAACCATCAACCCAAAGGCATCCGGAAGCCCTGCCGGAATGGCCGATTCAACGGCCTATTTCATCGGTACGGTGGGGGCGGGAGGGCACGGCGCCGTCAATCAAATTCAAATTCACCATAACAGCGCCACGATGACAAACCCGCCCGCCTGGCAGCCGCGCGCCGACTACCTTGTTGGAGACCTGCGGAGCAACCACGGCTATATTTATCGAACTATCACCGCGGGAAGATCCGCGGCCGGCGAAGGGCCGTCCGGCACCGGTGCAGATATCAGAGACGGGACAGCTCGCTGGGCCTATATGCCTTCCTATGGCACCACCAAAACGGCGGTGTGGACGACCCAAGATGTGAGCGACTGGACCATCGCTGACAACTTCTTCAAATCGTTCAACATCGGCATTTGGATGCAGAGCCTAAAAGACCCCATGGGCGGCGTAGCAATAAACAACAACACCGCCATCAAAGGAAATCGTTTCGTCGAATGCGGACCCCCAGGCAACGATGTGATCATCTATCTTGACAACGCCGCCGGAGCTGTGCCAGGACCAATTTCTAACCTGAGCATCGAGGACAACCGTTTCGTGAACGAGATTGCGCAAGCCAGGCCAGTCTGTGTTGCTGCGGTCAATCCAACCAACTACCGGATCACCAATAACAGCTCGAACTTTGTCCCCACCACTTCGCCGGTAGCTATCGTCGGTCTTCCGACCAAGGTTCTTTTGGGGGATACGCAGTATTACCCGCGACAGACGCCCTCCTACCGATCTTCCATCGACATTGATGCATCGCTCGGAAACGAGTTTGTGATCACGCCCACCAACGGCGCTGCGTTTGCCATCGGCAATCCGAAAAACGCGATGACCGGCCAGCGCATTACCGTCCGCATTCGCAATACGTTTGGAGTGCTCGGGGCGTTGACGTTGGGTTCACTCTACAGGTCCGCGGTTTGGACTCAGCCTGCCAAAGGGTTCAGTCGCGCGATCGACTTCCAGTTCGACGGGGCTCGCTGGATCGAAGTCGCCCGCACGCCGGCGGACGTTCCCAACTGATCGTGCGAGGCGGCCCCTGGAGTGCGACGGCGGAGGTGGTCACGGGGGTACTCAATCCGCTTGTGATTTTCCGGTCAATTCGCTATGGCTCGTGATGCATGGCCGGGACAAGGTGCCCAGCGCGGAGAGCTGACCCACAAGGTCGTCGGATGGCTAACTTTCTGCCGACGGTTGAGACAGGGGTAGCAACTCCGGTTCGGAGAGGACAGAACTAGACCTGCAGGCCAAAACGACCTACGCGTGGCGGGGCCCGTCCACGGGGACTGTTTCCGGCGAGGATCAATCTGAATTACGGTCTTCGCGAAGTCCCCGATTGCAGAACGAAAGGTCCCTAGCGTGGCAGAAGAAGGTCGCTCGATAGCGCGCAACGCGGTACTCAACCTCTTTTCACGAGGCCTTCCGCTCGCGATCGCCATCTTGGCCATTCCGTATCTTGTCCGGCAGCTCGGTCCGTCGCGTTTTGGTGTCTTGTCGCTGGCCTGGGTGATCGTCGGGTACTTCAGCATCTTCGATCTGGGTCTGGGTAGAGCTGCCACCAGGCACGTCGCGCACGCCATCGGATCTGGCCAGGAGTGGAGGATCCCCGACCTGGCTTGGACCGCCGTGACTGCCCAACTGGTGCTCGGGACAGTGGCGAGCATCGTGCTGACGACCATCACTCCAATGCTCGTTGGCCATGTCCTGAACATCCCATTGAGCCTGCAGGCCGAGGCACGTTCGACATTCTATGTGCTGAGCCTTGCCGTACCTTTGACCTTGGTGGTCGGCTCGGTCCGGGGACTACTCGAGGCAGCCCAGCGTTTCGATCTGGTAAGCGCGGTGAGCACACCCCTCGGAGTCGCCAATTTCCTGCTCCCCTGCCTGGGGGTGTCTCTGGGTTGGGGCCTACCGGCCATCACAGGTCTGTTGGTACTTTCGTCTGGTCTTGGGCTGGCGCTCTACCTTAAGCTGTGTACCCGAGTTTACCCCTCGATACTTAGCGTTCGCAGCTTCAAACGCGCGGAGCTGGGTAGGCTGTTCAGCTTTGGCAGTTGGGTGATGGTCTCCAGCATTATTGGCCCGATCCTCGTCTACCTGGACCAGTTTGCGCTCGGTGCATTGCTCTCAATTGCTGCGGTCGGTTACTACTCCGCGCCGTACGAGTTCGTTACGCGCTTCTTAATCATTCCGGGAAGCCTGGTCGCCACGCTGTTTCCGAGGTTCAGCACTCTACACGCCCGGGGACAACAGCTGGACTTCGAACGCCTGATATCGAGATCTTTAAAGTATTTGCTGCTCCTCGTTGGTACCCTGGTGGCACTTGTCATCTCTTTCGCTCACGACATTTTACAAGTGTGGCTCGGCCCAGTCTTTTCTGAGAAGGCTTCTCTTGCCCTTCAAATCCTGGCGGTCGGAGTTATTTTCAATTCTGCGGCGCAGGTCCCCTATTCCCTCGTCCAAGCTCTGGACCGGCCCGACATACCTGCCAAACTGCATGTCCTTGAGCTCCCCTTGCACCTCGCCTTGGTCTGGCTTCTGGTGAAATCCTACGGGATTCCAGGGGCGGCTCTCGCGTGGACTCTTCGGGTCATCCTGGACGCATTGGTGTTGTTCTGGGTCGCCTTCCGAATTTCGCACCTCTCATGGAAACTCGTGTTTCTTGAGAGGATCCCACGCACCCTGGCGGTGGTTGTGCTGTTTAGTTTGGCCGCGGCGCTCGTCGCGGTCGCGTCGACGTCGCTCTGGCTCCAGCTCGGGGCGCTCGCAGCTACGGTGGTCATTATGGCGGCAACCAGCTGGATGTATCTGTTTGATCAGGGGGATCGCGCTCAGATTTTCGGTGCCCTGGGAATCCCGAGTCGGGTGCCTAAAGAATGAGTACTGTCAGTTACGCCGATGGCGTCCGAGTCCTCCCCGCTCCAACATGCTACCTCTGCGCGCGCCAAGGCGTGCCAATCTACGCTCGTCTTCGCGACCGACTCTTTGGGGCGCCGGGCTCGTGGGGGCTGCTGGGCTGCAACTCTTGCGGGCTCGTCTGGCTTGATCCTCGGCCACAAATCGAGGAAATACCAAAACTTTACAGCGAGTATTACACCCACACTTCCGACGCACCACAAGATGCCTCTTACCACTATTGGCGCCGTGCGCTGAAACGAGCCGCCCTCTCTACGGCTTACGGTTATGGCACCGCGGACAATGGCCTGCTCCATGCCCTCGGCAGGATCTGGTGTTGGTTCCTTCCTTTGCACGACATGATTGGCGCCAGCGTCAGGTGGCTACACGCTGGTTCAAAGGGCACGCTGTTGGACATCGGGTGTGGAAGTGGCGACTTCCTACTGCGGATGCGGACGCTCGGGTGGACCGTGAAGGGCGTTGAACCAGACCCGCTCGCCCGCCGCCACGCCGTCGAGGTTCTTGGGCTTGATGTAGCGGGTGGGACGCTGGAGGAGGCACGGTTCCCTGATAACTCGTTTGACGCACTCACCATGAGCCATGTCGTGGAGCACCTGATCGACCCCGTCCAAACCTTTTCCGAGTGTCGCCGAATTCTGAAAACAGGCGGCAAGCTCGTCGTCATGACGCCCAATATTGGCAGTCTTGGCCACCGGTGGTTCGGCGAATCATGGAGGGGACTAGAGCCCCCCAGACATCTGTTCTTGTTTCGCAGTGAGACTCTTCGGACCTGCGCCGAGCGGGCTGGGCTTACAGTGACAGGGGTGAGGACAACGGCGAACCTCGCACCGTTCATCTGGCAAGCGAGTTCGGAGATCCGACGAGCAGGGACTCTTCCGGGAGGCCGTTTGCAGAATCCTTCGGCATCAGCTCAGATAGCAGCTGGGCTGTTTTGGGCTCTAGAAAGCGCGCTACTCGCCGTCCGAGCGGTGGGCGAAGAGATCGTTTTGACGTCGATGAAGGAAGGGTAAACCGCAGAGAGCCAATCTCAAGGGCAAAACCGGGGTCAAAGCTCGAAGCGCCGGACCGGGATCTGATTGTCATGACGCTCTCCACAGCCACCGTCCGGATTCGTTTCGTGCAGCGACGGGAGCTGGATGAGATGCTGCGCATTTTCCAGGAAGCGATTCCGAATTCGCAGCTCAGTCGGAGCATCTACCTCGCTCCGGGGGCGGAGGCGTTTCTCGCCAGGCTTCTGGAGCACCCCGACCTACACTCCCACGAGCAGCTGTGGGGCGCGGATGCGGAGGATGGATCGCTGGTGGCCGCCGCCCACACCCGTCTGATCGGGGACTACCTGCATCTGAACAACTATGCCGTCCTGCCGGCGTTCCAGGGCCGCGGCGTTGGCAGCCGAATGATGGCTCACTGGCACGATCTGGCACGAGCCCAACGTGCCAAGCGCCTGTCCCTGGACGTGGCTTTGGACAACGCCGGAGCGCGCCGCCACTACGCCAAGTTCGGATTCATCGAGTGCGCCCGAACCCACGAGTACCGGCTGAACAATCCCCTCGAACTGCCGGCGGCGGCGGGCGTGCAGCTTCAGGACTGGCCCTTTGCCCTGGCTTCGTTCCAGGCCTACGGATTCGGGCGCTTCTACCTTTCCTTGGGATCAGAGCGCTGCCCGGTCGATTTGAGGGCTCAAAGCTTCCGGTTAGGCTCCTTCGACCGCCGGCTGTTGGCGGCCCTGCGGGCGATGGAGCCGGCGAATCAAATTGTCGTTCGCAGCGTTGATTCGCCGCCGGACGAGGGTCGCTGGGAACATACCGGCACGGTCCTGCGCCTGGAAAAGGAACTGACCTGATTCGCTCCCGCCGGGCTTGCCCCCGACGGTGGAAAGCCGCAGCAACAGCGGCTTTCAGTCCGCGATCGCCGCGTCGTTTTTCGACCCCGAGGAAGCCAAGCTGCGCAGCTCCATCGAGTTGGACGGACTCGTCCGCGCGGCGGGGTGTGTCTGACGATACTCGGGAACGATTTTTTGCATCATCCGGAGAACGCCGTAATCGTCGCCGGTCAGGGCACGGCTTTCCAGAAGATCCAGCGCTTCGCAGATCTCTTGTGGTGCGATGTCCGGGCTCTCGACGAGAAAGATTCCGGGCGTTGAGGTGCGCTTCGCATTTTCTTTGCTGTAGGTAAGCTCCTCGCTCAGCTTCTCCCCGGGACGCATGCCGCTGAAGACGACTTGAACGTCTGAGCCAGGCCGGAGCCCGGCGCGCTCGATGAGGCGCTTAGCCAAATCGACGATCTTGACCGGCTTGCCCATGTCGAGCACGTACATTTCACCGCCGTTGCCGAGCACTGCTGCTTCAAGCACGAGCTGACAGGCTTCGGGAATCGACATGAAGAAGCGATTCATCTCGGGATGGGTGACCGTCACCGGTCCGCCGTGTTTGATCTGCTCGACGAAGATGGGAAGGACGCTCCCGCTCGAGCCAAGGACGTTGCCAAACCGGACGGCGACGAAGCGCGTGGTGCGAAGGTGTGACATCGCCTTGAGGTAGAGTTCGCCGAGGCGCTTGGTAGCGCCCATGACACTCGTCGGGTTGACGGCTTTGTCAGTGGAGATGAACACGAAGGTATGCACGCCAAAAGCGTGAGCGGCGTCCGCCAGACGACGCGTGCCGCCGACGTTGTTCAGGACCGCCTCCGAAGGGTGCTTCTCCATCATCGGCACATGCTTGTGCGCCGCGGCATGGAAGACCACGTGAGGTCGGTACGTTTCGAAGAGGCGCCGCACCGCCACCGGGTCGCGGATGTCGAGCAGATGGGCTTCGACGGGAAAGATAGGGGAGCGCTCCCGCAGATCTCCCTCAATGCGAAAGAGCGCATTCTCCGCCCGTTCGACCAGGGCGATGGAGGCAGGGTTGAGGCGGACCAGCTGGCGTGCCAATTCAGAACCCAGCGATCCTCCTGCCCCGGTGACCAGTACCCGTTTGCCGGCGATGAACCGGCCGATGCCCAGCGCGTCGCCCGCCACCGAGGGCCGATCCAGGAGCTCCGACGAAGCGTTATCAATCACCTCGCCAAGCGATTGGAGCGAGCTGACCGACTCGCACGGCGTGCCCGAAGCGGCGCAAAGTCGTTCGACCTCGCGCGCAAACCCGGGTTTTGCGGGCGGAACGATGATTACCGCGGCCACTGCTCGTGCTTCGAGCTTTGCTTCCAACTCGACAAGGGAGAGGACCGGAATCTGCCGAAGGCGCGCGCCCACCAGCGACAGTCCCTCCAGAACCAGCCCGCTGACCCGCTCGCCATTGGCCCGCACCTGTCTGCGGCGGAGCTCTAGATCGACAAACTCAGGTCGCCCCGCGAGAACGATGCTCCGGCCGCGCCGGGCCAAAGCTGGCCGCGCAATCTCGTGGAGCAGCCGCGGCATGACATGGAGCGTTCCGAGGAGAAGGAGAGTGATGACGCCATCGACAAAAGCCAGGGAATTGGGGACCCCGAGCGGGAACGCGGTCAAGATGACCGCAAGCATAAGGGTGGTCACGACTGAGTTGCGGGTCAGGGCAGCCAGGTCCTCCAAGCTCGTGTGCCGCCACAGCTCGTGAAAGCTGCCCGCGTAGAGCGCCACCGGCGCCTTTACCGCGACGAAGGTGAAGGCAAGAACCATCAGCGATCCGCTGGCGAGCGTGTCGCTCTTAATCAAGAAAAGGGCTGCCAACAACGCGGTAAACCAAGCCGCTAGATGCGCGGAAGCAAGGGTTGCTACATGTTTCATCCGGCCCCAATCCGGCTGGGCCTGCGTCTTCGCTGAGTGATTCATCGGCGTCGATCCGGTCATTGGTGTCACTTCCATACCCGCCCCCCCCCTTAGCTGAGTGATTCCCTGTTGTGTGAAAAAGGGGAGGCAGCGATATACGCTGGGCCGGTCGCCAGGTAAAGAGGGCGTCTTCAAATGTTAAGAAGTAAGAAAAGACCCTCGGGAGAATTGCGAGATTTGTTAAAAAACTAGGAAATACCGGATTTTCCGGAACTTCACGAGGCGCGGGGGTCGGGTCCACAGCTTGTTGGTTTGCGCCATTCAGTTATAAAGGCGCGGCTTGTTAGCGACCGTCCACCAAAGGAACGCAATGCTGAAGATCAAAGGCGCCGTTGCAACGTTGCTGGCGGCGCTGACCGCGCTGGAGCCCACGATCGTGCTGGCCCAGGCGACTTCGGTAGTGCCTCCTACCCCCGCGGCTGAGCCCACCTTTGCACCGACCCAGGACAACGTCATCCTCGAGGGCGCAGTAGATGCAAAGAGTTACATCGTTGGTCCCGGCGACCGTCTTCTGGTGGAGCTGTGGGGTGTGCGGGAGCAGTCGGCGCAGGTCGAGGTCAATGCCGAGGGCCGCCTTTCGGTGCCCCACGTTGGCGTGTTCGGTGCCGGTGGGGAGAGGCTGGCGACAGTGCGCGACGCGATCACCTCGCAACTCCACAAAATCTATCCGAATTTGCATGCCAACGTCACCTTGGCCCGACCGAGGACGTTCCTCGTCAATGTCATCGGCGCAGTGGCGCGAGCCGGTCCGTACCCGGCCAATCCGCTCACGCGGGTAAGCACCCTGGTTCCGCGTGCCTCGCCGTTGCCCACCGCGTCCACACGGCGGGTGGAAATCCGGCGCAAGGGGCGTGCGGAGAAAATCATCGGGGACATCGTCGCCTTCACCGTGCTCGGCGATCCCTCCGCGGATCCGACGGTTCTCGACGGAGATACGATTTTTGTCCCGGTTCGCGAGTTGGAGGTAGAAGTGGCGGGGGCGGTCAAGCGCCCTGGTCGATACGAACTGGTGCGCGAACGGAACGTTCGTGAACTGCTCGAGCTCTCCGGCGGGCTGGCGAGCGATGCCGCGACGACGCTGCCGCTGCGCCTGACCACGCGAGAGAGTGGCGACCGGCTGGTTATCCATTCTTTGCCTCAGGCGAGCGCGGCGCAGACGGTGCTCCATGCCGGGGACACAGTGCATGTTCCGGCGCTGACCGACTTGCGCCGCACGGTCGTTGTCGAGGGGGCGATCGTCGGAAATCCGAACCCGCAACAGCAGGGTGGGGCGGTCAATGATCAGGAGCGCCGCACATCCAGCGACCGCCCCGTCGATCCGGTCAGTCAGCCTGGCAATTTGGCCTCCACTCCCACACGCGACGTTTCGATCGTTCTCAACTACAGCGAAGGGGAGGGAGTCAGCGATTTGATCGTCAAAGTGGGTGGGCTGCAACCCTGGGCTGACGGGTCCGGCGCGTATCTGCTGCGTCCCACTGCGGAGGCTGAACGAGGGCGCATTGCGGTGGACGTCGTGGCAATCAGTTCGCGTAAAGCACCCGACATCCCGGTTCAACCGGGCGACACCCTTGTAATCCCGAGCCGCCGCGACGCGGTTGTGGTCGGGGGGGCGGTCCAACACCCAGGGCTTTTCCCCTATAGCCGGACCCTGCACCCGCCCGACTACATCACGCTGGCTGGTGGGCCGACGCGCAGCGGCTCGGCGGGTTCCGCGCAGATTCTCAAGCGTAACGGCCAGCGCAAGGACATCGGTTCTGTCAGTGAGATCGACCCCGGCGACGTCATCTCGGTTCCCGAGGTCTGGCTGACCAGCGGCGAATGGGTGACAGTTCTTTTGATCGTTGCCAATCTGATTGTGTCCACGACGACGATCATCCTTTTAAGACCAAAGTAGGGTAAGCAAGGTAGACTGAAAGAGTAGGAGCATTTGTGAGCGTTAGTATTCGACCCCCAATTCGTGAAGAGAAGCGAAGTAGATTGACCCTGGCTGAGCCGATGTTGGTGACTCTCGGCACTCCGGAGCGGCTTCTTGCCGCAATCCGTCACCGATGGTGGGTGTTGGCCTTGGCGCTGGTGGTCGGGTGCGGGAGCGGGATCGTCGCCGGTACTTTCTTAACGCCCTGGTATGAATCCACGGTCAGCTTTGCGGTTCTTCCGATGGACGATCCCACTGCGCCCGTGCCAGCGGATCCGAACATGACCGCGCTGCCGCTCTTCACCCAGGTTCTGTCGAGCAGACGGGTTGCCGACGAAGTCGTGGCGCAACTTCAGTTGACGCGCGCACCAGGCAAGGAGAACCCGCAAGACGCCCGCACCGAGTTGCAGAAGCACATCGGCGTTTGGTTCGATCGAAAGTCCAACGTCGCCACACTTTCCGTCGAGGACCGGGTGCCCGCGCGGGCGAGGATGATTGCCCAGGCTTTCGGCGAGATAGGCCGCACCGTGAACAACGAGATCTGGTCGGCGAAAACGAGCGAGGCCCGAAAGCGACTGGAGGCGCGAATGGCGGAACACTCCACCCAACTCGCCGCCGCCGAGGCAGAGATGCGCGCGTTTCGGGAACGGGAACACGTGATCGACCTCCCCGAACAGGTCAAAGCCTCCGTGGCAGAGGCGGCGTTCCTGGTGCGGATGAAGAGTCAAAGCAAGGTCAGCTTGCACTTCAACCAAGCGTTCGCCGGGGCGGACTCGCCGGAGGTGCAGCGCAGCCAATTGGAGGCGGGAAGCGCCCAAGCGGCTCTGAAGTCGATGTCACACAGCGGCGGTGCGCTCCTGGCCCTGGACAACGTGCCGCGGCTGGAGCAGGAGCACGCTCGACTCAAGAGGCAGATCGACACTTACAGCTCCTTGTACGACGTCCTTGTGAAACAGGTGGAGACGCTGCGCTCCGCCGAGACGAGACCCGGTGGCCGCGCTGAGTTGCTGGATATGCCCTCGGAGGCTCGTAACCCGGTAAGGCCATCCCGTTTGGCGCTGCTGGTCCAGGGTTTTTTCTGCGGCTTGCTGATCGGTCTATTCCTCGTCGTCTGGCCCCGCCGCGCAGTCCGCCAGGCCTGGCCCGAAGACTCCAAGGGTGCCTGGTGACCCTGAGTATTCGCGCCGGGTGACAACGTTGATTGGGATTCACGTCGTTTCACGTGCTTAAGCTCGGGGGTGTAAGCTCAGGACCGGGATGATAAAGTCGCACCGATGATTTTCAAGTCTTGGGAGTGTTTGAGATCCGACCACCGCTCTTCCGGGACTCGAAGCGACACAGCCCACGCCAACACCTCAATCGCCCAGATGGTCCGGCGAAAACGTTTATTTGCCTAACGGAGTTTCGACATTGCCTGACAGTTCTCATGGGTTGACGGTGGGGGCGTTGCCCGGTATCAGCAAGCAATTCATGCCCTACTCAATCAAAGCCAAACGGTGGTCGCGGTTGGCCACTCCCCCGCATTCCGGGGGTTCGCTTTTGGCTTGGAGGCAGTCTTGAGCGAAAAGATCCCCCTCCACAAACCGGACATCAGCGAGGACGAAGTCGCGGCCGTCACCGCGGTTCTGCGTTCTGGTTGGCTCACCACCGGCAACGAGTGTCGCCAGTTCGAATCGGAGTTCGCTGCCTTCGTCGGCGCGCAACATGCGGTTGCGTTGAACTCCTGCACCGCAGCGCTGCACCTGGCCCTGGAGGCCACTGGCTGTCAGCGGGGTGACTGCGTGATCGTCCCGACGATGACCTTCGCCGCCACCGCAGAGGTCGTCGCCTATTTCGGCGCCATCCCGGTGTTGGTGGATTGCGAGCGCGACACTTTGACCCTTGACGTCAGTGCCGCTGCGCGCACGCTCGGCGAGTTGCATGCGGGTCGGCCAGTCGGTGGCGTTGTGGCGACCGGTCGAGTGCACGCGATCATGCCCGTGCATTACGGCGGCCAGATGGCGGACGTGGACGCTGTTTCAGCATTGGCGCAGCGATACAAGCTCCACGTCATCGAGGACGCCGCGCACGCGTTGCCCGCTGCGGTGCGCAGCGCGAACGGTGGGTGGCGCTCGGTTGGCACCACGGCGGAGCAAACGTGCTTCTCGTTCTACGCGAACAAGACGATCACGACCGGCGAAGGCGGGATGTTGGTCACCAACGACGAATCACTGGCGGCGCGGGCACGCCGGATGTCGCTGCACGGCTTGTCCAACGACGCCTGGAACCGGTTTCGCGGAGGCGGCTGGGACTATCAAATCATCTCGGCCGGATTCAAATACAACATGACCGACGTCGCGGCAGCTTTGGGGCGCCAACAGCTGCGCAAGGCGGGGAGCTTGGCGGCGGCGCGTAGCCGGATCGCCGCCCGCTATGCCGAGTTGCTCGGGAATGTCGAGGAAGTTGAGCTTCCCACGGTGCGGTCGGACCGGCAGCACGCCTGGCACCTGTACGTGGTGCGCCTGCGCCTCGACCGCCTCACCATTAGCCGCAATGAGTTCATCGAAGAGCTCAATCAGAGGGGCATCGGCACGAGCGTTCACTGGCGACCGCTCCATTTACACCCTTATTACCAGGAGCGCTTCTCCTATCAGCCCGGAGATTTGCCGGTCGCAGATGAGGAGTGGGAGCGCTTCATCTCGCTGCCGGTATACCCTTCGATGACCGACGAGGAGATCGAACGGGTCGCGCGAGCGGTGCGAACCATTGCCGGCAAGCACGCGCAATCAAGGTCCGTCGCATGACCTCGAGCACATCACACTCACAGGGGTGGCCCTGGCCCTTGCACAGGCGCGCGGTCAAGCGCGCTCTCGATCTGGCAGTGTCCTCGGGGGCACTGGTCGTTCTTTCACCGCTGCTGGCGGTCATCGGTTGCGCGGTGAAGCTTAGCTCGCCCGGTCCAGTGTTGTTCCGCCAGGAGCGAATCGGGCGCAGTGGCCGCCGCTTTCGAATCTTGAAGTTTCGAACCATGGTGGAGGGAGCCCCCAACCGGGGTCCATCAATCACCGCGAGCGGCGACCCGCGAGTTACCCGGCTGGGCGGGCTCCTTCGTCGGGCCAAGCTGGACGAGCTCCCCCAACTCTTCAACGTCTGGATGGGGGACATGAGCCTGGTGGGTCCGCGGCCCGAGGTCCCGCGCTATGTCGAGAACTACAGCGATGAAGATCGCCCGGTTCTCGCGATACGACCAGGGATCACCGATCTGGCATCGATCACCTACCGTGATGAAGAGTCGCTTCTGGCGCAGTTCCCGGATCGCGAGCAGGGCTACGTCACGGTCTTGCTGCCGCGCAAGCTCGCGTTGGCTCGCGACTACCTACGCCGGCAGAGTTTCAGATTAGATCTTGAGCTTCTGTTGCGGACGCTTCTGGTGGTGGTGCGTCCGCCGACTTCGCGGATCCAGGCCGCGTCCCCTGGGCTCGAGTTGCCCGCCGGCCGGCCGCCACCGATTTCTTCGAGTCGCCGAGGATAGCGCTGGTGATCATGCTGCAAGAGCGGGGTGCGTCCCCTCCGGAGAGGAAACTCGGCCGAGGCATCCCGCGGCTCGCTCCTCAATTGCTCGACCAGAGCTCATCGACGCTTATCCTCGTGGGTGGCGCTCCGGGCTCCGGTCGATGGGCCGGATTGAGAGGGTGATTGCAATGGACCGAGGGTTGCCACGTGCCGAGGTTCTGTTGCCTTCCAATCCCAAGTGGACATCCGTCCTCGAGCGGGTAGAGCACGATTTTTGCCATCTGCCCGGCTATGCCGAGACTTGTGCAAGACCTTCGAACGCCGAAGCACTGGCCTTCCATGTCGAGGAAGAGGGAAACCATCTCTTTTTGCCGATGATTGCCCGGCCACTGCCCGACTTCGGCGATCAGGGACTGCAGGCGTGGCGCGACGCGAGCAGCCCTTACGGATACCCAGGTCCGATTATTGCCGGTCCGGAGCGCGGAGCGCCGAAGAACCCCGCGTTCGCCAGCCGGGCGATTCGAGCCCTGTTGGAACGGATGCAGGAAATGGCAATCCTGACCGCCTTCGTGCGATTCCACCCGCTCCTGGACACGCCTTTGGAGCCCTTTTCCGCCACCGGGGAGCTCATTCTGCACGGGCGGACGGTCTCCATCGATCTGCGGTTGCCGGCCGAGCGGATCTGGCGGGAGACCCGCCGAAACCACCGCTCTCAAATCACTCAGTTACGCGAATCCGGCGGCATCGTCGAGCGCGACGCCACCTGGGCTCACTTCGATGAGTTCCTGCAAGCATATCAGGCGACGATGGACAGGGTCGGCGCCCAACAATCGTATTATTTCGACCGCTCGTACTACGATGGTTTACGCGCCGCGCTGGGGAACCGGGCCCACCTGTTCGTGATGAGATTCGGCGATCGCACAGCGGCCGCGGCGATCATCACCGAGGCCGGTGGCATCGTGCAGTATCATCTCGCGGCGACTTTCAGCGACTTTGTCAAGCAGCATCCCCAAAAGCTGATGTTCCACGAGGTCTGTCTCTGGGCGAAGGAACGTGGAAATCGGGTTTTGCATCTGGGGGGTGGGCTGGGCGGCCATGAAGACGATTTGTTCCATTTCAAGGCGGGGTTTTCGCCGCTGCGCCACCCGTTTCATACCTGGCGAGCCCGGAGTGATGCGACGCTGTACAAGCGTGTGGTGTCACTATGGGAGCAAAAGATGCGACCGGACTCCATCGATCCTGTGTTTTTCCCTCCGTATCGGCAGCTTCACGCTTGTTCCCGGGTATGAATTGGCTCTAGTAAGGTGAAATCGATGAGCCCCGCGTCCGACCCATTGGTGAATCTCACCACCGTCCCGAGGATGCTCCGTTGCCTCAGCGGACAACCCGCGCTCATGCGGGAGTCGGGCTTCGAAGTGCGCGTCATCTCCATCGGGCCGGCCTCGGTGGCCCTTCTCATCGTTGCGACGCGAGCGCCCGGTTCGATGGATGCGGTTCAGGATGGGGTCACGGGCACCCTGGTTGCACCCCGGGATTCCCAGGCCTTAGCGGACCCGCTTCGGCACTACCTCCGGGATCCGGTGCTTCGGCTATCCCACGGCGACGCAGGGCGAGCTCGCGTGCTAAAAGAATTCCGCCGAGAGGAGCTCTGGGAGGCGATGAGGGACGAGTATCGGAGTTCAGTGATGAGTCGGCTTTCCTTGCCGCAGCCGCGCAGCGCGAACGTCAGCACCGGGTCGGGGAGTCCCCTGTGAAGCGCATCTACCTTTCCGTCCCGCATATGGGAACCCAGGAAGAAATCTTCGTCCGGGAGGCGTTTGCCAGCAACCAGCTCTCGACCGTCGGACCGCACCTCGACGAGTTCGAGAGGGAAATGTCCAGCCTGGTGGGCCTGCCCGCGGTCGCGCTCAGCAGCGGGACCGCGTCCATCCACCTGGGCTTGCGACTTTTGGGCGTCAGGCCCGGCGACGAGGTGGTCACACCGACGCTCACGTTCGTCGCAAGCGCGAATCCAATCCGTTACCTTGGAGCTGAGCCGATCTTTGTCGACAGCGAGCGCGCAAGCTGGAACATGGATCCAGACCTGGTAGCCGCGGTGCTGAAGAAGCGAGCGGCTCGGGGCCGGCTGCCGCGCGCGGTGGTGGTTGTCCACCTTTACGGCCGAAGCGCGGACCTGGATCCCATTCTGGAGGTTTGCGGCCGCTACGAGGTGCCGGTGTTGGAAGACGCTGCCCAGGCATTGGGGGCGACATACAAAGGCAAACATGTTGGTTCGCGGGGAACCGTCACCGCATTCTCATTCAACGGCAACAAGATCATCACCACCACCGGCGGCGGCATGCTGATGGCACAGAAGCAGGAACTGGTGGACAAAGCCCGCTTCTGGTCGACTCAGGCGCGCGACCCGGGGATCGCTTACGAACACTCCGAGCTTGGCTACAATTATCGCCTTAGCAACGTATTGGCAGCGATCGGACGTGGGCAGCTGCGGGTGCTTCCCGAGCGGATACAGCAGCGTCGAGCCGTGTTCACGCGATACTGCGAGGCATTGGCCGACCTGCCCGGCATCGAGCCGATGCCGCAGCCTTCGTGGGGACAGCATACCAACTGGCTCTCCTGTTTTCTGATTCACGCGAATCAATTTGGCGCGAGCCGTGACAACGTCCTCAATGCGCTTGCCGCTCACAACATCGAGGCGCGGCCAGTATGGAAGCCGATGCACCTGCAGCCGTTCTGGCAGCAAGCCGAGAGAGTCGGGGGTTCCGTCGCTGAGGAGCTCTTCGAGAAGGGGATCTGTCTTCCCAGCTCGAGCAGTATGAGCGGTGCCGAGCAGGAAAGGGTGGTCAGCATCTTCCGAGAGCAGTGCAGGGCGAGAGCGGCGGGATGACATGTCCCGGAATGCGCGGTGGCCAACGGTGGCAGCCAAACGCCTGGTGGACATTGCCGGATCGCTTTTCGGCCTAATCCTTCTCTCCCCGCTGCTGCTGACCCTTGCGGTGCTCGTCAGGCGCCACCTGGGTTCGCCGATTTTTTTTCGACAGGTTCGCGGCGGTAAGGATGGTCGGCCATTTCGCGTTTGGAAGTTTCGGACGATGACCGACGCGCGCGACTCGAGTGGACGCCTGCTCCCGGATCGCGAGCGGCTGGGCAGGTTCGGCATTTTTCTCCGGAGCTACAGCCTGGACGAGCTTCCGAACCTGATCAGTGTTTTGACTGGGGAAATGAGCTTGGTGGGTCCGCGGCCGCTGATTTTGCGGTACGTCCCCCGGTACAATGAGCGCCAAAGGCTTCGGCTTACAGTTAAGCCGGGGCTGACAGGGTTGGCGCAGCTCGCCGGTCGCAATTGCCTGGACTGGGACGCCCGCCTGGAGCTCGATGCCGTCTATGCGGAGCGGGTCTCCCTCTTCCTCGACCTGCGGCTTATCTTGATGACCCTGGGCAAGGTGATCGCCCGCGAAGGGGTGATCGTCAGCGCCGGCAGCGACATGGAAGAGTTTTGGGGCATCCTGGGCAAGCCCCCCGGTGTTGCTCCTTCCGGTGGAGCGGACGAAGACGAGTCGCTGGCGATGCATACGGGGATTCCCGCCAAACAGATGCGATAGAATTGGGTAGCCCGGAAGTACCCCATTCAACCCGCACCGCAGCTGGCTCAACGCTAAAGATGTCGTGGTGAATCAACAAAAGACGCTTGGGCTGCTCCTCACCGCGGCTGGATTTGCCTTTGTCGCGGCGATGACGCTGGTACCCCGTCCAGAACTGGTGGAAGAGGTTCGAAAAACTCCGAACATCTGCCTGGTCTGCGGAGAGCAGGGAGGCCTGGATGTAATTTTGAATGTTCTGCTCTTCATTCCGCTCGGGATCGGCTTGCGGATGGCGGGGCTGACCGCCTGGAGGGCCTTTGGAATTACGTTTCTCACCACCTTCGCGGTGGAGTTACTCCAATACACTGTGATCGCTGGACGCCACGCGAGCCTGAGCGACTTAGTTACGAATTCAATCGGAGGAGGATTTGGCATTCTTCTCGCCGGTCACTGGCACGGACTTATCCTCCCTGGACCGGCAGAGGCCCGTCGTCTGACTTGGTTTGGGATGGGCGTATGGTTGGCCTTGGAGATGCTCAGCGCTTCGCTGCTATCGATCGCGCTCCCCAAGACGATCTACCGCAGCGAGCTGGCACCGGTGCTCCAGTGGTTGGATCAATTCCATGGAGAGGTTTCGCGGGCGACGCTCGACGGCGACTTGAATCTGGAGCCCCTGCCGGACGGGGGTCGGAAGTTGCGCGCTCGGCTCGCGAGCGGCCACTTCTTCCTGGAGGTCGCCGGAACCGGGGATGGTGGTTCTGGTTATTTAGCGCCAATCGTCGGCGTGTTCGACGAGAAGCAACGCGAAATCCTCATCCTCGGCGAATGGGGCCGAGACCTCATCTTTCGGGTGCGGATGCGTGTATCGGATCTCAGGTTGCGCAATCCGGCCCTACGTCTGTCCGAAGTTCTACCGGCGGTCCCCGGGAAGCAGCTTCAGATCCGAGCAGGGCTCGACCGCGGGAGCCTTTTCCTTCAACTCACGCGCGATGGCCAGGAATTCCGGCGAGAGCTCGCACTCAGCCCAAGCTGGGGCTGGAGTTTTCTGCTTCCGGAAGAGTACGCGTTCGGATCCGAGGTGCACTTTCTCACTGCCCTTTGGATCGCCGGTCTACTGCTCCCGATCGCCTATTGGGCGCGCCGTGGAGCGACGACGAGCGCTCAACAGTGGAGAGCGAGCGCCCTGCTTGCCGCGTTGGTCGGGTCGGGGATTGGCGCCGTGCCCCTCGCGACGCGGATTCCCCCCGTGCACTGGTCAGAATGGCTCGCTGCGGCGACGGGATTGCTTGCCGGATGGTCGTTGGCGATCGTTGTGGTTCGATTTGAGAATCCAAGAACACGCACCGTCGTCGCCAACTGATGCACCGTGTCTTGAGGTCGCGCGTTCGCGCGTGGGATTGATCCAAAAAACGTGAATTGTCGTCACTTTACTCAATCCCTTTCACAGTCTGAATTGAGAGTTTTTCCCTTCGGAAACCGTGAGTCGCGACGGACACCAGAGGTAATGTCGTGAGCTTGCAGGCGTCTGGCCCCTAGCTAGGCAGCTCGCCTACCTAGGTGGTATACAGCCGCCTGTGAAAAATACCCTCTGGATTTTAGTTCTTGTGATTGGTTGTGGAGGACGGCCTCCCGTTGCTTTCGATGACTCGACCAGCGTTGTACCCAACGCGCCCGCTGTTGCTGATCAGCCTCCTCTCGACCGCGGAACTGACGGTGCCAGACTGGACGCAGGAACGGGTGGCGTTGGACTGGATGGTGGCCAAGACGGCGGGATGCCGTGTTTGAACACCATTGAGCAAGTGGCCAACGAGCAAAGGTTCCATATTCCCTTCGAGGATTCGCCTGTGTATTTGCACAATCCTCCCGTCTCGGGTGAGCACTATCCCGTCTGGGCGCGGTGGCAGATCTACACCGAAGTCGTGCCCAGAGGCTTCTGGGTGCACAACCTGGAACACGGTGGAGTGATTTTCCTTTATCGTCCTGATGCGCCGCAAAATCTCGTTGCCGCGTTGGTGCGCGTTTACAATGCGATTCCAAATGATGGACTCTGCAGTCATCCCAGGGCTCTGTTGACCCCTGACCCATTGCTGGACGCCCCGTGGGCGGTCACCGTGTCAGGTCCAGAGAATCCCAATACCGGGGAGCTCGGCTTTGGCTACGTGATCAAGGCTCAATGCATAGAGAGTGAAGAGGCTCTTGTTCGATTCGCGGTCCAGTACCGGGACAAGTCAGTCGAGCACTTCTGCGACGACGGCGATTACCCGTTTGCTCCCTGAAGGAGTCGGTCGCTCCAATTCGTTCGAGGCCGGGGTGCCCACGGAATTCAACCGGCTGACTCCGGCGTCATCAGAGCCAAACCGCAGGAGTGATAAGGTCTCGCGAGCCGTTTTCTCCAGCCACGCCGAGCAAGCGCTCGCTACCCAACGCAAAAGCAGCGTGCTATTCAGCCAACCCGGGGTTGGAGACGGGCCTGATGAAGAGACAACTATGGATCGTGGTGTTCCTGGCCGGCTGTGGTGGGGGGCGGAGCCCGGCGGTATCGATTGTACTCCCGGATGGTGGTACGGGGGACCCTTCCGACTGCGTCAACACCGTTGAGCTCGTTCCCCTCGAAACCCGCCGTCACATCATGGTGGATACGACCCCCATTTATGCGGCAAGCCTTCCCGCTTCGGGGGAGCATTACCCGATCTGGGCCCGCTGGCGAATCCACAGGCAGATCGTGCCGCGCGGCTACTGGGTTCATAACCTGGAGCACGGCGGCGTCGTCTTCCTATATCGGGACGGAGCCTCAAGCCGCATCGTCGACGCGCTCGCGCGCGTTTTCGACGCGATCCCTCCAGACTCCCCATGCAGTCACGGCAGGATCGTGGTGGCGGGCGACTCTCAGCTGACTACCGAGTGGGCGGTCAGTGTTTCAGGGCCAGAGAATTCATCGCCGCCGCCTCTGGGCAATGGCTACGTGATCAGAGCCGACTGCATCAAGAGCGAGCAAGCGCTTGTCGATTTTGCGATCCAACACCGGAATAAGAGCGCCGAAACCCTCTGCGATGAAGGCGAGTACCCTTGATCTTGGGCGGATGAGGAGCGCCGCGTTGACCGCGTTGTTGCCTCGGTTGCCGCCGCTGGCCCTGGCCCGGTCACGCCACCGAATTATCAATTGTGGTGAAACGGTCTCGGGGTGACCTCACTCCAACGTTGGATTCACCTCAATGGTCGAGGCGTTCGTTTGCTCGTCATCGTCATCCGCGCTCAGGACCTGCGAAAGGGCCCGCAGCGAGTCGGCGACCGTGAAGATGCCGACCACGCGATCATCTTGGACGACCACGGCCGAGCCATATCGCTGCGTCCACATCGTACGAGCGACCTGTTCGAGGGAAACCTCGGGCGCCACGACATAGGGCTGAGTGGTCATTGCCTCTTCGACCACGGCGCTCTCCGGATCCGCATCGGTCAGACTTTGAATCAAGTAAAGGTCAAACTGGCAGATGACCCCGGCCAACTTTTCGCCGTCCATCACGACCAGGTCACGCATGTTGGTGGAACGCATCAAAGCGTGAGCACCTTGGACTGGTGTGTCCGGTCGAACCCGGATGAAATCTGCGGTCATGAATTCGCGGATCGCTCGTCGGAACAATGGGAACCTCTTTGCTTCTGCCCTCGGTGGTCCGGGGTGCAACATCGCAGCGAGGGCTCAGTGTCGCGCCCAAGAATCCTTCATGCCGGCGCGGGGGCGCGGTCGGGTGGAACATGGTGGGACGTGTCGCGTGCCCAAGCGCGTAGACGGAAGGCAAGGGCAACCAGCAGACTGCCAAACACGATCGAGTAGGCCCCAATCCAGAAGATCACGGCCAGGGCACCCGCTCCTGGGAAGGCGAGCAAGAATAAACCAAACACGATCGAGACCACGCCGCTGAGGCCGAGGAGCCATTCGCCGCGGATCAACTTTCGCAGCCGAATGGCCGCGACCACCTCGGCAATGCCGGTTACTACGGACCAAGCGGCGATAAGGAAGAGCAGGGAGAGGGCAGTGATGCCCGGCCAGAAGAAAGTCAGAATGCCGACGATGATGCTCGTCACGCCTTCGAGGACGAGCCAACCCCAGCGCTCACCCTTCCGCGTGCGGACCGCCATGACGAGATTGAACACGCCATCGGCGAGCGCCCAAGCTCCAAAGAGTATCACCAGAGTGAAGAGACTCAGGCCCGGAGAAATAAACGTCAGGATACCAAACAGAATGGCGGCAATACCTCGTGCTGCGAGGGTCCACCAACGGCTAGCGAAGGCGATGACCATGGACGTTGTCCCTTACGTAAGGGTCGGTGGCCGACGCAGCGCGACGATCGCCGACGCATTGAAGTCGTTCGAGCTAAATAGGCGTTACACGGCGTGTTTAGCCAGTGAATCAAGGACCATCCGGTTTGGGTAGAAACAGACAGCCATCGGTTGCCGGGCCAGTGGAATTGTGACCAAGCATGCAGTTGTCTTCTGGTGGTGAAGGCAATTCCGCCATCCGGGGGGGAGGACCAGGCCGTGCGCTCATGCCCTGGGCTGGTACCGGACGGGTGATCAGCGAGTCGGGACCGCCCACGTTAGCAATAGGGGCGTTGGAATCGTTCCCGGTGGCCTTCCAAGAAAGCTTGTTCGACGCCGTGCAACCGGCGGTTGATTCATCCTTCTCTGGTGTTGATCGAATCAAGCTGGACGAGGAATCCTGGCTTGATTACGAGCCGGAATGGGTGCGCGGATCTGACCGCCTTTTTGAGGCGGTTTTGAAGACGCGGACTTGGGCCCAGAGAACGCGATGGATGTACGATAAGAACGTTCTCGAGCCGCGCCTCACCGCGTATTGGGGGCTTGGGACTGGGGTGCCATTGGAACCTCGGCTGCTCGAGGAAATGCGCGCCTGTTTGTCCGAGAGGTACGGAGTAGAGTTCGACTCCCTGGGCTTCAACTTGTATCGAGACGGGCAGGACGCCGTTGCCTGGCACCGGGATAAGATCCGTAAGGAGATTTCCGAGCCCGTCGTCCCTTTGGTCTCCCTCGGGGAGCGCCGTCGCTTTCTCATCCGGCCCAGAGGCGGAGGATCGTCACGGGTATTCTTTCTCGGTCGCGGGGACCTCCTGGTCACCGGAGGAAAAACGCAGCGCGCCTGGGAGCACAGCGTCCCGCGCGTGGCCCATGCCCCCGCGCGGATCAGCATCGCCTTTCGGCACGGAATGGATTCGCGCGCCTACGGTCGCTAGGTACCTTGCCCCCAACCGTCAGGTGCCCTGGAGGGCAGCCAGAACGCGAGC